>Ga0181525_10002104_pt1 | contig 16602 bp, 14 predicted proteins | sample PEATcosm2014_Bin_48_FD_121100 | JGI IMG/M metagenome (GOLD analysis project Ga0181525, IMG submission 121100) | Peatland microbial communities from MTU Mesocosm Facility, Houghton, MI, USA - PEATcosm2014_Bin06_10_metaG | ecosystem: Environmental > Terrestrial > Soil > Wetlands > Peat | place...
AATCCGGCCGGCGTGACCCTCGCCGCCGGCCGACGGCACCAGATTCTCGAGATCTGCCGCCGTGCGGGCCTGCTCGTCGTCGAGGACAACCCGTACGGCCTGCTCGGCTTCGACGGCGAGCCGCTGCGCGCGCTGCGCGCCGACGACGCCGAGGGGGTCGTCTACCTCGGCACGTTCTCCAAGACGTTCGCCGCCGGGGTCCGGGTCGGCTGGGCGGTCGCCCCCGCGGCCATCAAGGAGAAGCTGATCCTGGCGGCGGAATCGGCGGTGCTGTGCCACTCCAGCTTCGCGCAGCTGACCGTGCGTGAGTACCTGGCCACCCAGTCGTGGCGCGAGCAGATCAAGGACTTCCGCGAGCTCTACCGGGAGCGAAGGGACGCCACGCTGGACGCGCTGGCCGGGATGATGCCGCCCGGCTGCCACTGGACCCGGCCCGCGGGCGGGTTCTACGTATGGCTGCGGCTGCCGGACGGAATCAACTCCAAGGCCATGCTGCCGCGGGCGATCTCCGCGCGGGTGGCGTACGTGCCGGGGACCGGCTTCTACGCGGACGGCTCCGGCAGCCAGTTCGCCCGGCTGTGCTATTCGCTTCCGGCGCCGGACCGTATCGCCGAGGGAATCCGCCGTCTCAGCGCGGTGATCGAGAACGAGGTCCAGCTCCTTGAAGACTTCGGCCCGGCCACCGTCCATGCCACCGGCGCCAGGTAATCCCGTCTCAGCCACCATCGGCAGGCAGCTCTGCCGAGCCTTTCCCTAGTCGGAGTCATGCGCCAACTTGATCACGTGGTCGTCCTGGCCGGCGGGCTGTCGCCCGAACGGGAGGTGTCGCTGCACTCGGGGTACCGGGTCCGCGACGCCCTCGTCCAGGCGGGCATCAACGTCGTCGTCGCCGACTCGGACGCGGCCCTGCTTGCCCAGTTGCGCGCCGACCCGCCCAGCGCCGTGTTCCCCGTCATCCACGGCGCCAGCGGCGAGGACGGCGCGATCAGGGAGGTGCTCGGGCTGCTCGGGCTGCCCTACGTCGGCACGGTCGCCAGCGCTTGTCAGATGGCCTTCGACAAGCCGACCGCCAAGGCGCTGGCCGCGGCCGCCGGGCTGGTCACGCCGCAGTCGGTGACGTTGCCGCGGGAGACCTTCCACGACCTCGGCGCGTCCTCGGTCATCGACCTGATCGTGGCCAAGCTCGGGCTGCCGCTGTACGTCAAGCCCTCCCGCGGCGGTTCCGCCCTCGGCGCAGGGGCGGTGAGGACTGCGGCGGAGCTACCCGGCGCGGTGCTGAGCTGCTTCGCGTACGGCGATACCGCCCTGGTCGAGCGGTTCGTGGCCGGCACCGAGGTAGCGGTGGGCGTCATCGACCTGGGCAGCGGCCCGCAGGCACTGCCCGCGGTCGAGATCGTCCCCGGCGATAGCGGCTACGACTACTCGGCCAGGTACACCGCGGGCAAGACCGAGTTCTACGTTCCGGCCCGGCTGCCCGCCGACGTCGCGGCCGAGGTCGCCAGGATCGCGGTCACCGCGCACTCGGTCCTCGGCCTGCGCGACCTGTCAAGGACCGACCTGATCGTCGACGAGCGGGGCACCCCGTATTTCCTGGAGGTCAACGTCTCGCCGGGCATGACGGAGACGAGCACGCTGCCGCTGGCGCTCGAGGCATCAGGCCATTCGTTCGGCAGTACCTGCGTCGGCCTCCTCGAGCTCGCCGCCGAGCGCGGCGGCTGAGGTCCACTGACGTCCCCTAGGCTCGTAGCCATGACACAGCGCAAGAGCTTCGGCAGCGACAACCACGCGGGCGCGCATCCGGCGATCCTCCGCGCGATCGTGGACGCCAACTCCGGCGATGCGGTGGCCTATGGCGCCGACGAGTGGACCGGGCAGGTGACCGCCGCGTTGCGCGACACCTTCGGGGCGGCCGACGCCTTCCTCACGCTCAACGGCAGCGGCGCCAACGTGCTCGGCCTGAGCGTGCTGCTTGACAGGCATGAGGCCGTCATCTGCGCTGAGTCCGCCCACATCAATACCGACGAATGCGGGTCGGCCGAGCGCCTGCTCGGCACCAAGCTCCTTGCGGTGCCCACATCGGACGCCAAGATCACGCCGGAGCTCATCGCGGAACGGCTGTCTGGTCGAGGCAATGACCACTTTTCGCAGCCGGGTGTCGTCGCCGTCACCCAGTCGACCGAGTTCGGTACCTGCTATACCCTCGCCGAGCTGAGCAAGATCACGGACTTTTGTCACGCGAACGACTTGCGCCTGTTCCTGGACGGTGCCCGCCTGGCCAACGCGGCTGCCTACCTGGACTGCTCGCTCGCAGAACTGGCCGAGTGTGCGGACGCGCTCAGCTTCGGCGGCACCAAGAACGGCGCGATGGGCGTGGAAGCGCTGATCGTGATGCGCCCGGGCCTGGCCGACAACGTGCCGTACCTGCGCAAGCAGCAGACCCAGCTGTCATCGAAGATGCGCTTCCTCGCCGCGCAGTTCGACGCGCTGCTGCACGATGACCTGTGGCGGGCCAATGCGTCGCAGGCCAACGGCATGGCCCGCCGACTCGCCGAAGCAGCGGCCGACGTCGATGGCGTGGACATCGTCTACCCAGTCCAAGCTAACGCCGTCTTCGCCCGCCTCCGTCCCCGGCATATCGCCGCACTGCAGCGCGACTGGTTCTTCCACGTATGGGACGAGACCGAGTCCGTCGTCCGCTGGATGGCCGCGTTCGACACCACGGAGTCGGACGTGGACGATTTCGTTCTTGCCATCCGGTCCACGGCCGGCGTCTAACGGTGTGTTTGGTTTCACGGGAAACGCCGCGCACTCTACCGCGCTTCCTGATGGCGGTCGGCTGTTTCCCGTGAAACATTACGGTGAGGCACGTGGGAGCGTGCACCGGTCCCGTTCGCGGAGTGGGCGTGCTACTCCGAAGGTTCGCGCGCGGATGAGTCAGGGCTTATTGCCTTCACGATCCGCTCCAGATCATCGGGAGACGCGAACTCGATGACGATCTTGCCCTTGTGCTTGCCCACTTCCACCTTGACCCGGGTCTCGAAGAGATCGGAGAGGCGGTCGGCCAGACGGCGGAGCCCCGGGGCTGTGGGCTGGGCTGACTGGGTGGCACGGGAACGGCGGCGCGGGGATTCGTCGGCGCCGAGCGACACGATCTCCTCGACGGCACGGACGGACAGTCCCTCGGCGACGATTCGGTTGGCCAGGTGCTCTTGCGCCTCGAGGCCATCCAGGCCGAGCAGGGCACGGGCATGGCCGGCCGAAAGGACGCCCGCGGCTACCCGCTTCTGAACCGCGGGCGGGAGGTTGAGCAGCCGGAGCGTGTTGCTGATGTGCGGCCGGGAGCGGCCGACCTTCTGTGCGAGCTGCTCGTGGGTGGCACCGAAGTCATCGAGCAGTTGCTGGTAGGCCGCCGCCTCTTCCAGCGGGTCGAGTTGCTGGCGATGCAGGTTCTCAAGCAGGGCGTCCCGGAGCATGTCATCGTCTTGGGTCTGCTTGACGATGGCGCCGATTTCGGTCAGGCCGGCCCGCTGCGAGGCGCGCCACCGGCGCTCGCCCATGACGAGCTCGTACCGGCCAGGCCCAGCCGCCCGGACAACCACCGGCTGGAGCAGGCCGACCTGCTTGATCGACTCCGCTAGCTCCTCGAGCGCGTCCTCATCGAAGATGCGCCTCGGCTGCCTGGGGTTCGGCACGATGGCCGTGACCGAGATCTCCGCGTACTGCGCGCCGGGAACCTCGACAGGGACGTCCGGGCGCGTTCCTCCGCTGTCCGGCTGGGTGTAAGCGTCATTGCCTCGCGCGGCGACGGCTTCAGCCAGCTTCGGGGTATCCGGGATGAGCGCCCCTAGCCCTCTGCCTAGACCCCGCCTTTGCTGAGCCACTGCATCTCCTCGAGCTAACCCTGTGACCGGATCCCGGCCGACTGCATCGACAGCTCACGTGCCGCTTCGGTGTAGGCGACAGCGCCGCTCGAGGCCGGGTCGTAGGTAATCACCGACTGCCCCCGGCTCGGCGCCTCAGATACCCGGACGCTCCTCGGGATGATCGTACGCAAGACCGAGTCGCCGAAGTGGGCGCGGACATCGTCGGCCACATCAGAGGCGAGCCGGGTGCGGCCGTCATACATGGTCAGCAGCACGGTCGACACATGCAGGCCCGGGTTGAAGTTGACCCGCACCAGTTCCGCCGTGTTCAGCAGTTGCTGGACGCCCTCGAGCGCGTAATACTCGCACTGGATCGGGAGCAGGACCTCCTCCGCGGCCACCAGCGCGTTCAGCGTCAGCAGCCCCAGCGACGGCGGGCAGTCCACCAGGATGTAGTCCAGGTGCGACGTGTCGTACGCGCGTAGCGCCCTTGCCAGCCTCAGCTCTCGCGCGACAACCGGGACCAGTTCGATCTCCGCTCCGGCGAGGTCTATCGTGGCCGGCGCGCAGAATAGGCCCGGCATATCCCCGGCGGGCCGCACGATCTCGGCCAGCGGGCGATCGTCGACCAGCACGTCATAGACGGAGGGGACGCCCGCGTGGTGGTCCACATCAAGAGCGGTGGACGCGTTTCCCTGCGGGTCGAGGTCGATGACGAGGACGCGCGAGCCATGCTGAGCCAGGCTGGCGGCCAGGTTGACCGCGGTGGTCGTCTTACCGACCCCGCCCTTCTGGTTGGCGATCGTCATGATCCGGCAGCGCGGCGGCCGCGGCCACGGCTGCCGGTCGCCCAGGCCACGTACCCCGACAGCGGCCTCGGCCGCCCGCGCTATGGGGGTGTCCGCCGCGTCCGGCGGCACATCCGGCACGATCACCGGTCTTGATTCACGTGAAACTTGAGCCGGGACCGCCGGATCCACATGCTGAGAATCACCCCCAAGAGTCCCGGAAGATCCGGGACTCGCAGCAGTTTCAAGAGCACCGCCAGCTTCAGGTACTTCACCGTTCACCTGAACGCCTCTCGATTCTCGGCCGTCGCCGGGCCAACCTAGACCCCCGAACCCAGCGATCGCGCCAGCCAGAGCACTACCTTTCACGACATGGCCACCGCCCAGCGGCTTGCCCAGCGACTCGTCGGGCCAACCCAACCCCGCTGTACCTTGCCCGTCGTAGCTGAGCCCCACTAAATGTCCTGCCTTCACCTAGCGATGAAACGCACGACGGTAGTCGCTGGAATGACCTTACCCTGACCCGCTTGCACAACCTCGGCGCTGCGCGCGCCAAGTCGACGCAATATCGGGGCGGCGGCGGTCAGTTCATCCGCGGCAGTGCGCCCTTTGATCGCGAGAACCGTTCCCCCCGGCCGTACCACGCGAATCGCGAGTTCGGCCAGCCGACCGAGCGGGGCCACCGCCCTGGCCGTGGCAACGTCTGCCCGCATGGCGGCGTCCTCGGCCCGGCCCCGCAGCACGGTCACGTTAGGCAGCGCCAGCTCGGCCACGCACTCGGAAAGGAACCGGACCCGCCGTTCCATCGGCTCAAGCAGCGTGACCTGGATCTCGGGCCGCATCATCGCGAGCACGAGTCCGGGCAGCCCGGCGCCCGAACCGATGTCCACCAGCGTGCCGCAGTTGGCGTCGACGAGCTCTGCTACCACGGCGCAGTTCACCAGGTGCCGGTCCCACAGCCTGGCAGCCTCACGCGGCCCGATCAGACCCTGCTCCACCCCGCGCGTCGCGAGGATCTCGGCAAAGCGGCTGGCCAGGAACAGCGCTGAACCGGGGCCGAAGGCCGGCCCGAACACGGCCACCGCGTTCTCCGGCGGGCTGCCGATCACCTCAGCACCGAGGACCGGCGCAGCACCGGTAGAACCGGCGCCGGCCGGGGCGGAAGTAGCAGCGGTACCCTCGCAGTGGCCAGGACCGCTTCGATCGTGCTACGCCGGGACATTACCGAGCGGGAAAACGACCACCCGCCGGTTGGGCTCCTCGCCCTCCGACTCGCTGCGCTGTCCGGCCGCCGCCACCGCGTCGTGAATGATCTTCCGCTCAAAGGGCGACATGGCGGCAAGGGCCTTGGGCTCGCCCGTCCGGGCGACCTCTTCGGCCACGCTCCGGCCGTAGTCGGCGAGCTCGGAGCGACGCCGGGCACGGTAGCCGCCGATGTCGAGCATGAGCCTCGCCCGCGAACCTGTCTGCCTGTGCACGGCCAGCCGGGTCAGCTCCTGCAGCGCCTCGAGGACCTCGCCGTCGTCTCCGATTAGCTCCTCAAGCGTCGCACCGACCACCGAGACGACCGCGCGGTCGCCCTCGACATCCATGTCGATGTCACCGTCAAGATCGGCGATGTCCAGCAGGCCTTCCACGTAATCCGCGGCGATGTCGCCCTCGAGCTCAAGATCGTTGAGCGATGGGGCATCCATGGCGTCGTCGTCGACGGCGTCATCGAGTACCTCCTCCACGTCGGTGATCTCAATGTCCTGCTGGCTCACAACCCGTCCTCCTCCGACCGTCCTGCGCGTGCGGTGCTGATGCGAAAGTTCGCGTTATGCAAACCACCCGCTGTGGCTGCTGGCCGCTCACCTGCACCGGCCGGTTTTGCATAACGCTCACTGTCAATGCTTGCCCGGCCGCTTGCTCCGCGCCTGTCTTACCGGCTGCTGTCGTACCACCTTGGTGACGGGCGCCTCCGGTTCCGGCTCGGGCTCCGGCTTAGGCTTGCCCAGCCGGAGCAGGCCCCGCTTGGCCGCGCCGTTCTGGCCGTTGGCAGGACCCGGCGAGTTGGCGGCCGCGTCGCGGGCGGCATTCCCGGTCTGCACGCGGGCGGCATTCCCGGTCTGCACGCGACCGGACCCGGTGCCCGGTTTGGCCGCGCCGCTCGCCGACGTCCCGTTTGCCCGCGCACTCGTCCCCGATCGACTCCCGTCGCGCGTTCCCGTCCCGGTCCGGGTACCGGCAGACGCGGCCTTCGCGGCACCGCCCGCCACTGCGGGGCCCGACGTCGTCTTGGCCGCGCCGCCCGACGTCGTCTTCGCCGCGCCGGCGCCGCTCGCCGCCCTGGTGGCGCCGCCGCCGGACGTCGTCTTGGTGCCGGCCGCCGCCGTCCTCGAGGCTCCCGAGGGACGCGAACTCCGCGGCGCCCCGACCTCAACTCCCGGAGCGTCCGCGGCCACGTTGGAGGGACGCGAACGCGGCACCCGGGTCCCGGCCGCCGGCCCGTCCGCGGTCAGCGGCTCCCAGTTCCTGAACATGAAGTACTGCTGGCCGAGCGTCCACATGTTGGTGGTAACCCAGTACAGCACCAGCCCGTACTGCCAGTACAGCCCGGTCAGCGAGAAGAACGGGACGATGTACTGCATGTACTTCTGCGACTGGGCCATCGGGTTGTCCGGGTCCACGTTGGTCTGCATGAGACCGCGCTTCGCGCTCTGCCGGACGGTCAGGAACGTCGTGGTCGCGCTGATCGCCACGGTCACCGCGGCAATGAGCGAGGAGCCGAGCCCCATCCCTGGCGTATGCGGGAGCAGCAGCTTGTCGCCGAGGTGCACGCCGAAGATCGTCGCCTTCTGGGCGCTCTCCATCAGCTGCACCGTCATCCCGTAGGACGGCTTGACGCCCTTCTTCCACTCGGCGATGCTGCGCAGCACGTAGAACAGCGAGAAGAACACGATCATCTGCGGGATCATCGGCAGGCAGCCCGCCAGCGGGTTGACCCCGTTTTCCTTGTAGAACTTCATCGTCTCTTCGTTGAGACGCTGCTTGTCGTTCTTGTACTTCTTCCGCAGTTCGGCCAGTTGCGGTGCGTGCTGGGCCATCTTCCGCTGCGCGTGCACCTGCTTGACGAACAGCGGGATGAGGCACACCCTGATCGCGATGACGAGGATCGCGATGGACAGGCCCCAGGCCAGTCCGGTGTTCGGGCCAAACAACGCGCCCAGCCCGGCATGCAGGTGCACGATCACCCATGCCACCAGGTCGGCCAGCGGGCTGATGATACTGCTCACCGGTTAGCTCCTCGCTACCTTGGCGGGCGGCACCGGGTCGTAACCGCCGGGGTGGAACGGGTGGCACCGGGCGATGCGCGCCAGCGCGAGCCAGAGCCCGCGCACCGCGCCGTGCCGCGCCAGCGCGGCGAGCGCGTACGCGCTGCACGAAGGCTCGAACCTGCACCGCGGGCCGAGCAGCGGGCTCACGAACCGCCGGTAGCCGGCGATGGGGACCATGAGCACCCGGGCCGGCACCGATGGCGCGGTGCGGGCCGGATCGTTAGCAGCAGCTCTACCTGGCATTACCGACGCGCGCCCCAACCTGCCGCCGCAGCAACCTGCCGATAACCAGATCCAGATCCGTGGCGAGATCCTGCTGGCTTGCGTGCGCGGCCGCAGCGTTCGCGCGCACCACAAGAAGGCTACCGCCAGGAAGCGACTGAAGGTACCCGCGCATCAGCTCACGAAGACGCCGCTTGACACGGTTTCTGGTCACCGCCGAGCCAACCGCCCGGCTTACCACAAACCCTACCCTGGCCGGCTCGCGGTCGTGCACTCCGTCGGCCCGCACCAGCAGGTGGCCCACCACCAGCGGCCGACCTGCACGCGTCCCGGTGCGCACGGCCAGCGCGAACTCCGCGCCGCGCCGCATCCGGGACTCAGGCGGCAGGATCAGGCACTCAGCCGGTCGCGGCCCTTGCGCCTACGGGCCGCGAGGACCGCGCGGCCAGCCCGCGTGCGCATGCGCAGCCGGAAACCATGCGTCCTCGCCCGGCGCCGATTATTCGGCTGGAACGTGCGCTTACTCACCTAGAGCTCCAGATGCAGATCGTGACTACGCGCACGCTCGAACACGTGCGGTTCTCGGATTGCTCACAGGCTACCATCTGGAACAGCGCCGTTTGCCAGGCGTATCCCGCCGCCGAGATTTAGGCTGTGGAAAGCTTGACTCCGAGCTGCCCCGGTCACCGCGTGCAGCCGAGATGCCACGTGCACAACATGTGGATAGATCTGTGGATCGTGAGCCCCTGGCTTGCGGCATGGCGATGCGAGGGGAGCACGCATGGCGAATTCAGACCTTGCAGACGTCTGGGCACGGTCTCTTGATGGTCTCGCCGACCTTCAGATCCAGCCGCACCAGCGGGCCTGGCTGAAGCTCACCCGACCGCTCGGGCTGGTGGAGAACACCGCCCTCATCGCCACCCCGAACGAATTCGTCAAGGAACAGCTGGAGACCCGGCTGCGCGCCCTGATCACCCAGGCCCTTTCCCAGCAGCTCGGCCGCGACATCCAGCTCGCCGTCACGGTCGACCCCACGCCGATGGCGGCAATGCCGGCCGCCGATCTCGCACCTGAGCCTTCCGCGCTGCGGCCGCCGGCGCCGCTGGAGCCTCTCGGGGGTATCGGAACCCACGGCGGTCTCGGCGCCCCGGGGTCTCTCGGACCCCAGGGCGGGCACGGCCCGCACGGGATCCAGATCCCCGATTCCGGCCTCGACCCGCTGCACGGCCCGCAGACCCCGCCGGTTCAGGACGCCACCGGGCGCGAATCCGTCCATCATGACCCGGGCCGGCACGACGCCATCGCGCCCGCGGCCCGGCTCGGCGGGACCCGGCTGAACTCGAAGTACACCTTCGAGACGTTCGTGATCGGGTCGAGCAACAGGTTCGCGCACGCGGCGGCGGTCGCGGTCGCCGAGGCGCCCGCCAAGGCCTACAACCCGCTGTTCATCTACGGCGACTCGGGCCTGGGCAAGACGCACCTGTTGCACGCGATCGGCCACTACGCGCAGACCCTGTACACCGGGCTGAAGGTCAGGTACGTGAGCTCGGAGGAGTTCACCAACGACTTCATCAACATGATCAGGGACGGCAAGCAGGACGGGTTCAGGCGCCGGTACCGCGATGTCGACGTTCTCCTTGTCGACGACATCCAGTTCCTGGAGAACAAGGAAGGCACGCAGGAGGAGTTTTTCCACACGTTCAACACCCTGCACAACGCCAGCAAGCAGATCGTCATCTCCAGCGACCGCGCCCCCAAGCGGCTGGTCACGCTGGAAGACAGGCTCCGCAGCCGGTTCGAGTGGGGTCTGCTGACCGACGTCCAGCCGCCGGAGCTTGAGACCCGCATCGCGATCCTCCGCCGCAAGGCCATCCAGGAGGGGCTCAACGCGCCGCCCGAGGTGCTCGAGTACATCGCCAGCAGGATCTCCACCAACATCAGGGAACTCGAGGGCGCGCTGATCCGGGTGACGGCCTTCGCCAGCCTGAACCGGCAGTCGGTCGACCTGCAGCTCGCCGAGATCGTGCTGAAGGACCTCATCCCCGAGGCGCAGGGCCCGCAGATCACGATCGCGACCATCATGGGGCAGACGGCTTCCTACTTCGGGCTGTCCATCGAGGACCTGTGCGGGACCTCCCGGTCACGCGTGCTCGTCACCGCCAGGCACATCGCCATGTACCTGTGCCGTGAGCTCACCGACCTGTCGCTGCCCAAGATCGGCCAGCAATTCGGCGGTCGCGACCACACCACCGTGATAAATGCCGACCGGAAGATCCGGTCCCTGATGGCCGAGCGCAGATCGATTTACACCCAGGTCACCGAGCTCACCAACCGCATCAAGCAGCAGGCAAGAACCGGCTGACGACGGGCGGGACGGCAACCCCTGCGGGCTCGCATAACGTGAGCATCAAAAGAAGACACAGTTTGTGGACAACATTGTGGATGACAGTCGGATAACCGGGGGACAACCAGTGGCCAGCCGATCAGCGATGCCCGCCGACCACAGCGAGCCGCCGTCCGCCGCTACGGCAGGCACAGCCATTGTGGACGCAAAAGGGCCGCTGAGCTGCGAGGACGAGCGTTCTCCCCAGAATCCACCGCACCTATGACTATGACTGTTCCGTAAATAGAAATGGAACAACATCAAAGCAGGGCCTGTGCGCGGAACCGCTCGGCGGAGCCGGACCGGGAGCGTGCAGCCTGGGGTATACCCGCGAGAAGCACATTGACACGTAGGAGGCAGTACCCGTGAAGCTCCAGGTTGAGCGCGACCACCTGGCGGAAGCCGTGGCCTGGACCGCGCGTGCCCTGCCGGCCCGCCCGACCGCCCCGGTGCTGGCCGGGATGCGCCTGCACGCGGACGCCGAACTCACCCTCTCCACCTTCGACTACGAGGTCTCGGCCGAGGCCAAGGTGCCGGTCATCGCCGACGAGGAAGGGACCGTGCTGGTCTCCGGGCGGCTGCTCGCGGAGATCGTCAGGTCGTTGCCGGCCAAGCCGGTCGATCTGATCACCGATGGCACCCGGGCCACGCTCAAGTGCGGCAGCGCCACGTTCACCCTCGTGCTGCTGCCGGAAGAGGAATACCCGACGCTGCCTGAGATGCCCCCGGTCGCCGGGTCGATCGGCAGTGACGCGCTGGCCTCCGCCATCGCCCAGGTGGCGATCGCAGCCGGCCGCGACGACACCCTTCCCGCCCTCACCGGCATCAGGATGGAGATCGCAGGCGACACGATCACCCTGGTCGCCACCGACAGGTACCGGCTGGCGATCAGGGAACTGCGCTGGAATCCGGCCATCACCGACCTGGGCACGGCGGTGCTGGTCCCGGCGCGGGTCCTCGGCGACACGGCGCGCGCGCTCACCTCGGGCGCCGAGGTGTCCATCTCGCTCGGCGGGGACAGCCTCATCGGCTTCTCCGGCGCCGGCAGGCAGACCACCACCCGCCTGCTGAGCGGCGAGTACCCCAAGTACCAGTCGCTGCTGCCGAGCGAGTTCAACGCGACCGCGGAACTCACGGCGGCCCCGTTCGCGGAGGCGGTCAAGCGGGTCGCCCTGGTGGCCGAACGCAACACCCCGGTCCGGCTTGCCTTCAGCTCCGGCCAGCTGGTGCTCGAGGCGGGGGCGTCGGAAGAGGCGCAGGCGACCGAGATCCTCGAGGCGGCCTTCGACGGCGAGGACCTGCAGATCGCCTTCAACCCGCAGTACCTGCTTGACGGCATCGGGGCGCTCGACTCCGACACGGCCAGGATCTCGTTCACCGCCCCGACCAAGCCTGCGGTGCTAACCGGCAAGGGCGACCGGCAAGACTACCGCTACGTCCTCATGCCGATCCGCTCGGCGGGTTAGCGGGGGCCTTAGGCTCGAGTCTGTGCACCTGACCCGGCTCGCGCTCAACGACTTTCGGTCTTATGGCGAGCTCAGCATTGAGCTGGGGCCCGGGGTTACCACGTTCAGCGGGCCGAACGGGGAGGGGAAGACCAACCTGGTCGAGGCGGTCGGGTACCTGGCTACGTTGGGGAGCCACCGGGTTGCGACCGACGCGCCGCTGGTACGGCGGGGGGCGGACCGTGCGGTGCTGCGCGCGGCGGTGACCGGGGCGCAGGGCGACTCGCTGGTCGAGGTTGAGGTCAACCCGGGCCGTGCCAACCGGGTCAGGCTGAACCGATCGCCGCTGCCGCGGCCGCGGGACATCCTGGGCGCGCTGCATGCCGTGCTGTTCGCGCCTGAGGACCTGGCCCTGGTCAAGGGCGACCCCGGCGAGCGCAGGAGGTTCCTCGACGAACTGCTGGTCGCGACCGCGCCGCGGTACGCCGGCGTCCGCTCCGACTACGAGCGCGTGCTTCGCCAGCGCACCGCCCTGCTGAAGTCGGCGGGTGCCCGCGGGAGCCTGCGCGGCGCCGCGCGCGAGTCGGTGACGGCGACGCTCGATGCCTGGGACGCGCAGCTGGCGCGAGCGGGCGCGCCGCTGCTGCACGGCAGGATGCGCCTGGCGGCCGCGCTGCGGCCGCACGTAACCGCCGCCTACGAGGCAGTCTCCCGCGGCTCAGCTGGCGCGGGCGGCGCGGCCGAGATCGCGATGGCCTACCGCTGCTCGGTAGCCGACTCGGCCGGGATAGCCGAGCCGGGCGCCGGCGGAGCGGACCGGAGCGCGCAGGCCCCCGGTCAGGCCGAAGGGGTGCCCGGCCTGGAGACCGCCATGCTGAAGGCGCTCGCCGCGGCCAGGGCGAGCGAGCTCGACCGCGGCGTCTGCCTGGTCGGCCCGCACCGGGACGAGCTCGAGCTGTCCATCGGCGGCCTGCCCGGCCGCGGCTACGCCAGCCACGGCGAGTCCTGGTCGCTCGCGCTCGCGCTCCGCCTGGCCAGCTTCGCGCTGCTGCGGGAGGGACGCGAGGATCCGGTGCTGATCCTCGACGACGTGTTCGCCGAGCTCGACGTCGGCCGCCGGGAACGGCTGGCCGCCCTGATCTCCGGCGCCGAGCAGGTGCTTATCACCGCCGCGGTGCCGGCCGACATCCCCGACGTGCTGACGGGCGCCCGGTTCACCGTCCGCGCCGGAGCGGTCCACCGTGCCGACTGACCGGCCGGAGCCAGTCGGCCACGGGCCAGTCGGCCAGCCGGAGCCAGCCGGCCAGCCGGGCCCGGTGCAGCAGGGGCGGTCCGCGGTGGCGGACCGGGCGCGACTCGCGGCCGAGGCGCTCGCCGAGGCCAAGGCGGACGCGCGGGCCAGGGGTGACCTGCCGGCCGGCCACCAGCGCCCCGCGGGCAGCGCGGAGGTAAAGCGAGCGCGCCGCGACGACCCGCAGCCGCTTTCCGCCGCCATCGGCGGCCTGCTCGACGGTCGCGGCTGGCAGCAGCAGGCCGCGATGGGCTCGGTCTTCGGCCGCTGGGCGGAGATCGTCGGCCAGGACCTGGCGGCGCATACCCGGCCCGATACGTTCGCCGACGGGGAGCTCGCGGTGACCGCCGACTCGACGGCCTGGGCCACCCAGGTGCGGCTCCTCGCACCGGAGCTGATCCGGCGGCTGAACGCCGAACTCGGCGACGGCACCGTGCGCAGGGTCAAGCTGCGCGGCCCCGCGCCGCCGCGCCGCCGCGGCGGCTGGCGCGTACCGGGCAGCAAGGGTCCTGGTGACACGTACGGCTAGGCCACAAGGTCACGACACGGGGCAACACGGCCCTGGCAGCCGGTGCTCCCAGGTAAAATAAAGAGGCGCACAGATGGCCACATCGTGGGGACTTGGCCGGGTGCTTCTGGAAGCAGGATGGAGTTCAGTTTGTCCTACGATGCAGGCTCGATCAAGGTACTCGAGGGCCTGGAGGCCGTCCGCAAGCGACCCGGAATGTATATCGGCTCGACCGGCGAGCGGGGCTTGCACCACCTGGTCCAAGAGGTCGTGGACAACTCGGTGGACGAGGCTCTGGCCGGGTACTGCGACACCATCGAGGTGACCCTGCTTGCCGACGGCGGCGTGCGGGTAAAGGACGACGGCCGCGGCATCCCGGTCGACGAGCATCCAGTCGAGCACCGTCCGGCCCTCGAGGTCGTGATGACCACGCTGCACGCGGGCGGCAAGTTCGACTCGCAGTCCTACGCGGTGTCCGGCGGGCTGCACGGGGTCGGCGTGTCGGTGGTGAACGCCCTGTCGCTGATGCTCGAGGTGGAGGTGCGCAGGGACGGCTACGTCTGGACCCAGGGCTACGAGCGCGGCGACCCGATGGGCCCGCTCGTCCGCGGGGAGGCGTCCGAGGAGACCGGGACCACGATCACGTTCTGGCCCGACGAGGACATCTTCGAGACCTTGGACTGGTCCTTCGAGACGCTGTCCAGGCGGCTGCAGGAGATGGCGTTCCTCAACCGGAACCTGTTCATCTCGATCTCCGACGAACGGCAGGCCGAGCCACGGGTCGCGGAGTACGTGTACGCGGGCGGGATCGCCGATTTCGTTCGGTATATAAATGGTTCTAAGGAGCCGGTCCACGGCTCGGTGATCGATTTCGGCGAAGAGGCAGACGGGATAGCCGTCGAGATCGCCATGCAGTGGAGCGGGGCGTACACCGAGTCGGTGCACACCTTCGCGAACACGATCAACACCGCCGAGGGCGGCACGCACGAGGAAGGCTTCCGCGCCGCGCTGACCTCGATCATCAACAGGTACGCCCGCGACCAGAAGCTGCTGCGCGAGAAGGACGACAACCTGACCGGCGAGGACGTGCGCGAGGGCCTCACCGCGATCGTCTCCGTCAAGCTCGCCGAGCCGCAGTTCGAGGGCCAGACCAAGACCAAGCTCGGCAACACCGAGGCCAAGTCGTTCGTGCAGAAGGCCTGCAACGACCACCTGCGCGACTGGTTCGAGCGCAACCCGGGCGAGGCCAAGGACATCATCACCAAGGCCAGCCAGGCGGCCAGGGCCAGGATCGCGGCGCGCCAGGCGCGCGACCTCACCCGCCGCAAGGGCCTGCTCGACAACACCTCGCTGCCGGGCAAGCTGGCCGACTGCTCATCCACCGACCCGGCCGAATCCGAGATCTACGTGGTCGAGGGCGACTCGGCGGGCGGCTCGGCGAAGGGCGGCAGGAACCCGAGGTTCCAGGCCATCCTGCCCATCCGCGGCAAGATCATCAACGTGGAGAAGGCGCGGATCGACCGGGTGCTGAAGAACACCGAGGTGCAGGCGCTGATCACCGCGCTCGGCGCCGGGATCCACGAAGAGTTCGACATCACCAAGCTGCGCTACCACAAGATCATCCTGATGGCCGACGCGGACGTGGACGGGCAGCACATCAGGACGCTGCTGCTCACCCTGCTGTTCCGGTTCATGAAGCCGCTGATCGAGGCCGGGCACGTCTACCTCGCCCAGCCGCCGCTCTACAAGATCAAGTGGGAGGGCAGGAACGTCCCGCCCGGATACGCGTACAGCGACGCCGAGCGGGACCGGGTCATTCAGGCCGGCATCGCCGAGGGACGCAAGGACCCGCGGCCGCGGGACGGGGTGCAGCGCTTCAAGGGCCTCGGCGAGATGAACGCGGAGGAACTGTGGGACACCACGATGGACCCCGCGCATCGGGTTCTGCTGCAGGTGACGCTGGACGACGCGGCGCAGGCGGACGAGTTGTTCAGCGTGCTGATGGGCGAGGACGTCGAGGCGCGCCGCTCGTTCATCACCCGCAACGCCAAGGACGTCCGGTTCCTGGACATCTAGATCAGCTAAGGAAACTCCCCAAGTGACTGAGGTTACCGAGGGCGGCCACGACCGCGTCGAGCCCGTCGACATCCAGTACGAGATGCAGCGCAGCTACATCGACTACGCGATGTCGGTCATCATCGGCCGGGCGCTGCCCGACGTGCGGGACGGGCTCAAGCCGGTCCACGTCAGGATCCTGTACGCCATGTTCGACGGCGGCTACCGGCCCGACCGCGGCTTCTTCAAGTGCTCCAGGGTCGTCGGCGACGTCATGGGCCAGTACCACCCGCACGGCGACAGCGCCATCTACGATGCGCTGGTCCGGCTCGCCCAGCCGTGGTCGATGCGCTACCCGCTCATCGACGGCCAGGGCAACTTCGGCTCGCCGGGCAACGACCCGCCGGCCGCCATGCGGTACACCGAGAGCCGCCTGGCCCCGCTGGCGATGGAGATGCTGCGGGACATCAATGAGGACACCGTCGACTTCCGGGAGAACTACGACGGACGCTCGCGCGAGCCCGTGGTGCTGCCCAGCCGCTTCCCCAACCTGCTCGTCAACGGGTCGGAGGGGATCGCGGTCGGGATGGCGACCAAGATCCCGCCGCACAACCTGCGCGAGGTCGGGGCGGGGGCCCGCTGGTTCCTGGAGAACCCCGAGGCCACCGAGGAAGAGCTGCTCGACGCGCTGATGGCGCGGATCCACGGGCCGGACTTCCCCACCGCGGCG
>Ga0181525_10002108_pt1 | contig 16592 bp, 12 predicted proteins | sample PEATcosm2014_Bin_48_FD_121100 | JGI IMG/M metagenome (GOLD analysis project Ga0181525, IMG submission 121100) | Peatland microbial communities from MTU Mesocosm Facility, Houghton, MI, USA - PEATcosm2014_Bin06_10_metaG | ecosystem: Environmental > Terrestrial > Soil > Wetlands > Peat | place...
GGCCAGCGGTTACGCCACCGACCTCTTGGCTAATCCGGAAGCGGACACGCTCGGAATCATCGGATCGGGTTTCCAGGCTCGAACGCAGGTAGAGGCGATTCGCGTGGTCCGTCCTATAAAGACCGTGCGGGTCTGGAGCAGGAACGAAGAGAAGCGCCGAGGATTTGCCCAGGAAGTTTCGGCCCAAGGGCTGGCAGTGGAGACTGCGGCAACTGCCGAACAAGCAGTGCGCGGAGCTCAAATCGTGGCGACGGCCACCAACGCGCAAGATCCGGTTTTGGAAGATGCCTGGATCGCGCCCGGCACGATGATCAATGCCATGGGGTCCAACGCGGCGCATAAGAGAGAGTTGCCCGGTGAGCTGGTTCGCCGTGCAGCTTTAGTTGCGGTGGACTCGCTGGAACAAGCCAGGATTGAAGCGGGCGACCTGATTATCCCCGATAGCTGGGCGAACGCCGTTGAGCTCCAAAATCTCGAGCTCAAAGACGTCCAGCCGCGCTTCCACGCGGACCAGATCACAATATTCAAGTCCCTGGGAATTGGTGTGGAAGACGTAGCCGCGGGCGCTTTTATCTACGAGCAGGCGCTGGTTGCCCAAGGAGTTACTCCTGAGCGGTTTGCTGATCGGAATCGCGCCAGGCGCTGATCTTCAGACGGCGGCACACCCAGCACAATCCTTCCGCCGAATTAGGCGCGCAAACCGCCCCGCAGACCGTGCACTTTTCTACGCGCTTGGCCTGATCGGGCATTGCCGAGAATTTGGCATGATCCAGGAGCTTCGGATCGATCACCGCATCGGGCGCCGGATTGATAGGCGCCTTTTCAGTGGGCGCGGCTGGTTTTCGTTTCATCGGCTGAAAACTACAGTACCATGTCTGAGCGCTCGGGGTCTGAGCGCTCGGGGTCTGAGCGCTCGGGTTCTGAGCGGTCTGAGCGCTTGAAATCCGGAGGGTCGCGTTTACGCGGCGCGATCCATCCGCATGATGTACGCGGGATCCAGCGCAGCCGAGCACCGCGAGCATTTTTGGCCCGGTTTCACTTTGGAAGTTTTCCCGGCGGTGACTATGATGCCTTCCACCGTGTGGGTGCAAATGGGACAGTAAACGAAACCCTTGCTCTCGTGTTGGGGCACCGGCGGTCTCGCTTGCGAACGAGTCTGAATGTTCATGCCTCCTCCTCTCTGTTGCATATGACGCAAACGATGGGCCAAAGGATCGAAAATTTGTGCCAGCGAACCCGGTACACTGGAAGGTTCGTTGAAGGCGTTCGTTCTCAACGAACTTCTCTATGCAGACAGCATTCGTTTTCCCCGGACAAGGATCGCAATACGTGGGAATGGGAAAAACCCTGGCGGAAAAATTTGCCGCGGCCCGCGCTATTTTCGACCAGGCTGACCGGGCGTTGGGATTTTCAATCAGCCAGCTTTGCTTTGAAGGCCCGGCCGAGGCCCTGCAGCTCACCGAAAACATGCAGCCGGCGTTGCTCACTGTTTCCGTGGCAGCCTGGCAAGTGATCGAGGAGCAGAACGTCCACGCCGATTTTGTAGCCGGGCACAGCCTGGGCGAATACGGCGCTCTGGTGGCGGCCCGCTCGCTGGCTTTTGCCGACGCCGTGCGCCTGGTGCGCAAGCGCGGCCACTATATGCAGCAGGCGGTGCCGGTGGGGGTGGGCGCCATGGCTGCGTTGCTACGGCTGCCCGCCGGAAAGCTGGACGCGATCCTGGCCCAAGCTTCGCAGGCCGAAGCGGCGCCCGAGGTGGTGACGGCCGCGAACTACAATTCACCGGACCAGGTGGTGATCGCCGGGCACGCCACCGCCGTCGCCCGGGCGGTGGAATTGGCGAAAGCTGCCGGCGCGCGTCGAGCGCTCATGCTGCCGGTGAGCGCACCCTTCCATTGCCCGCTGATGGAACCCGCGCAGCAGCGTCTGAAGGCCGATCTGGATGCCACCGAGTTTCGCGATTTAGAAGTCCCGCTGGTGAATGGCTGGCAAGCCAAAGTGATTCGCACGGGCGCTGAAGCCCGCGAAGGTCTGTATCAGCAGGTGCCAAACCCGGTGCGCTGGACGGAAGTGATCCAGAAGCTGGTTTCGCTGGGCGTCACCCGGTTTATCGAAGTGGGGGCCGGTGGAGTGCTCACTGGATTGCTCCGCAACATCGGCGGCGATCTGGAAGGCTCCAAATTCGGCGAAGCGCAAGATCTGGAGAAAATACATGCGGCGATCGTTTAGGGTTGGTCTGGTGGTCGCGATGGTGTCCCTTGGGACAACGGGCTGTAAGCAGCCAGCCGCGCCCGCCAAACCGGATCTCTCTGCGTTAACCGACGATTTCGTCTACGGATCGCTGGCATTATCGCCGGTATCGGCGACGGGCGCTGGTTATCACGAGCACAAGGGTGTCCATCTGGATGAGCAGATCGACGACTTCAGCGCGACGGGCATCGATCAGCAGCGTAAATTCTATTCGGATTTTCACAACCGGCTGGCTGCCATCCAGCAGGAATCGCTGGCGCCCGAGGACCGCGCCGACTACCAGATCATCGATAACCAGGTGAACCTCTCGCTGCTGGAGCTGGATAAGATCCAAAGCTATCGGCACAATCCGACCGTATATGTGGAATTAATCGGCAACGCGTTGTTTAATCCTTTTGTTCTGGAATATGCGCCGCTTGAAACCCGTTATCGTCAGATCATCCAGCGCCTGCAAAAGATTCCAGCGCTGATCCAACAAGGCGAAGCGAACCTCACGGATGCGCCGGAAATCTGGAATCGCGTGGCGCGCGAAGAGAACGACGGCAACCTGGACCTGATCGACAAAACCCTGCGCGCCAAGACCCCGGATGCCTTGAAAGCGGACTACGATCGCGCCGCCGGGCCGGCTTTGGACGCCCTGCGAGGGTTCACAAAATTCCTGAAGGACGATCTGTCGAAGAAAACCAGCGACTGGCGTCTCGGCAAGGAGAAGTACGACCCGAAGTTCGCCTACACTCTGGTTTCCGGTAAAAAGCCCGAGCAAGTGCTGGCGGAAGCCGAAGCGGCGTTGCAGGACGTGCGCGGCCAGATGGCCAAACTGGCGGCGCCTCTAGCGGTGAAGGCGGCCCTGGATAAAATTGCGCAGCGGCACACTACGCCTGAGAATTACATGAATCAGGCCAAGATGGATTTGGAGGAAGCCACCAACTTCGTGCGGGAGAAGCACCTGGTGAGTCTGGGCGCAAACGCCAATCTGCAGGTGATCCCCACGCCCGAGTTTATGCGCGGCATCTATTCGGTGGCCGGATTCAACGCGGCGCCCGCGCTGGAGCCGCAACTGGGCGCGTTCTATTGGGTGACTCCCATTCCGCCCAACATGCCCAAAGCGCGCGTCGAATCGAAGCTGCGCGAATACAATCGCTACGGGATGATGGAAATCACCATTCATGAGGCCATGCCCGGCCACTATGTGCAGTTCGAATTTGCCAATGCGTTGGAGCCCAAAACCCGCCGCGTGCTGCGTAGCGTCTACGGCAATGGACCTTACGCGGAGGGTTGGGCTTTGTACACGCAGCAGATGATGTCGGACGAGGGTTTCCTGAACAACAGCCCGGAACTGCGGCTGACCATGATGAAACAATTGCTGCGCTCCATCGCCAACGCGATTCTCGATATCCGGCTGCAAACAATGGGTATGACCGAGCAGCAGGCGCTGGATCTGATGATGAACGACACCTTCCAGGAGAAGGAGGAGGCTACCGGCAAGTTCCAGCGCGCGCAGTTATCGTCCTGCCAGTTGCCGATGTATTTTATCGGCTGGCGCGGCTGGCTGGATACGCGCGAGGATTATAAAAAACGCAAGGGCGCGGCCTTCCGACTGGAGCAATTCCACGACGCGGCGTTGAAGGAAAGCGCGGTGCCGCTGCCCGCGCTGGGGCCGCTGTTGCAGTAATCCGTTTCGGTTCGAAGACGTTAGGCTGAATTGTGACATGTCGATGAAGCGCCAAACCCCGAGGCAACCCGACCGCAAGACCCCGAGACACGCGATCAGAGTAGAACGGCCGGTGGGCCACCGAATTGTTGGAGATTGGGAAGCGCTGTGCGGCTCATGAGGAAACCCGTCAAGTCCAGCGATCACGCCAACATGTTCTATAACGAAAAAAGGTTTGCCCCGTGCGGCGACGCGGTCGCCCAGCGTGAGTTCGACCGCTTCTTTGAGCGATCCGGCATCGGAATGGAACCGGTTACTTTGGAACAAGCACGCATTGCGCGAGAAGCTTACCGGGAATTCGGCAAAGGCCGTCATCGCACCGGCTTGAACTTTGGGGATTGCTTCGCCTGCGCCTAGGCTCGATCGCTCGGCGCTCAAGCAATAGCCGGGCTGCTTTCAGAACTTCAGCACGTGCCACAGGCTGGCGAAATCGTCGGTCCAGATAATCGGCGCGCGGCTGCTCCAGGCAGAGAATCGATGCGCCAGGCCCACGCGCTCCAGAAAACGCTGGTTTGTCGTCAGCACAACCCAGCGCGCGCTGCTCTCACCGGTTTTGGCATCATCCGCTGATTCGATCTGCACCGCCGTCCATCCCAGATGCTCCGCCATCCCGCGCGCCACCGGATCCAGATCCAGCGCCCGATTTGAAATGTGGAGCGCAAGAACGCCGCCGGGTTTCAGACGCCGCCGGTAAATGTCCGCGCATTCGGCCGTCAGCAGATGCATCGGGATGGAATCGCTCGAAAACGCGTCCACCGCGATCAGATCGAAATCCTCGGCGCGTCCCCGCGCCAGTTCGCGCTCCAATTGCACGCGCGCGTCACCCAGCACCACCTCGGTTCGGGCCTCGGAATCGCTCAGGAATGAAAACCATTTCCGCGCAATCCGTTCCACATCCGGGTTGATTTCGTAGAAGCGAAACGTATCGCCCGCGTGTCCCCACGCAGCCAGAGTCCCGGCGCCCAACCCAACCACCGCGATATGGCGTCCGGGTGCGTCCAGCGCATTCACTGCCATGGCGATGCCGCTATGCGGACCGTAATAAGATGTCGGCCAGGCCTTTCGCTCGGGCTGCAAATATTGGAAGCCGTGCTGCGTGCGGCCATGCTGCAGTTCGCGAAACGGCCCGTTGCCGTCTTCCCGCCCCGTCACACGCAGGATGCCGTAGAAATTGCGGACGCTTGCGACCGTGCCCGGCGGGGCATTGCCAAGCGTCGCCACCATGGCGCTAAGCCCTCCGATCAACAACGCCATCAGCGGCAGGCGAACCGCGAAATTGCGGCTGGTCCATTGCGCCAGCCCGCCTGCGCGCGCCCATCCAGTGAAACCCAAGAAACAGGCGGCTGCCAAACCGATCGGATATTCGCTGAATTCGGTGAACAGCCGAGGCGCGATCAGAGCGACGAAAAATCCGCCCATAGCGCCGCCCGCGGCGATAGTTAAGTAAAACGCCGTAAGATAGCGCGGAGACGGCCGGGAGCGCGCCAGTTCGCCCTGGCAAAGCATGCAGGCGACAAAGAGCGCGATTAGATACAGAATTAATTGCAGCCACAGTGAGAGCCCGATCGACAGGTTTGGAAGCACGCAAGCGATGGGGACAAGCAGTCCCGCGGCCACGGCGAACGCCGTTCGCCTATAGAAGAGATCGCTCTCAAAGGCCAATACGAATGTGAGTAAATAGATGGCCAGCGCCGCTACCCACAGAAAAGGACTGACGGCGATATCCTGCGAGATTTGATTCGTGGTGGCCACCAGAAGAGTGGAACCGCAGGCTGAAAGCCCCAGCCAGAACAGGACTGTTGCGGCCGTGGGACGGGCGTCGGATTCGCCTGCAGCGCGCTCTAACATCGGCGTGATGGTGAAGGACCGCGTACGCCAGGCGACGAATCCGCACAGCATGGCAAACAACACGTACAAAGCCGACCAGATCGATCCCTGGGTGTGCAGGCGCAGCAACGGTTCGAACAGAAACGGATAACTCAGCAACGCCAGAAACGATCCGAAATTCGAAAGGGCATAAAGCCGCCAGGGCGATTTTTCGGTGGCGCCCGCGGAGCCGCCCATGAGATCGTCACGGAGGTCGCCGACCACGAACCAACGCTGCAGAAGCGGCGCCGTCGCCGACAATAACAGGTACGGGACGCCGACGGTGGCCATGAGCAACAGTAAGATGCGGCTGGAGGGATCGACACCCGAAGCGGGTTTCCAGATGGCTGCATTGGGGTGCAGCGGCAGGAACGCGAGCGACGCCAGCAGCAATCCTATGTGGATGCCGGCCTGGAGCCGGAGGTTGCCCAGCGATCCCAGCCAGTGCGCGTAGGCATAGCCCGCCAGCAGACAGGCCTGGAAAAACAGCAGGCAAGTGGTCCAAACCGTGGGTCCTCCTCCAAACCAAGGCAGGATGTAACGGCCCATCAGCGGCTGCACTTGGAAAAGAAGAAAGGCGCTGAGGAATATCGTGGCGGGAAACAGAACATGATACGTTGGAAAGAAGAGTGAATCCAAGCGAATTATCCGAGCGCGAAGCGCAGACGGCGGAGCGGTCCCTGCGCGAGTTGAGCCTGCTGGCGGAAGCGTCTCCGGCTGCCGCCGCATCGAGTCCGTCTCCCTCGAGTTCACCAACGTTGACTCCGCCGTTAAGTCCGCCGCGCGTGGATTCGCCCTCCGGGATTGCATCATGGCTGCGCCTGGCCTATGCTTTTGAGTTCTTCATCGCGCTGATCGCCATCATCAGTTTGTGGAGCGAAGTGGGAGGGGAAGGTCATCTGGATCTCATGCCGTGGTACCTGAAGCTGGGATGTATCGTGGGCCTGGCCTGGTGTTGCGTGCGCTTCACCGCCGGCCTGGTTGAACAGCGAGTTGAACAGCAAGTGGAACAGCAAAATGTGGAACGGCAAAATGTGGAACGGCAAAAAGTTTGGACGCGGCGCACCCTGGGATGGTTCGCCGGAATCCTGCTCTTTTGCATTGCCATGGCCGGGATCACTTATTATTATCATCTGCACGAAGAGCAGGACGACCAGGACGACGACACCAGTTCGGCTGCGGTAAACATTCAAAATCCAGGAACTTCCTATTATCATGCCGGTAAGACAACTTGGCGCTCAACTCCAATTCGCGACGTGGCGCGTTCCGCAAATCGCCCGAGCGATCGAATATCCGTTAGAAGTATTGGAAGAGATCCGGGCGTTCGCCTGTGACGAGTCGCTACCGCTTGCTCCCAGGGGCAATGAAGTAGCAGGCGTGCTCTTCGGAACGCGGCGCGAGGATGCGGTTCGCATTCTCACGTGGCGTCCCATCGCCTGCGAGCCCAAACCGGGCGAGGGCTTCCGCTTGTCCCACAACGATCGGATGAATCTGGCCGTCCAGTTGGAAGTGGCCCGGCAGAATGCGGATTTGAAGGATTTCCGGCCAGTGGGCTGGTTTGTCGCGCATTCGCGCGGCGGCGTTGCTTTGTCGGCTTCCGATCTGGACGTCTTCGACGGCTTCTTTCCAGAGGCGTGGCAGGTGGCGCTGGTGATTCGGCCGCAGGGGAACGGCCGCGCGCAGGCCGGCTTCTTCGCGCGCGAGACCGACGACAAATTGCAAGCCGAGGCCAGTTACCAATGCCTTGAGTTGCAGCCTCTGCATTTGGGGCCGGTCATCAATCCGATCGCCAAGGCTCCGGTCGTAATCAAGCCGATCGCGGAAGACCAGGTTGTAGCGCCCTCTGCAGCCTCAGTTCCCAAGGTCCGAACTCTCGAAGCGGCGCAGCCTGCGGCGCCGGAACCCGCGCTGCCAAAAGCTGCAGTGCCGAAATCCACGCCGCCAAAGCCCGCGGAACCGAGACTCGCTCCACCCAAGCCCACGCCGCCCAACCCCGTACTACTCACCCCAGCGCCACTCCAAAATCCGGCGCCACTCCAAAATCCGGCGCCACTCCAACCGGCGCCACTTCAAAATCCGGCGCCACTCCAAAATAATGACGGGCCCCCACCAAAGCTGGAAACCGCGGAGCGAACCGCGCCCGTAGCGGCAAAGCCACCCCTGGTTCAAGCGGTAGTTCCACCGGTGATCCAACCCGCTTCGCTCCCTAAGCCGATCCCCCGCGTTGAGCCGCCCAAGCCTCCGCGCGCAGCGCCGGCGCTGGCGCCGGACATTCCAATCGCCGCGCCCAGTTTTCAGATCGAAGAGGATCTTCCCAGCCGTGAGCGTTGGCTATGGGCGGTGCCCATCCTGCTGGCGCTCGGAATTGCTGTATTCGCGCTGTACCGGCATAATCCGGCGGCCAGCGGAGCGGTAGCGCTGCGGGCTTTGAGTGAAGCTCAGGCTGTGCAACTGGCTTGGGACGCCAATGCCCGCGCGATTCGAGACGCCGACCACGGTGAAGTGGATATCGACGACGGCGGAAAGAGTTCGCAGGTGTCCCTCACCAGCGATCAACTGCACACCGGCAAAATGTCGTACCTGCCTCAGTCCAGTGATGTTGGTTTTACCTTGACCATTTATCCCGTGAACGGAGATCCAATTCACGATTCGGCCAGACTCATCGCGCCGGCCTTCCACTCGCCGGCCGAAATCGCTCCAGCGCCATCGATGGCTCCAACTGCCGCAATGCATGCGCCCGGGACACTGGAACCGTCCTCACTGCAACAGGAGGTCCAGAATCTAAGAGACCAGCTCGGCAAGGAACGCGCCCGCGCCGACTACCTGCAGAACGTGGTGCGTATTCTCGAGAATCGCCTGGGTATCCGCTCCACATCGCCCGAGCCCACATCGCCCCAGCCCACATCGCCCCAGCCCACATCGCCCCAGCCCACAACTAAAAGCCAAGCCCCCCGGTGAACGCTTCTTGACCGATTCTCTGACAGCCGATTTGCGGCAGCGACGCGGGCCAATCGTATCCGTTAAAATAGAGAAGTTCCGACTTCCAGCAGATTGGCTCGCGAAACGTTGGTTCGAAGTAGTGCCCCGTAGCATCCAAGTGTTTCTGAGTTTCAAGGCAGTTCATGGTTGGTGATTTTATCTATCCTGCAAGGCCCCTGTTTTTCCTGGTTGTCGCAGGCTACGCGATAACGTGCGGCTGCCAATCGGCGGCGCAAAATCCGCGTCCCGCCCAGCCTCCCGCGCCACAGGTGTTCGTAACCCAGGTGGATGCGGGCGACGTGCCGGTGATGTCGGAGTACCCGGCGCAGACCTACGCGCGCAACACCGTTGAGGTGCGCGGCCGCGTGGACGGCTATATCGACAAGTGGCTCTTCCATCCGGGACAGGAAGTACACGCGGGCGACGTGCTGTACGTTCTGGATCTGCGCCCCTATGAGGCCGCTGTCGAACAGGCCAAGGGCAATTTAGCGCAGAGCGAAGCCGATCTCGAGTTCGCGCGCAAACAGGTGGCGCTGCAGCAAGCCGAGGCGAATCTGGCGGCCGCACGAGCCAACCTGCTAAAGGCCCAGCAGGATTACGAGCGCTTGACGCCGCTGGTGAAGGACGAAGCCGCCGCGCAGCAGGAATTGGACGGCGCCGTGGCCGCGTTGCATTCGGGCGAAGCTACCGTGCGCGCCAGCCAGGCCAACGTGGATCAAACCCGGCTCTCCACCGAAACTCAGATCTCTTCCACCAAAGGAAAAATGGAGGCGCAACTCGCCGCCCTGCGCACCGCGAATCTGAATCTGGAATACGCCACCATTCGCGCTCCTATTAGCGGATTGATTGGCGACACGATACTTCCAGTGGGCGGATTGGTGAGCGCCAATGCCCCGCAGCCGCTCTCCACCATTGTTCCCCTGGATCCCATCTGGGTGCGCTTCAAAGTCACCGAGTCGCAATATCTGTCGTTCAAAAAGAACCCGACCCTTCTTAGGTCTCCACTCGCTCTGATCCTGGCCGATAACACCGAATTTCCGCCCAAAGGGCACATCGAAAATACGCTGAACCAGGTGGACCCCAAAACCGGGACCCTGGAGTTACAGGCCAGCTTCCCCAACCCCCAACACACGCTGCTGCCCGGACAATTCGGTAAGGTTCGGGTTGAAACGGAACTGCGCCGCAACGTCATCTTGGTTCCGCAACGCGCCATCCAGCAACTACAAAGCGAGCGAACCGTGCTGACCATTGGCGCAGGCAACGTGGTGGAACTCCGCCCCATTGTTACCGCGGAGCGCGTGGGTGAGAACTGGATCGTGCAACAAGGGCTGAAACCGGGTGATCGCGTCATCGTCGAAGGCCAGCTCAAGGTGCGGCCCGGCGCGCGGGTAACGCCGGTGCCTTACCGTTCGCCTAATCTCTCGACCAATCCAACCATGAATCAATCCCCTCTGAATCAATCCACCGCGGGGATCGGGGGCCGATAGTCCAGAATGGCGCGTTTTTTCATCGATCGTCCCGTTTTCGCGATCGTCATTGCGATCGTCATCGTTATTCTCGGCGTTGTTGCCATTCCCAATCTGCCCATCGCGGCTTTTCCGGAAGTGGTCCCGCCGGTGGTGCAAATCACCGCCAGTTACCTGGGCGGCAATTCCATCGATCTGGAGAAGACCGTCGCGCAGCCTATCGAAGAACAACTGGCCGGCCTGGACGGGATGCTGTACTTCCTTTCGAGCAGCGCCAACAACGGCACCATCACTATCAACGTCACGTTTAAGCTGGGCACTAATCCCGACACCGCCACCGTTCAAACCCAGAACAAAGTGAACGTCGCGCTGCCCCGGCTGCCGCCGGAGGTACAGAGGCAGGGCGTGCTGGTGAAGAAGGTTTCCAGCTCTTTTCTGATGGTGGTGGGGCTGATCTCGCCGGACAACCGCTACGATTCGCTGTTCTTGACCAATTACGCGCAGATCAATCTGCTGAATCAGATCGGCAGTCTTTCGGGAGTAGGCGATTCGCGGCTCATGTCGCAAGAGACCTACTCGATGCGCGTTTGGGTGGACCCCGACAAAATGGCCAAGCTGGGGTTGACCGCAACCGATGTCAATAACGCCATCGCCGCGCAGAACCGGCAGAACCCCGCGGGCGCCCTCGGCGAGGCGCCTACTCCCACTGGAACCGCTTTCCAGTACGCGGTCACCGCGCCCGGACGACTGGTGGATCCCGAGCAGTTCGGCGACATCGTTCTGCGCGCCCAGCCCGACGCTTCCCTGCTTCGCATTCGCGACATCGGCAGAGTGCAGCTCGGCGCGTTCACTTATTCCGCTTTCGGGCGTTTGAACGGCAAGCCTTCCTGTAATGTGGTTGCGTTTCTGTCGCCCGGCGCCAACGCCGTGGATACATCCAATCAAATCCAGGCGTTCATGAAACAGGCCAAGCTGAGTTTTCCGCCCGGCGTAGACTACGACATTTCATACGACTCCACGCGTTTTGTTCGCGCTTCGATTCAAGACGTGATCTTCACCCTGCTGGCCGCAATCGGACTGGTCATTCTGGTGGTTTTCATCTTTCTGCAGAACTGGCGCGCCACGTTGATCCCGCTGCTCACCGTGCCGGTGGCCGTAATTGGCGCCATCGCGCTATTTCCCTTGCTCGGATTTTCCATCAACATCACCAGCATGTTCGGACTGGTGCTTTCCATCGGGATCGTAGTGGACGACGCCATCGTGGTGGTGGAAGCGGTGCAGCGCAACATCGACGACGGAATGGCGCCACGCCAAGCCACCATACGGGCCATGGAGCAGGTGTCGGCGCCCGTGATAGCCATCGCCTGCATTCTGGCCGCGGTATTCATTCCCGTCTCGTTTCTGGGTGGGATCAGCGGGCAAATCTATCGTCAGTTCGCTTTGACCATTGCAAGCTCCGTGCTCTTGTCGGCCTTCAGCGCGCTTTCGCTCAGCCCCGCGCTCAGTTCGATGTTACTCAAGCCGCATGGTAAATCGCGCGGTCCGCTCGCGTTCTGTTTCGACAAGTTTAATCGCGGCTTCGAATGGGCCACCAATCGATATCTCGCCGGAGTGGGGATTCTGATCCGCCGGTCCGCTCTGGCTCTCATCGGGCTAGCCCTTTTCTGGGTGGCCGGCGCGTGGCTGTTCAAGATTCTGCCGACGGGGTTCCTGCCCGACGAGGATCAGGCGGCGTTCTTTATTCCGGTCCGTTTGCCGGATGGCGCTTCCATCGATCGCACCGACGCCGCCGTGGCGAAACTGGAGGCGCGCCTGGCCAAGGTGAAAGGCATAGAATCCTGGTTCGTCCTCGGAGGTACGGACTTTACCACCCAAACCAGCGCTTCCAACGTCGCCACGATGGTGGTAGTGGCCGATCCGTGGGAGAAGCGCAAGTCCAAAGACTTGCAGCTCAATGCGATTCTGGCCGCCACGCAGCGCGCCTTCGCGGATGTTCCCGAAGCATTTACCAGCGTATTTGGTTTCCCTCCCATTCTGGGCTTGAGCAGCACAGGCGGTTTTCAATTCATGCTGGAAGACCGCCGCGGCGGCGAACTGGAACAGCTGGCCAGCGTGGGCGACACACTGGTGGACGCAGCCCGCAGGCATCGCGAGATCGGGAACGTGGTGAATACCTTTCGCGCCAGCGTGCCGGGTTACAGCATCGACATGAATCTGGACAAGCTGCAAACGATGGGAGTGCCCGTCACCGATGCCTACAACACGCTGCAAACGTTTCTAGGCGGATTGTACGTGAACGACTTTAATCAGTTCAGCCACACCTGGCAGGTGCTGATTCAGGCCGAGCCCGAGTTTCGCAACCAGCCTTCGGACATCGATCGTTTCTACGTGCGCAGCGTGGATGGAAACATGGTGCCCATGGGCACGCTGGCGTCCATCCAACCCACCTCCGGCCCGGAAGTGGTTTTCCGCTACAATCGCTTTCGCGCCATTCAGATTCTGGGCGCACCAGCGCCGGGCGTCAGTTCCGGCCAGGCCATCGACGCGATGGAAAAGGTGGCGGCCGATACGCTGCCGTCGGGCTACGGTTACGAATGGACCGGCACCACCTACCAGCAGAAGCTGGCGCAAGGGCACGAAGGCGTGATCTTCGGCTTCGCCACGGTACTGGTTTTCCTGTGTCTGGCGGCGCTGTATGAAAGCTGGTCCATTCCAATGGCCGTGCTGCTCTCGCTACCATTAGGACTTTTCGGGGCGCTGCTGGCCGTGTATTTGCGCGATTTTCCCTACGACGTTTACACCCAGATCGGTATCGTGACTCTCATCGGCCTGGCTGCCAAGAACGCAATCCTGATTGTCGAGTTCGCCAAGGAAAGCCACCAGCGCGAGCTTATGCCCATTCGCGAAGCGGCTCTGCACGCGGCCAAGCTGCGGCTGCGGCCCATTCTGATGACGTCCTTCGCGTTCATCCTGGGCGTGGTGCCGCTGTTTATCGCTACCGGGGCGGGCGCGGCCTCGCGGCGATCGCTCGGAACCGCGGTGCTGGGCGGAATGCTGGCGGCCACGCTGCTCGCCATTTTCTCCGTCCCGGTACAGTATTACGTCATCGAAACTCTCGTGGAGCGACGCCAAATCAGGCGCGGCAGAGCCACCGCCCAACATAAAAACGAGCCGGTAGGGGCGGCTACGGACTGATGCGGAAGCGGCCTGTGTTGATCCCACTGCTGGGATTGGTCCCGCTGCTGGCGCTCGGCCTGTGCGGCTGCCTGGTTGGACCCAATTATCATCGGCCCGCCACCACTGTGCCGGTCGAATACCCTGGCGAGGTTGCCACCCAGCAATCCATCGCTGACAAGAAGTGGTTCGATCTTTTCCAGGACGCGACATTAAAACAACTGGTGGCCACGGCGCTCGAAAAGAACTTTGACGTACGTATCGCGGCGGAACGCGTTTTGGAAGCCCGCGCACAGTATGGCATCACACGCGCCAATCTGCTTCCGACGCTGGATGCCCAAGGCAGCTTCACCGGGTCGCGCAGTTCCACCATTGGTTCGTTTCCCATCGCGCCCGGGACGCCACTGGCATACAGCTACACGCAAGCCGGGCTGCAGTTTGCCTGGGAGCTGGATCTGTGGGGCCGGCTGCGCCGTTTAGACGAAGCCGCGCGCGCGCAGTACCTGGCATCCGAGGAGGTGCGGAACGGCGTGGTCATTTCGCTGATCTCCGATGTCATGACCACCTACTTCGAGCTGCGGGAGCTGGATCTGGAGCTGAAGATCGGCCAGCAGAATAATGGCATCGCCCGGGACAATTTGCGATTGATCCAGGAGCGCAAGGATCGCGGCGCAGCCAGCAGCCTGGACGTTCACCAGGCCGAGCAGTTCCTCTACACCACCACGGCGGAGATTGCGAGCTCCGAACGCGCCATCGCGCAGGCCGAAGACGAATTGAACCTGTTGCTGGCGAATGTGCCCGGCGAAGTTCCGCGCGGCCAGAGCCTGGAGCAGATTACCTCGGCACCCGATCTTCCCGCCGGACTTCCCTCTGCGCTACTCGAACGCCGTCCCGATATCCGGCAGGCGGAAGACAACCTGATCGCGGCCAATGCGCAGATTGGAGCGGCGCGCGCGCTGTTTTTCCCCGACATTTCACTAACCGGTTTGTTAGGCAGCCAGAGCCGCTCGCTGGCAGGCATGTTCACCGGCCCGGCGCGTATGGAATCGATTGCTGGGAACGCGCTTCTGCCGATTTTCCATGCCGGCCTGCGGGCGGGTGTTCAACTAACGGAAGCTCAACAACGCGAGATGCTAGTGACTTATCAGAAAAGCATCTACAACGCGTTGCGCGAGGTGGCCGATGCCCTGGCCGCACACACCCGAACGCGCGAACAGCGGGGCGAGGAAGAAAAGCTGGTGAACGCTCTCACCCAAAGCGTTCGGCTGTCCACGCTGCGCTATCGCGGCGGGCTGGACAGTTATCTTCAGGTTCTGGACTCCGAGCGCAACCTGTTCGCCGGCCAGTTGGACCTGGCCCAATTGCGGCTGCTGGAGCTGGACTCGGTGGTTCAGCTTTATCGCGCGCTGGGCGGGGGCTGGCAATAGCCCGGCAGGCACTCGATACCATTCCGACACGCCCGGCGTTTAGCTGATAGCCAGCGAACTGGTGATTCTGGAGAAGATGGTGCTGACCGAAGGCATGATGGTTGGCGGCAGAAAGCCGGCGACTATAATCGCAATAGCCGCTGCCAGCAGGGCATATTCGATCATGTCCTGCCCACGCTGGTCCCGGAACAAAAGCAGCAGCAATCCGCGCATTATCTTCCTCCGCCTTTGATAGTTCCATCTTGCAGCAGATGAGGGCTACGAGCAACTAAGAAAACACCGTAGCCGGGACAGCAAACAGCCCTAATACTGACAATCGATTGGGCGATCTTCCATAAACCTCGGGCGCTTCCAGACTATTGAGCGATCCTGTAAGAGCAGAGCAATGTGTCGCTGGTTTGCGGTATCGAAGCCGTCAAAAACGTAACCACCGAGCCGCTGAGCGTATAGTCGACCCCAATCGACATCAGAAGTCCGTTGCGATAAACTTCCAGGCTTGCGGTTGGGTTAGGAGTCTGGCTGAGCGTGAAGCTGCTATTCACGCCATTAATGGCGCCGGTGGGCGTTTGCTGATCGATGAAACCCACGCCCGGAATGCTTACCGACTCGCGGTAAAAAGCCGACAGGACATCGTTGGTCTGCGGCGCGGCGCCGGCCATAAAAGTGACCGCGTTGCTGGATAGCGTGTAATCTCCACCCTGCGTCAGCAGCAATCCGTTCCGAAAGAGGGCCAGGCTGGAGGACGGATTGGGTATATTGGCCAAAGTAAACGCGGTATTGGAACCGTTGACGGCCCCGGACGGTACTTCGTTATCGACGAACGTCACGGACCCTGAGGAGCCGCTGGAGCACGGGGCGGAGGTGCCGTCTACGTGCAGACAATCGGAAAGATTGCCCGCGGCCGCATCGACGGCCCCGGTGGCGTCAATCACGGCCGATCGGGAAACGCCGAATGTGGCGCCTTCCACGGGCCGGATATTGAGCGCGCTTTGCAGCCCGGTGACATCGGCGATGGTAATGATGGTGGCGTCCGCGGGGCCCGAACCGCTCACCGTTCCAGGGGTTAACACTACATCGCGGACTCGAAAAGCAAGAATGCCGGGAGGCGGCACGGCCCAAGCCTGGCTATATTGAGCAACGCCGAAACTGGTGTATTGAACGGTATAGATGGCGGCGGTGTCGGCATTGGTGGTGGGAACCAACTGGACGTACAGAACTCCGTTGTCGATCTGGATGTTCATGGTCCCGGCCGCGATATTGGAGGTGTCCGAGGCCTCGAAATTGGCCCAAGAGATGGCCACCACGCCGTTGAAGAAGGTTCCGTCCGCATTGAAGAGCGTATCGCTGATGGTGGCAAGCGGCGGAGTTGCTCCCAGCTTCGAGCTGGGCGTCAGGGTGCACAGGGTGGCAGCGACGCACAGCAGGCATGATCGCAAACGAAACATTCGACCTCCAGAGAAACGGCGGATTTCGGCTCCAGATTACTCAGCCGTGGGCGGGACGCGGGTGCTTGAAGGGGGGCCGTTGCGGGTCAACTTTCAGCCGCGCAAAGACTTCGGGCGGAAGGAATTTTAGTGGAAGCTCTGTGACTCGGCTGTCAGGCGTTCGGCCCCGACATAGGGACGAAGGACCTCGGGTACTAGCACGCTGCCGTCGGCCTGTTGATAATTTTCGACGATGGCCACCCAGGTGCGCCCCACCGCCAGCCCGCTTCCGTTA
>Ga0181525_10002109_pt1 | contig 16587 bp, 7 predicted proteins | sample PEATcosm2014_Bin_48_FD_121100 | JGI IMG/M metagenome (GOLD analysis project Ga0181525, IMG submission 121100) | Peatland microbial communities from MTU Mesocosm Facility, Houghton, MI, USA - PEATcosm2014_Bin06_10_metaG | ecosystem: Environmental > Terrestrial > Soil > Wetlands > Peat | place...
TTACGACTTCCCAAGAGTGTTCAGAAAGCATGTAATCACGAACCTCCTGACGCCGATGGTCCAACTCCTTATATAAATCGCTATCAAAGTATCTCCGAATCGTGACGGCCAAATCCGTTGCGTCCTTCGGCTTGCAAATAAATCCGGTTCGTCCCTCGATAATGTCCTCTCTGAAAGACCCCACGTCTGTCGCTATCAGCGGGAGCCCAAAGCTATATGCCAGGAAGGCAATGCCGCTCTGAAAAATCTCGGTATAGGGCAACACGGCGGTGTCCGCTGCCTTAAAATACATCTCTATTTCGTCGTCCGGAATGCGGTCGATCTTTTGAATGACATGCTCACAATTGCACCCGCTGCTAACCGTCAGCAATATATCCTTCAGGTACGTCTCGTGTCCTTTTGTGCGACTTCCGGCTATGATGAGCCGCCAATTATCCTGTTCAGTCGATAATTGCTGGAACGCAGCCACCAAGTATTCGAGTCCTTTGTAAGGCCTGATGGTGCCAAAGAAGAGAATCACTCTTTCACCGACTCGGATTCCCAACCGCTGCCTGGCCTCCATTGGAGTAAGATCGGTCTGAGGTACTGCATTATTAATGCCATAAGGAATGATTGTAACCGCAGTTTCATCAACATGATATGTGTTCTTTAGTTCTTCCTTCATCTTTTTCGTGTGGACGAATATGTGATCGGCAACTCTGTACTGGAATTCTAGGGTTAATCGATTGAGTATAGAATCCTTCAGGTCTCTTCTGCCGGCATTTACGTTGTGCGCTGTAAGAACGATTCTTTTTCCTAAAAGCTTGTAATAAAGCATAAGCAGAGTTCTGTCAAAGAACTGTAACTTATTATTCCATAAGATATGAAAAACCCGCGGCTCCGCAAAAACTGCGTATCGGAGCAGTCGGGCGTATATGACAAGAATCCGCTTGACCTTGCGAACGAAGGATACTGTTCGGTTGCTGCCATGCAAATTGAAATATCGCAATCCGGCGGTGCTGTGCATTTCTGGGCTGTCAACCAAGTCGCCGCCGATCACGTCCATTCGCACACCCTTTGCTATCAGCGCCATCACCAAGCCAAATGCGTAGTGCCTATCTCCGCCGCCCGTTAGCAGGCCAACTTTGATTTCAGGCGCAATAGACAACGGAATTGATGGAATTCGGCTCATTTTGGCAAGAAACTACGTCGATATGTTCCAAATGCAGCGGTGGTAAACAAAAACCAGAATAGGGAATTGTCCAGTAAAAGTGTATTTTCACTGAATCCACTGCCAATCAGAAACAATGTCAGCATAAGCGGCCAAATACTTATAAGATCCCTCTGAACTACAGATAGTCTTACGCAACGCGCCAAAACAGCTAGGAGATTATAAACAAGAAGCACCAATCCGACCACGCCCAACTCTAGCAGAACCTCAATATATCCATTGTGAGCTCCAGGGGTGTCCCAGTGATTGGCCAATAGCAATCTCACATTGATCGCCTCATCACTGACATGCCAGAATGTAGAATATCCGTAACCTAATAGAGGACGTTTAGCGACAGAAAGCAGCGAATATGCCCAAATGTCTGTTCTGCCAGTTAACGTATTTGATTTTCCTAAGACTCTCAGCAGATCGTCGCTATGGGTGCTCACATAGAGAGAGGCGCCAGCGGCTAGAACTCCGATAATACATAGCCGAATAATCGCGGTCTTACCGCTCCCCCTTGTTGTCCGAATAATGATGTAGCTTACGAAAAGTCCGAGACCAACAACAATTCCAGTCGCCGAACGGGAAAGGACGACCAGCCCGAGACAAAAGGCAATTCCCGAAAGAATGACTGTACGATACCGGACCTGAAGCGCCAGTAGACAAGCGAGCGCGAGTACGCAAAGAAGCATCATCTGGCTGAGATGATTCTTGTGATCGAATACTCCGTGCCATGTACCTGGGATATTTTCAATTGATTGAATTGCGCCGGGAAAAATTAACTCAGCCGCATAACTTGCACAGGCAGCTATCAGCAACACACCACTAAGTATCACGAGTTGTTGGCGAATGGTAAACTTTAGAGCGATAAATGCACCAAGCAGATAGGTAAACAAGAGCGCAATCGATCTTCTGATCGCCGTAAAGGGCGCTTGCGACCACAAGAACGAGCTGCAAGCCAACAGAGGCAGCAACAGCAGCGGCTTATTCGACAAAGTTATTTGCATCATAGCATTACCGTTCTGAAGTGCGCGGATAAGAATATACAAATAAACAATAGACCATAATATCTGAGGCACAATCATGCCGGTAGTTGCCGTTTGAGCTATGGATGAACCGTCGGTGAAAATCAAAGCATACAGCATCCCGCTCGACAAGACATACGCTGCGATCACCGCCCCAATGTCTAGTTTCCGGCTTAAGCCACTAATCGGCATTGTTGCACTCCAATTGCGGGCTACTCAGTTTGGCTTCATCTGGAAAGGTGGTTTGAAGAGAAAGCACGGAAGGTTGGCTGCCTGGCCGTATCGTTGATTCTCCTCCTTTAGAAATTCGCGCTAAAATAAGCACCGAAGACCACAAAGCTAGTAGAAGGATGCCGTCAGAGATAAGGCTAGTCCACGCGGCACCGCGCCAGGAATAGCGAGGGAGAATGACCATATTGAGAGACACGTTCACAATCGCGACCAGAACTTGAATCGAACTTCGAAGCCCCTGGTAGCCGCAGCCAGTCAGAGTATCGGCGGCGAGGTAGTGAACGCAGCGAAGCAAAACAATCGGAGCCAGCCATCGAAGCGCCGCGACAGAGTCCGCATACTGACGGCCGAGGATAGGGAGCAAGAGCGGGGCGCAGACAAAGAGACCAGTCGATGCCACGATACCCCAGATGGCGCTTCGAGCAACAAGGCGTCTAGCGAATTGAAGACATGCGTGAATGCCCTGTTTCCCAAGCAGAAAGAAGCGCGGATATGCTGCATACAAAAGAGCACCGAGAGGCGCGCACGCCACATCGACCAGACGATAGGCCGCACCGTAAATGCCTGCCGGCCTCAACCCAGCCATCCGCACCAGCATGATCTTGTCAACATCGTTGTATATTGTCTGGGCCGACAGGCTAATAGCAAAATAAAAACCTTGCAGTAACTCTCCAGAGCGGACTGAAAAGGCGTAAGACGGCATGCCTATCTTCAAATTGACCACAAGGATGGCGCCAAAACATGGAACCACGCTGCTAAGAAGATACAACAGAGCCCAAGTCAATGCCGAAGCGCGATGGAGAATAATCATTAACGCAAGTGCCGCCAGCATCCGGCAAACTCCGAAGCCGAGCATAAGTGCAGAAGCCGTTCGAACATCCTCGATCGCCTGAAAAGCCTGCGCAGCAACTTCCGCAATTCGCGCAAAAATCAGGTCGGCCACGGCCAGCAGGAGAACGAGCTTCCAAGAAATTGTTACCGGCAAGAACAAACTTGAGATTATCGTGCCAACCAATGAAAGAAACACGCCGGAAAGCACAGTGATTATTAATGCTTCCCCCCAAGATCGGCAAAATGCGGAGCGGTCTTGCGAGACGTGCTTAATCAGGAGGTTTCCCGATCCGAGGCTTGAAAACGGTGCAATAATCGATACCGTCGCTATAGCTCCGACAAACGCACCATATTCGGCCACCCCGAGGGACCGGGCGAGCGAAAAAAAATAGATGGCCTGAGCCACGACTCTAAGGACGCGGCCCAGCAATGTCCATGCAGTATTTTTCGCCAGAGTTGATGGCGCTCGCACAAGATTCTTAATTATGTCCTCGCGACTCACGTCAAATAGAAATGCGCTCTTTTATTCTGCTAACTCTAGCAGCAGTTTCCCATTTTAGGGGCACCAGGATCGCACAAAAAGACGTTTAGTTGCTAAAATCTGTAGATGGCAGCCGAAGCAATAGTTGCGGCAATTTCGGCCGAGTTAATGACAAAGTTTCGCAGATAACTAAAGGGTAAGTAGACGATGTCATCCGCCTGCAACTGCATATCCACTTGTTCTCCATTCATCATTTTGTTCAATGGAAGCGGAATCTCCACATATCCGCTAGCGGATTTACGAATCAGTTTTCCATGAGCCGTCGCGGCAGAGGTATTTGCTCCTCCAGCGCGCGCAATTAGTTCGAGCACGCTGGTTCGTCCCTCATTATTGGTCATGGTGTAGCCGCCCGGATGCGCCACGGAACCAAGCGCATACACGATACCCGCCTTGGGAACAAAGACCGTATCTCCCGGATTAACTTGCACCGCTTCCTCCAGCGCAGTTGCCGGAGTATTGGAGATAAAGCAGGCAATCTTCTCTTGCGTTCCATGACGCTCAATCAGCACTCTGCGATCGGCTAACTCGGTAAGCCCTCCGGCAAGACTCAGAACATTCAGAATGGAGCGCGGCGTAGCGACAGAATAAGCGCCCGGAGTCTTTACTTCGCCAAGAACGGAAACGCTTAGCGTGGCATATTGCTCGACAGTTACCAGTACTCGCGGATTCAAAAGGATATGTCCGCCCTTGAGTTCTTCTTCGATGGCTTTGCCCGCTTGCGCCGGCGTCAAGCCGGCGACTTTGACGCTGCCTCCTAAAACCAGTGGAAGTTCGCCACCGTCGGTGACGCGCGCGCTCTGTTCAAGTTCCGGGGTGTCGAAGACCTTCACATGCAATTGGTCACCCGGCCCGATGAGCAGGCTTTCGTTGGTTTGCGCCGCCACTCCAGGAGCCAGCAACAGCAAGAGCATCATCCAATTACTCAGATTTCGCATGGCCGTCCTTCCCATAGTTATAGGAATACTTGCGGTAGCCGTAGTAGCCATAGTAACTCTTGTCTTCCGGCCGCAAGCCATTCAAGATCACGCCTACGAAATGCTTGCCGTTATCGGTCAACAGCCGATAACTGCGCTTCAATTGAGAGCGCTCCGTCAACCCGCTTCGCGACAGCAGCAGAGTAAGATCCGCAAGTGGATGCACAATCTGGGCATCGGTTACGGGAAGCAAAGGCGGGGAGTCCAGCACAATAAAATCGTATTTTTCGCGCCAGACGGCAAGCCATTCGCGAATTTTCAAGTCCAATAACTCAGAGGGATTGGGCGGAGGCGTTCCCGACTGCAAAACATCCAAGGTTGGCAGGCCATCGATCGAAGCCAACTGCGGCTCTTTCCGTTGTCCCGCCAGCAACTCGCTTAAACCAGTAGCGGCGGGCAGTCCCAGTTTATGGCGAAGCGCGCCGCGGCGCATATCCAGGTCAACAAGAAGAACTCTTCGATTCGATTGTGCTAAAACAGCGGCCAGATTGGCGCTAACAGTGGTTTTGCCTTCCAGCGGAATCGAACTTGTCACTAGAATGACACGCGATTGATCTCCCCCGCCAGTCAACAAAACAGCGGTTCGAATAGACCGCATAGCTTCCGCAAAGGTCGAAAGAGGATCATGCAACGAGGTCAAATGCACCGGTCCTTCATGAGCAGGATGACGCGTCATTTCGTCGATAAGAGGCGTTGCTCCAAAAAGAGACTGCCCGGTCAATTGTTCCACTTCCTCAGTGCCGCCGATTCTGTTGTCCAGCGTTTCAACCAGTAAGCCCAGCAAGGAGCCCAGGAAGAACCCTCCTCCCAATGCGGTAATCATATAGAGTGGGATATTTGGTTTTTTGGGGCTCGATGGGACGCGTCCTGGATCCACCACAGTAATATTCGAGGATTTCAACCCTTGAAGAACTCCTGCTTCCTTCAAACGCTTGAGCATATCCTCATATAGTCCACGGCTTTGTTCCGCTTCCTGGCGAACAATAGCATATTCGATGGCCTTGTCATTCAGTTTATCTGCCTGCGCCTTTGCCATGTCGAATTGGGCGATTACGCTGTTCTCCGTTTGGACAGCTACTGCATAATCGCTATCGGCGCGCTTTCTGAGCCGACCAACTTCATCCTGTATGGAGCGATCAAGACCCGCGATATTGCCTTTGATCTCGGCAAACTTGGGATACGATGAGCCGTATTTTGCCTCCGCTTCCTGCAGAACTGCCTGCTGAGTCGCTTCTTGTTGGCGCAGACTCTGTATCAATGTCAGCGAGCCGCTCATCGACTGAGAAGCACCCCCGCTGCCTACCGAGTTGCCAGCCAAACCGGAGAGCATCTCCGCATCGCCCGTATCGGCTGCCTGTTTAACGGCGCCCTTCAAGATGCGATTTTGGCGAGCCTGGTTAAGTGAGATTGTGGATTGCTGCAACTGGTCCAGCACTCCGGAATACTGTTGTTCACGACCCTGCGCGTCCACTGTGCCCAGACTGTAGACACCCGATTGCCGCTCCAGGTTCACAACCTTTGCTTGCAGGTCTTCGCTCTGCTGGCGCAACTCGGACAACTGCCCGGCCAGCCAGTTGGATGCCTGATTGGTTGCGTTGTATCGCGTCTCGAAGGTGTAAGTCACCAACTCCTCTGTCAATTCATTCACGACAGCCGCGGCAAGCTTTGGATCTGGATTGAGATAATCGATCTCAATCAGGCGCGTCCCGGAAACCGGCTTCACTTTCAGATTCCGGGCAAACACCGACAATGCGAAGCTGCGACGTCCTGGAGCATCTTCCAGCCGGGCTCCCGGCGCGTCTGCAATGCCACGCGGGGAAAACAGGCCGAAGAACCAGCCAATTGGATTCCAATGCGGCCGGAAATCCCGCGTACTTTCCAATTGCAGCTTCTCAATTGTGCGCAGCGCCAGCGTATCCGACTGCAGGATAGTCGCCTGAGTTTCAATGATCAGATTGGCTTCCATCGGATCGAAATTGGAGGAACCGCCCGCTTCGCTCATCAGACTGTCCAAGCCCAGCACGTCGGAGCTCTCCGTTTGAATTTGAACCGTTCCCGTTGCCTCATATCGCCGAGTGCAAACGGCACAGTAAATCGCGCATAAGCAGCCAAAAAGCAGTACCGTGCCATATACTACCCGGCGTCTCTTCTTATAGATATTTAGAAGGTCGCGCAAACTCATCTCATCTTCTTGAAGAGTTTCCAAAGAATTATCCTCGCTTTCAACGGTCGAGTTTCAAGGTTCTAACCAAGTACGCAGCCCGTCTAGCCACCAAGTCCCGATTGATTCATTAATCGTCGGACGTATATTTCCCTGATAATCCTACTCCGCAACGATTCTAATCCGGGCTTTCAGTCAACGCCGGGGATTCATTTTTAACCACGTTAGTAACGGCGTGGACGCACAAGCGGCCCGACTCATCATGACCCCGTTCCGGAGCAAACAACTCCGACAGTGCGCACGATAATCTTCAAATCCAGCCAGATGCTCCAGTTATTGATGTAGGATATATCGCACGAGATATAGTGATCGAAAGATGGATCCTGGCGCGCCTGCACCTGCCACAAGCCTGTAATGCCGGGAGTTACGGCGAGGCGGCGGAGATGGCTCAACTCGTACTCTCGCACCTCGTCGGCCATCGGCGGCCGCGGGCCAACCACGCTCATGTCGCCGTGAAGAACATTGAAGAACTGAGGCAATTCGTCCAGCGAGAATTTGCGCAGCAACCTACCCAGTCTGGTGATGCGAGGGTCATTTGCAATTTTGAAGAGCACACGGTCCCGCTCATTCATTTGTTTCAGTTCCGCGCGCCTCGTCTCCGCATCGGCCGTCATGGTGCGAAACTTGATGCAGCGAAAGACCCGGCCTTTCTTGCCAATTCGTTCGGAAAGATAAAATACAGGGCCTTTTGAATCCCATTTAATGGCGAGTGCAATCGCCGCAAAAAACGGAGCGAGAAGGAGCAAAGCGATGCTTGAAACCGCAATATCCAGCCCCCGCTTGATGAGCAGTTTCCCCTCGGGAAACTCGCCACAATACAGAGGCAGAGTAATAAACTGGCCAACATACTCGATGGGGCTATTCCATAGAAGCCCGCCATGCATGTCGGGGACCAGCCTCAAGTCCACTCCGTGAATTTGAGCTTCTTCCAGGACGCGCTTGAGAATCTGCCTGTCGCATGGAGCGGTGACAAATATTTCATCCACAAAGTTCCGATCGGCCTCCTGGAAAAGGGTATCAACAGAGCCGATCACGTCGCCGCGAGTCGCGGAGTCGCGCGAATCGGTGCCGGGAAGTCCGATAAATCCCTTGAAGATATACCCTCGCTGCCGGAAGTTATCAAAGGAAAAACGCAGAGCCTGCGCATCGGGCCCGGTGCCCAGGATGAGCACGTTGCGATTTCCAATGCCGCGCTTGAAATCGCGATGAAGCAGCATCCTGTAAACAAGGCGGCGCAAGCTCAAGCAGATCGTAACCAGCCCCACCGTAACCAGGATAATGCGCCGAGGAATATCGCTTGCATGGAGCATGTAGACCGCGCCGGCAATCAGCAAACCACAACTGAGGCTGGCCTGTGCGCTCAACCGCTGCTCGTGAAGATAGCCAGTGAGCCTCTTGGGCGCATAAAGGCTGAGACGCCGGTTTGTATAGATTAGAGTTACGCAGAAGCAGCAGAGAAGAATCAGCAGAATCCACTTTGAGCGATCTTGAATCAGCAACCCATACCATGACGCTCTAGCACCCGTCACCGGAACTTCGTGCATCTCATAGATAGCGGCAAGCATAGCGGCTACAAAGACGGTCAGCACATCAATGACCATCCAAATCGCGGCCGATTTCATCGATCTATGTACAAAGACTCTGGCCGATTGCCTCACCCGCTCCGGGGCCAATAAAAGAGTTGCAGAAAGGCTTTCGTAAAACTCATGCATGAGATGTCACCACTGATTCGGTCCAGGCAACCGGTTAAAGATTTCGATCTGTAAATAGCCTTTTGAGATTGCAAGCAAGTGCGATCATTTGTAAAGCAATAAGGGATTCCACTTCTCAAAAGAAAGAGCACGACCAACGAGCCGATTCCGCTTTCAAGCCAAGCACAATGCTTCGGAAACCCGAATCACAACCAAGCTCAAGCACATCGAGAGATGAAATCCATGATTAAGAAAAGGCTTCGCCATGCTCACAGAGATGAGCCTCTTCGTTCTCTTCTGAAAAGCACCGTATGGACTTTCACAATTCTGCATTTCTCAAGGCCGAATGAAAGCAAGCGCTATCATGCAGCCGAAAGAAATTTGGAATTTATGTGGTCCATATAAACACCATAGCACTGTTTTGCTGGCCTATATTGAATATCAAAATAAACTCCAGTGAAACAGCATTGCAGGATGCCAGTCCTAGGCTTCACGAGGCAAGAAACTGTTCATTTTCAAGACGCGCGGCAAAGATCCCCGAGCGAGAACCGCGCGGCCATGAAACGGTGCCTTGGTTAGGGCTTGAGAATTCAAGTCTCTTATATTCAATGTGTTACCACGCATTATATCATCTAGCCCGGGCTCTTCCTCCGCTCTGGAATTGGTCTCGAAAGGATGCTCTCCGTACCCAATAAAAGTAACCAATCCCGACACTTCTTACTTGTTGTTTTTGTTACTTTTTGCGGTTCTGCGCAGGAATCTGTAAGAAATATTGCTTGGTGCGATTTTGAGATTTGGCGTCACTATTTTCGCTGTCAGGCATGAGGGAAAACGACTGAGCATGCCGGCCAGGCTGGCCCGACTACAAGGCATACCGCGGGAAATTGATTCACCGGCAGCCATGATCGTTTATTCAATAAGAGGCCGCGGGTTGAGTGCGTTTGAATTGGCGGAAAGCGGGACTGCTTCTTGGCTTTTTGCCCGCGGTTTATTGTGGATGCAAGGCGAGGTTGTTCAAAGCATCCGTAATGAGCGAAGATAACTGATGGACCTGCATTAGGTGAACTCAGATGAGATGGCGCGCGGAGGCCTTTGCGTGAACGCTGCCCAACATTCGCTTCAAAGGCTCTCGCATTGGCAAGCGCAACCATCTGCCGTGCGCTTTCCGCGCCATGTTTTTCTTGCCGTCCTCATTTTTATGGGCCTCTGGGCCGGCGGAAGAACGCAGGCTCAGGAACCGGCAGCGCAAAGATCCGTGACCGGCGAGGAGAATTGGAATTATACGATCCGTTCCTGGCAGTCTCAGGATGGCTTGCCGGAGGAGACGGTTCAGGCCTTTGCGCAAACCGCCGATGGCTATCTTTGGGTGGGCACCAGCGGCGGGCTGCTGCGCTTTGACGGTGCGCGCTTCAGCCTGTTTGCGCATGAAAATACGCCGGCCTTTGGCGAGAACAGCGTCTTCTGCCTGCTTGCCGCTCACGATGGCCGGCTATGGATCGGCACCGACGGCAGCGGATTGATCGAGTGGCGCAACGGCGTGTTCAAAGCCTATTCCGCTGAAAGTGGCCAGACCGCCGACTTTGTGCGCGCGCTCACCGAGGACCACAATGGCCTGCTGTGGGTGGCCACCGACGATGGACTTTTCTGGGCTAAAGACGGCCGCCTGGAGCGGGCGGACAAGCCGTTGGGCCTGCCCGTCTTCAATGTTCATGCGGTGCTCGAAGACAGCACGGGCCGCATCTGGGTGGGTGGATCGCGATTGTACTCGGTGAAGGATGGCCAGCCTCATGAGTACTCGCTGCCTGACAACGACAGCCGCAACAAGGTGAAATCCTTTTTGCAAACCGGCGACGGAAGCATCTGGGTGGGCACGGTTGGCGGGCTGTTCCGCCTGCGGCCGGGAAGCGAAAAGTTCGAGCCCGTGCCCGGAGTCTTTGGCACCATCCGCACATTGCGCGAGGCGCCCAGCGGGGAGCTGTGGGCCGGATCGATCGGCGAGGGCATCTTCAGAATTCGCGGCGATCAGGCAACCCGCCTCAATGCGCCTTCGCCGCTGGTGAGCAACACGGTGCTCTCCATCTTTGTGGATGCCGACCGCAATCTCTGGATTGGAACGCAGGCCGGCATGATGCGCCTCAGCCGCACTCCGGTTCGTGTGGTCGAACTGCCCTCGGCCGCCGACTCCGACTTTGGCACCGTTGCCCTGGATACCGACGGCACGCTCTGGGCCGCCTCCAACCAACTGGTGCATGTGGAGCACGAGCACGCCAGCGCTTTCCGGTTTCCCGGCTTGGCAGATGTGCGCGTTCGCAACCTGCTGCGCAGCCGCAACGGCTCGCTCTGGATCGGAACCGACGGAAGCGGCGTCTATCATCTTCTGGCGCACGGGATGAAGCATTTCACCACCCGCGAGGGACTGGTGAACAACTTTATCCGCGTCTTTCTGGAGTCGAGAGACGGCAGCTTGTGGATCGGAACCGACAATGGCGTCAGCCATCTGGATCGCGACGGCATTCACAACTTCACGGCGCAGAATGGGCTGGTCTACAACAGCATTCGATCGCTGCTGGAAGATCGCGACGGCACCATCTGGATCGGCACCGAGCATGGGTTGAGCCGCTACAGGAATGGCCAGTTCCTTCACGATCGAATCACCGCGACGCTGGGCGACGAGAAGGTGTGGGCGCTTCATCAAGATGCCGATGGCGGTCTGTGGATTGGCACCCGCGCCCATGGACTCTATCGCTATCGCAATGAAGAACTCTCCCATTACACCACGGCCAACGGACTGGCCAGCGACAGCATCTATTGCATACTTGAGGACAAGCACGGAAACTTCTGGTTCAGCGGCCCCTCGGGCGTGATGCTGCTGAACCGCGATGAACTGGACGCGCAAGCCACAAACCGGGAGCAGCCGCTGTCCCTGCGCATCTTCAGGGCCGACGAGGGCGGCAAGCCGGCGCAGTTTTATGGTGGAACGCAGCCGGCCGGAGCTCTGACCAGCGCCGGCGAAGCCTGGTTCCCAACCAGTCAGGGATTGTGGAGCATCCGGCCCGATGAGCTGGAACATCCGCTGATCTCGAATCTTTATATCGACACGGTCACGGTGGATGGCCGTCCCGCGCCGCTGACGGGAAAACTGAATCTGGAGGCAGGCAGCCGGCGCGTCGAGATTGCCTGGGAGCCAGTCTCGCTGGGCTCGCAGGAAGAGCTTCGCTTTCGCTACCGGTTGGACGGATATGACCGCGGGTGGACCTACGCGAACGCACAACAGCGGCTTGCCACCTACACCAATCTTTCCGCCGGCCCATACACTTTTCTAGTGGAGGCCTGGGAGACCGATCAGCCCGGACACATCGCCCGCGCATCGATCGGTTTCGCGAAGAAGCCATATTTCTACCGCACACCGTGGTTTATCGCGCTCTGCGTGCTGCTGGTTGCGCTGCTTTCCATACTTGCCTATCAAACACGGATGAAGCAGGTGCATGAACGATTCAAGGCGGTTTTGGCGGAGCGCACGCGGCTGGCGCGCGAGATGCACGACACTCTCATCCAGGGCTGCGTCAGCATCTCGGCGCTGCTTGAGGCCGCCTCCAGCAGAGAAGTCGACGATGACGAATCAAGGCTGCATCTGATCGACTACGCGGCCACCCAGATTCGCGCCACGGTCGATGAAGCGCGTCAGGCGGTCTGGAATCTTCGCGGCGAAGAGGGCGCTATCGTCGATCTGGAAACGGCGCTCCAGCGCATGGCCGAGCGCATCGGCCGCGAACACGATGTGGAAATGACTTGGCGCCTCACCGGAAAGCCGTTCGCCAATAGCCTGCCCGCGACCCATGAGTTGATGATGGTTGCCCGCGAGGCAGTTTTCAATGCCATCCTGCACGGCCACGCCAAACGCCTGGAAGTTGAGATCTGCTACGCGGCCGAGTCGCTCTCGTTGACAGTCAAGGACGACGGGGAGGGCTTTGACAGCGCCGAAGCCTTCGCGGAAGGCCACTTCGGCCTGCGCGGAATGCGCGAGCGAATCAGCCGCTTCGACGGCAAATTTGCAATCGAAAGCTCTCCCCGTTGTGGAACCCGCGTGAAAGTCGAGATTCCTCGCGCCGCCATCGCTCGATAATGTCTTTCCGACCGCGCCATGGCTGACTGCTTCATGCTTCAGGCCTTATAATCGGTTTGCTTATGCCGCCCATCAGAATACTTATCGTAGACGATCACCCCATCATGCGGGTGGGGATTGCCGCGCTCATCTCCTCCTGCAAGGAGATTGAAACTGTCGCCCAGGCAGGCAGCGGCGAGGAGGCGCTCAAGCTGCACGCCCTGCATCAACCCGACATCACGCTAATGGATCTGCGCCTGCCCGGCATCAGCGGCGTCGAGACCATACGCCGCATTCGCGCCCAGTCGCCCAAGGCGCGTTTTATCATCCTCACCACATATGAAGGCGACGAGGATATCTTTCAAGCCATGGAGGCTGGCGCCACCGGGTACCTGGTCAAGGGCATGCCTCAGGAAATGCTGGTAAACGCCGTGAAGAAAGTTCACGGCGGAGGCCGCTATCTTCCTCCTCCCGTCTCCCAGGCACTAACTTCTCGCACTCCGGACTCAAGCCTCAGCAACCGCGAGCGCGAGGTGCTCGGGTTGGTGGCCAAGGGCAATTCAAACCGCGAGATAGCCGTCAAGCTGGGCATCACCGAGGCCACGGTCAAGTGCCATGTGAGCGTCATCCTGATGCGCCTCAATGCCAGCGATCGCACCCAGGCGGTGGTCACGGCTCTGCAGCGCGGACTGATTCATATCTAGGCAAAATCCTGAACGGGCCCGGGCATGTCAGCCAACACTCCCGGCTGCTCCCGGTTCTCAGCAATATCTTGCTGATTTGTCTGGCGCAGGATCGTGATCGGCAGGAATATCTTGTGCCTTGAGTACCATCAAGGCGATTCGAGCAAGAATTTTGTAGATTATCACAGTAACATTACCGTGGTAACTTTTCCTTTCCATTTAATCGTTCTAGTATTCTTCCTGCCGTCACGAATACGCATTTTTTGATCGAAATACTGTTCTCCGATGTAAAGATTCATTGGTTAATAGTTTTTTACCGGCGTCAAGATCAGTCCGGATTAACTTGTTATCCAGACCAGATTCTGTCTGAAGTCCGAATTCCAATTGAACATGCCTCACATTTCTTTTAATAAGCCTGTGTTTTAGCGCTCCAGAGAAGCAAATTCCATACCTTTTGATTCCCTTTTCTACCCGTTCTTCGATTGTTCGTCGTTTTACAACTCGCACAATCGCCCGTCACGGCTCTGTCGCTCATCGTTCTGATCCGCCGGATACGGCTCCTATAACGGCATCATGCTGCAAATAACGCTCAAGCATTGAGTGATGCAAGCGAGTTGTGTGATGTAAAGGAGAATTCATGTCTCAGCAGTGCCTCCCCCCTTGTGAGCGTTCGCGCGCTCGCCGTTTGTTCGGGTACTTTGCCGTACTCGCAGCTCTGCTTCTAACCTTCGCTGCACCGCGCATCGAAGCTCAAACAGCGTGTAGCGTCGTCTACGCGATCGCACCGCAAAACTCCGGCGCATTCGGAGGCACCATCACCATCACCAATTCGGGAACTACTGCCTGGACCAGTTGGACTCTCACCTGGACCTTCGCCAATGGGCAGACGATTACGTCATTCTGGAACGGAATAGAAACCCAGAGCGGCGCCAACGTGACGGTGGCCAGCGAAACTTACAATGGCCGCCTCGCCGCTGGCGCAAGCACCAGTGGGATAGGTTTTGACGGCACCTGGAACGGCGTCACCAATGCGGTGCCCACATCGTTTGCCGTCAACGGAAATACCTGCGGCAGCGCCACCACTGGCAGCTTCACGCTTACTCCTTCGGCCTCTTCTCTCTCGGTTACCCAGGGCAGCAGCGCCACCGACACCATTACGATAAAAGACGTCAGTCCGTTCACCGGCAGCGTGACTTTGGCCGCATCCGGATTGCCCACCGGCGTAACGGCGGCATTCGGCACCAATCCCGCAACTGGCACCAGCGTGGTCACGCTGACGGCCAGCAGCACGGCCACGGTAGGAACATCCACGGTCACTATTACGGGAACCTCCGGCTCCATAACTGAAACCACAAGCATTGCTCTCACCGTTGTTGCCGCGACGCCGCCGAGCTTCAAGCTTGCCCCGTCTGCCTCGACTCTGTCTGTTACGCAGGGCAGCAGCGCAACGGACACGATCACCGTAACTGACGTAGGCGGATTCACCGGCAGCGTGGCTCTTACCGCATCCGGATTGCCCACCGGCGTAACGGCGGCTTTTGCCACCAACCCCACCACCGCGACCAGTGTTCTTACTCTGACGGCCAGCAGCACGGCCACCGCCGGCAGCTCCACGGTGACTATCACCGGAACCTCCGGCACGCTAACGGCAACCACGACCATCGCGCTCACCGTTGTGACCGCGGTGGTGCCTAGCTTCAAGATTGCGCCATCTGCCGCCACTCTTGCAATCACAGAGGGCAGCACCGCAACTGACACCATCACGGTGACGGACGCAGGCGGCTTCACTGGTAGCGTAACTCTGGCCGCAACCGGCCTGCCGACTGGCGTAACAGTGGCGTACGGAACAAATCCCACAACGGCAACCAGCGTACTGACTTTCACGGCCAGCGCAACGGCCACGGTCGGAACGGCCACGGTGACGATCACTGGAACCTCCGGCACCCTGAGCGCAACTACAACCATCGCCGTCACCGTGAGCGCCAAGCCGACGCCAACCTTCACGCTAACGCCCTTGGCGCCGACGGTGTCGATTGCCCAAGGCCTCAGCGCTCCCAGTTCCATCACGGTTACGGATCTGAATGGATTCACGGGCAGCGTAACCCTTGCCGCCACCGGCCTGCCCAGCGGCGTCACCGCGGCCTTCGCCACCAACCCGACCAGCACAACCAGCGCTCTCACGCTGACGGCCAGCAGCACGGCAACGGTCGGCACGGCCACGGTCACCATCACTGGAACCTCCGGTACGGTAACGGCGAGCACTACCATCGTGCTCACAGTTACTGCCGCGGCCACCAGTTCCGCATGCAGCATCGTCTACACGATCATTCCGCAGAGCTCCACAGCCTTCGGAGGCTCGGTCATCATCAACAACACGGGAACCACCGCGTGGACCAGTTGGACGCTGACCTGGACCTTCGCCAATGGGCAGACAATCTCGTCGATTTGGAATGCAGCCGAGACCCAGAGCGGCGCAAAGGTGACGCTGACTAACCTGAGTTACAACGGCAGCGTCCCAGTTGGCGGGAGCCTGACTGGGGTGGGATTCAACGGCCTCTGGAACGGTGTCACAAACGCCGTGCCCACGGGCTTTGCAATCAATGGATCGGCCTGTGGTGTTGCGACAACGCCGAACTTCTCGATCGCATCTTCGGCTACCAATCTGACGGTGCTTCAGGGCAGCACTGCAACCGATAACATCACGGTAACGGACGTGAACGGATTTGCGGGCAGTGTAACTCTTTCGGCATCCGGATCGAACGGACTGCCGGGCGGCGTTACAGCGGCCTTCTCTCCCAACCCCGCCACAGGGAAGAGTGTGCTCACGCTGACAGCCAGCAGTTCGGCCGTAGCCGGAGTCTACACGATCACCATTACCGGAACATCCGGTTCTCTGACTTCAACCGCCGACGTCGGCCTCACAGTGAATACGGCTGGAAACTTCACGCTGGCGCCATCGCCTGCCACGTTGAATATTCTGCCGGGGTATACCGCTAGCGATACCATCTCGATAACGGATGTAAGCCCGTTCAGCGGCAATGTGCTGTTTACCGCATCCGGATTGCCGACCGGAGTCACAGCGTCGTTCAACACCAA
>Ga0181525_10002110_pt1 | contig 16585 bp, 10 predicted proteins | sample PEATcosm2014_Bin_48_FD_121100 | JGI IMG/M metagenome (GOLD analysis project Ga0181525, IMG submission 121100) | Peatland microbial communities from MTU Mesocosm Facility, Houghton, MI, USA - PEATcosm2014_Bin06_10_metaG | ecosystem: Environmental > Terrestrial > Soil > Wetlands > Peat | place...
CTTTCTGGAGCAAGCCATGCAGCGCGGCCTAGTCGGCTATGAGCCCGTGGATGATGGTGGTGCCGTCGCTGTCGTGGGTGAACGTCAGCCCGTCGAACCAGGCGGTCCACCGAGAATCGAGATGCCCCTTGAGGCGGATCTCGTACCGTCCCGGGTTGTCATGGTGACCAGTCGACATTTCGCTGACGTGCTCCTTCTGCTCTCGCTTGCCTGGACGGATCTCCGCCGGCGTTGCGAACCTTCGCAGGTCTGATCGAAAGCTAGGAGCGGATGTGGTGAGCTGGCGTCACCACACGTGGGGATTTATGTGGTGATCTACCCGAGGTCAGGTCAGGTCAGGTCAGGTCAGGGTTGCCGGTTGCGGGTTAGCGGCAGGTCGAGCTCCGCGGCTCGGCGAACCGCGGCCCGACGGCTGGTCACGGCGAGCTTGGCGTAGATGTGCTTGGTGTGAGTCCGCACGGTGTTCAGCGACACCATGAGCTCACGGGCGATGGCCGGGCCGTCCAGCTCGGTTCCGAGCAGCCGGAGCACATCCAGTTCGCGTTCGCTCAGCGGCTCGATCAACGCCTGCTTGACGGGGCTGTCGTGCCCGGCCTCGCCCGCGGCGGCCAGCAGCCGGCGGACATAGTTCCCGGCGGTCCCCTGTTTGGCGAGCCCCCTCAGCAGGGAAGCCATGGGCGGGCCCTCATCGACGAAGACCCGGACGTAGCCCTCCGGCTCGGCCAGCGTTACCGCCCGTCCCAGGCAGGCATGCGCAGCCGGGATGTCCCCTTGCATCTGGTAGGCGAGCGCCTGCAGCACCAGGATCTCGATGACCCGTGCCGTCCTTTCCCCTTCTTCCGCCGCCCGCAAGAGGCGCTCAAGGAGTCGGGTCGCCTGGTGAAGGGAGTGCCCGGCACGCTCATCCTGGTGCCGCGCCAAGAGCATCCTGGCCAGCGTTATGTGCTCGAACTCGCGCAGGTAACTGAGGTCGTCGTCCACGGACAGGCCCCGCTCACGCGCCCAGCCGAGGGCCTCACCGAGCCTGCCCTGCGCGATCCAGACCCGTGCCCTCACCGCCGGGACCGGCCGCACATTCGGGAAGAAATCGCCCACATACAGGCGCTCCGCCTCGCTGAGCAGGTCTAGTGCGCCGGCCGGATCTCCTTCAGCCTGGCGTATCCGCGCCATCGCGACCCGCCAGCGATACCGGTTCTGCGGCAACCCGAGGTGCTCGCCCAGCTCCTGGCTGCGCAGCAACTGCTGCGTGGCGGCCTGCAGATCGTCGTATTCGCGGCAGACCTCGCTCATCCCCACGTACATGTCTGCCGTTCCCCGCAGAACCGGCCCGTCCTGCTCAGACGCACGCCGCAAGGCCTGCTCGTAGGTGCGCATCGCCTCGCCGAGGCGGCCTTGCACCAGCCGGATGTCCGCCATCCCGATCGCGCAGCCGAAGATATCGGCAATCTGCCCGGACCGTCGTAGCCCCGCTGCGCATTCGGCCCACGCCGAATGCCCTGCCTCCAGATCCCCGCTCGTCCAGAACGCGAGCCCCAGGAACCCTGATGCCCCGGCCCGGACGCCGTGGTCATCCGCAAGCGCGCGATCGAGCGTCCGCCGGGCGTACCTCACGGTGGCGGGCAGATCGCCCCGGGCCATGGCCAGGGCGGAACGGTACAGCTCAATCGCGCCCGGGAGGCGGCGGAATTCCTCCTCATTGGCCACAACCATCTCCGTCGGCGGGGCTAGGGATCCCTTACTGGTAGCTGTTGCCTCCCCCAGCCACCGCTCGGCGTCCCGCAGCCGGGCCTCAACTCCCTCGAGCTGACCGGTATCCAGCAGCGCCCCGGCGACGGCAAAGCTGAGCATCGGCCTGACCCGGACCACCTCGTCGGGGAGCGCCTTGAGCCAGCTATGCACCGTGGCTTCCTGCCTGGTCTCGCGCATGGCCGGGAGCGCCCGCTCGATCAGGTCCGCTGCCTGGCCGAAATCCTCGGCGGCCAGCGCGTGGCCGATGGCCACCTGCCGCTCGCCGTTCTGCTCGTACCACGCGCTCGCCCGCCGGTGCAGGTCCGGCACCTGACGCGGCTGCTCGTCGAGCAGCCGCGCCCGCAGCACGTCGGCAAACAGATGGTGGTAGCGATACCACCGGCGGCGGTCATCCAGCGGGACCAGGAACAGGTTCCCCCGGTCCAGCGCCTCCAGCATGGCCTTGCCGCCGCCCTGCCCGGTGACCGCATCGCACAGCGGGCCGCTCAGCCGGCCCAGGATGCAGGTCTGCAGCAGAAAGGCCTGGACACGATCGGGCTGACGCTGCAGCACCTCCTCGGCCAGGTAGTCGACGACGTAACGATCATCGCCCGCGAAGCCGGCGATGAAGCCGGCCACGTCGTCTCGCCCCTGCATCGATAGCGCCGCCAGCTGGAGCGCGGCGATCCAGCCCTCGGTACGTGCCTCCAGCGCGGCCACGTCCGGCGCCGTCAGCTGCAGGCCCATCATCTCGTTGAGGTACGCCGCGGCCTCATCGGGGGTGAACCGCAGCTCGGCCGCGCGGATCTCGACCAGCTCGCCGCGTGCTCGCCACCGGGCCAGCGGCAACGCGGGATCGGCCCGGCTGGCGATCACCACGTGCAGCCACGGGGGCAGATGGTCGAGCAGGAACGCCATCCCGTCCTGCACATCGCGCGCGTCGATACCGTGGTAGTCGTCGAGCACCAGCACGATCTCGTTCGCGGTGGCGCCCAGGTCGTTGAGCAGCGCGGTAAGCACCGTTTCGATCGGCGGTGGCTGGGGCGCCTGCAGGAGGGCCAGCGCGCTGTCGCCGACCCCGGATGCCACCGTCCGCAGCGCCGCGATCACATAGGTCCAGAAGGACGCGGGCTCGTTGTCGGCCCGGTCGAGTGAGAGCCACGCGGCCAGCCGCTCACCGGCCGGCGCGGCCGGTCCCGCCGCCAGCCACTCGGTGAGCAGCGTCGTCTTGCCGAAGCCAGCGGGCGCGGAGACCAGCGTCAACTTCGACGCGGTCCCGCGGTCCAGCCGCTCGCTCAGCCGCAGACGCGGCACCAGACCACGCCGCGACCGCGGGACATACAACTTCGTTTCGAGCAAGGGGGCCCGCACCAGCGAATCTTCTAGGATGCCAGCTGCATCCGGCGGGGCGACCGACTGAGCCGGAGCCGGGCTGGCTGGGCCGAGCGACGGATCCTGGGCCAGGATGCGGGCCTGGAGTTCCCGCAAGGCCGGGCCAGGGTCGATGCCGAGCTCGGCGGCCAGGTGATCACGGATTTCCGTGTAGGCGCGCAAGGCCTCGGCCTGCCGTCCGCTCCGGTACCGGGCAAGGATGAGCAGTTCCCACAGGCGCTCGCGCAGCGGGTGCTCCCGGCACCGCGCCTCCAGTTCCCCTGCGAGCTCACCGTAGCGCCCCAGGCCCAGGTCGGCGACGGCCCGGGACTCGATCGCCACCAGGGTCAGCTCGTCCAGATGGGCCCGTTCGGCATCAAAAAAGCCCGCATAGCTGAACTCGGCCAGCGGCTCGCCGCGCCGCAGGCGGAGGGCCTCGCCCAGAGCGGCCGACGCCGGCGCCAGCTCGCCGTCGGCGGCCAGCCGCTGTCCCTTCGCGACCAGCTGCTCGAAGCGGGCAACGTCGACCTCCTCGGGTCCGGCGGTCAGGGCATAGCCGGCTTCGGAGGTGAGGATTGCATCTGGCCCGAGGGTACGGCGCAGCTGGCCGATCTGCGCCTGCAGGGCATTGGCCGGGTTCGCCGCCTGCCCGTCGCCCCACAGCAGGTCGATCAGCCGGTCGGCGCTGACCGGCTGCCCCCGCTGCAGCGCCAGCAGGGCCAGCAGGGCTCGCTGCTTGGCGCCGCGGACCGGCACCGGCACGCCACCAGCTAGCGCCTCGAGCTCGCCGAACAGCCGGACTTCCATGCCTCCACCGTACGGCCGTCGCCCCGAAATGCCCCCGTCTCAGCGCCACGACAGTCCCGCCTCAGCCCCCGAACGCAGGCTTACGTCAATGCCAAGCACATCGAGGGAAGGATCAGAAATGATCGAGATTGATGGCCTGACCAAGCGGTACGGGGACAAGGCCGCGGTCGACGGGCTGAGCTTCGTGGTGGAGCCGGGGGTGGTGACCGGGTTCCTGGGCCCGAACGGGGCGGGGAAGTCCACCACGATGCGGATGATCGCCGGGCTGGACCGGCCGGACAGCGGGACGGTACGGGTCAACGGCAGGCACTATCCCGGGGCGGCCGCGCCGATGGCCGAGCTCGGCATCTTGCTGGACGCCCGGTCGGTTCACCCGGGGCTGTCGGCCCGCGCCAACCTGCTGGCGCTGGCCCGCACGGCCGGGATCGGCCGCCGCCGGGTCGATGAGGTGATCGAGCTGGCCGGGCTGGGCGAGGTCGCGGGCAGCCGGGCCGGCGGGTTCTCCCTGGGCATGGGGCAGCGGCTCGGGGTGGCCGCGGCGCTGCTGGGCCGGCCGCAGACGGTAGTGCTGGACGAGCCGGTCAACGGTCTGGACCCGGACGGCGTGCGGTGGATCCGGCTGCTGCTCAAGTCGCTGGCCGCCGAGGGCCGGACGGTGCTGGTCTCCTCCCACCTGATGAGCGAGATGGCGCAGACCGCGGCCCGGCTGGTGGTGCTGGGCCGCGGCAAGCTCATCGCCGAGACCAGCGTCGAGGAGTTCACCGGCCGCGCCGCCGCCGGCGTCCTGGTTCGCACCCCGGAGACCGGGCGGCTGGGCCAGGTGCTGGCCGCTCCCGGGGTCACCGTGGTCCATGACGGGACGGACCTGCTGCGCGTCACCGGCGCCACCGCCGAGCAGATCGGCGCGGCGGCCTGGCGGGCCCGGCTGCCGGTCTACGAGCTCACCCCCACCCACGCTTCGCTCGAGGAGGCCTTCATGCAAGTGACCCAGGACGCTGTTGAGTACCACGCCGGGGCGACGCGATGAGCGCCGTCACGGGGACCGTGCTGGCACCGGTCCCGGCCACCGCAGCGGGACCGGTGACCCAGGTCCGCGTGGTCCGCGCGGAGTGGACCAAGCTGCGGGCGCTGCGCTCGACCCGGTGGTGCGCGCTGACCGCGGCCGTCCTCATAGTCGGCCTGGGGGCCGCGATCGCGGGCTCCGGGACGGCCTACCACGTCTCGGCGGCCAACTCCGCCGCCAAGGGGATCTCGGCGGCGCTGCTGGGCCTGCTGTTCGCCCAGCTGGTGATCGGCGTGGTCGGCGTGCTGGCGTTCAGCGGCGAATACGGCACCGGGATGATCCGCGCCACGCTGGCGGTCGTGCCAGCGCGACTACCGGTGTTGTGGGCGAAGGTCGTCGTGCTGGTGGGCCTGGTCCTGCCGGTGACCCTGCTGTGCGCGCTCGTCGACTTCTTCGCGGCGACCGCTATCGTGTCCTCCCGCGGGGGTTCGGCGATCTCGCTGACCGATCCGGGCGTGCTGCGGACGGTGGTCGGCTCGTCGTTGTACCTGACCGTCGTCGTTGTCATCGGCCTGGCCCTGGGCGCACTGCTCCGCAAGACCGCCGCTGGCCTGTCGGTGTTCGCCGCGGTGTTCTTCGTCGTCCCGATCGTCGTAGGGGCACTCCCGCCCAATATCACGGGGTTCGCGCCCTACCTGCCCTCTAACGCCGGCGGTGCCCTGTGGGGCAGCCCGCTGAACGCCACGAATCCGCTGAGCCCCTGGGCCGGCTTCGCCGTCCTATGCGGCTACGCGGTCCTGCTGATCGCCGCAGCCGCCTGGCGGCTGCGCACTCGCGACGCCTGAGCACCCGGAAGGGCTGCGAGATAGAAGTACGTCCGTCTGGACACCGCTCAAGGCCCGGGAACGCGCCCGCCGCGTTCCCGGGTCTTCGACGTCGCCGCTGTCTCGCCCGGCGCGTCTTTAAGGGCACAGAACGTCAGGGCCGGGGGAACAGCCAGAACTCGCGCATGATGGCGAAGGTCCAGGCGCCTAGTCCGAACAACGCCACGGCGGCGGATGTCACCACCGGCAGGGATGCCCGCCGGGGCAGGCGCGTCACCAGCCAGCTGCCGAGTAGCGCGATGGCGCCGGCGGCGGGGACGTAGAACCGGGCGAACTGCAAGGTCGAGCCCAAGTCATTAGCGGTCCAGGTGTAGGCGGCATACAGCCCCCACACGCTGAACCATGACGCGGCCAGGGCCAGCGCCACGGCCAGGTCACGACGGGCGGCCGCGGCCCGCTCATCATCGGCCCGGCGCAGCCTGACTCGCCGAACGGCGATCCACGCCAGTGCCGCTAGCCCGAGCACCAGCATGGGCATGGCCTGGATCAAGTGGGCCGGCATGTACCGCAGGTTGGGCAGCACCGCGCCCAAGCTGAAAGTGATCTCTCCCGGCCGGTACCCCGACCTGAGCGGCCCGCCGTACACCAGGTCATCGAACAGGGCCACGCCCGCGGCGGTCACAGCGACCGAGCCCAGCCACCATCCCAGCGCCGCCGTCGGCACCGCGCGCAGTTTCCAGGCCGCGACCACCGCCACGACGGCGCAGCCGACCACCACCACGTCGGTGTATCGGACGAACACCGCGGCCTCCAGCGCCGCGAACCCGGCCAGGCCGGTCCAGGTGCGCCGTCTGGCGGTGGCTTCGGCGGCCAGCACGGCCCACAGCAGGGCGCCGGTACCCGCGGCGATCAGCGACGCATCGGCGAACGTCGGCATGTAATCGCGCCAGGCGAACAGCAGTGCCGCCCCCGAGGAGCAGAACAGCACCACCACAGCCGCTCCGCCGTAGCGGCCCAGCCAGCGCCGGGCCCCGAAGAACAGGCCCAGGCAGCCCAGCGCCCCGTAGAACAACGGCGCCAGCCGGATGATCCCGGCCGCCTGGAACGGCGCGGCCAGGAACGGGTAACCGGGATCCTTCTCGCTGATCCACCGGCCGCCGGGAAGCTGCACCCACTGCAGGACACCCGGGGCGCCCGCCACCGGGCCGGGCAGCTGAGCAGCCAGGCGGTCAACCTGGGCGGTAGACAGAGTCAGGAAATGCCCCTGGGTTATCGCGACGATCGAGGCGCGATACGCATAATCGTCCGGCTCTACAAGCCTGGACGCGGAACTTAGCACCACAATGCACAGCACCGCGAACGCGGCTAGGGCGACCAAAGCCTCCACGCGGTCCCGGCTCACCCGGACCCAAGCCGAGGGGCGGGCATGATCGCTGGCCTGAGCCATCAGGTTCATACCCGTTTCTTTCACCGCTGCCGTCCCTCGGTGACATCCCTTACCGACCCCGAAGCTGGCTGGCCGCGGTAACGCCGCCGACCAGGACCAGGATGACCCCAGCGTAGACGGCCGCCTCGGTCAGCGGTGTGATGCGCCGCGTGCCAGAAGGTCCTCCGCGAGGAGCATGCTCGCCACGCTACCCCGGCGCGGGGATCGGGGTGCTAACCGCCAGCCAGCGGGGATTGGCCAGGGGCGCGAAGCCAGGCACCCCTATCCTTCCGTCCATGACCTCGGGCCAGGCCGCGGACCAGGACCAATCCCTACGGCGCCGACCGGTTGCGGTCAGGTCAGGCCCGGCCGAAAGACGCTGGCAGCGAGCCCGGAAGACTGCTGTATGGTTTTAGTAGCATGAGTGGCTATTAACCGTTGCAGTGCCGACGCGCGATCTTCCTCGCGTCGGCAGATACCCCTCTGACGAGACGGCCAGTGACGGCTACGAATATTTTCTCCAGCGTCAGCACCGGGCGGCCGCCGTCCGCGATTTTTCTTGCCGCGCCAGCCGCTCCAGTAACGCATTCAGCTTGATGAGCGCCTCTGCCGGTTTCGTGGGGCGGCAGAGCGAACTGGCCATCCTCGGTGAACGGCTTGCCGCCGCGGAGATGGGTCATCCGCAGGTCGTCTACGTGGAGGGCGAGGCTGGCGGCGGCAAGTCGACTCTGCTGTCCCGGTTCCTCGGTTCGCTGCCGGACGCCGTCATCCTCCAGGTTGGGGGCGACGAGGCAGAAACGTTGCTCTCGTACGGAATCGTCGATCAGCTGCAGCCCGGGACCGTGACGGAGCCGGGAACGGACCCGATGGCCGTTGGAGCCAGGCTGCTGGATCTGCTCGACCGGCTGCAAGCCGACGGTCAGGTCGTCGTGCTCGCCATCGACGATCTGCAGTGGGCCGATCGGCCGTCGTCGCGTGCGGTGTTGTTTGCTTTGCGGCGGCTGCGTGCCGACAAGGTGCTGGCGGTCGTGTCAGCGCGGGCCGGTGAGCGGGTCGATCCCGGCTGGGCGCGGTTCGCGGGCGGTGATTCGCGCGTCACCCGTGTCCGGTTGGGCGGGCTCAGCCCGGGCGATCTCACCGAGCTTGCCAGCGCGCTGGGGCTGGGAGTGCTGTCGCAGCGCGGCGCGTCTCGGCTGGCTGCCCATACCGGAGGCAACGCCCTGTACTGCCGGGCGCTGCTCGACGAGATCGGCATCGCCGCGCTGAGCGCGGCGGGGGACCGGGGGCTGCCGGCGCCACGGGAGCTTTCCGCGGTGATCCTCGCCCGGGTGGCAGCGCTCCCGGCGGCAACTCAGTCATTCCTGGCGGCAGCTTCGGTGCTGGGACAGCACGCGTCGATCGCCGCGATCGTGTCGGTCGCCCGGTTGCCCGATGCGCGGAACGAGGTGGATGCGGCGGTCGCGGCCGGGCTGCTGACCGAAGCCGACTCGGCGCTGGAGCTGGCTTTTACCCATCCGCTGTTCCGGGCGGCGATCTACGCCGATCTCAGTCCGGCCAGCCGCCGCGAACTGCATGCGCGGGCTGCTGAGGTCGTGGCCGGCCGCGGGCGGCTGGCCCACCTGGCCGCGGCGGCGCTGGGTCCTGATGAGGCGCTGGCCGGTGAGCTCGAGGCGTCTGCCCGGGCCGCTGCCGCCGCCGGTGACGCAGACGCCTCGGCCTGGGCGCTGGAACAGGCGGCTGCCCTTTCGCCGGCCGGGCAGGCCAGGGAAACCCGGTTGCTTGACGCCGCCGTGGTCCTGCTCAACGCCGCGGATACACCCGCGGCGGCACGAGTTCTGGCAGCCTGCCAGGCCTCCGGCGCTCGTCGCGACGCCCTGACCGGACTTCTGGGGGTGTTCACCGGATCGCCAGGTGCCGAGGACCGCCTGCGCGCCGCGTGGCAGGCCCACGATCCGGAGGCCGAGCGTGAAATCGGAGCGCGCGCCGCGACCTCCCTGGCCAACTGGATGGTCCTGTCCGGCCGCCCCGACGAGGCGCTGACCTGGGCCGACCGAGCGGTAGGCGGTACTGTTCCCGATTCGGTGCTGCGGACCATGGCACGTACGGCGCAGGCATATGCGTTCGCCGCGGCCAGCCGTACTCCCGAGGGACTGGCGGTGCTCGGCTTCCTGCCCGTATCAGCGAACGAAGTACCGATGGCTGAGACCGACGCGCTCATCATGCGAGGCATGCTGAAGGTCTACGCCGATGACCTGCCCGGGGCCATCGCCGACCTCGGCGTCGCGGCTGCCCGGCTGCGAACAGGCCTGGCAGCGACCTACCCGGGTCCGTGTCTCGCTCATCTGAGCGATGCCCACTTCCGCCGGGGCGACTGGGACGCGGCAATCACGCACGCTCAGCTGGCGATCTCACTGGCACAAGACACCGACCGTCCGCTCGACCTCGCGCGGGCACACGCCCGCATCGCCCAGGTCCTGGCCTTCCGCGGCCAATGGCCTGCGGCGCAGGCGCACGTCAGCGCGGTCCAGGCCGCGGCCGAGCGGTTTCCGGTGGTCCTGGCGGTGGCCACCGCCGCGGTGGCTAGCGCCTCGCTCGCCTTCGCGCGCGGCGACCTGGCCGGGGTACTCCTCGCGACAGAACCGGTGCGCGCAACCGGGCGCCTCGGTGTCGGGGGCCGCCCGGGCATCTTCAACTGGCGAGGCCTCGAGGCGGACGCGCTGATCGGCTTGGGCCGGCTCGACGACGCGGAGACCGCACTCGTTCAATTTGAGAGCGCCATTCCTGCGGGCGGCCTTGCGTCGGCGGCCCTGACACTTGCTCGCTGCCGTGGGAATCTGGCCATGGCCCGAGGCCAAGCGACCCAAGCGACCCAGGCGGAAGCAGCGTTCACGCAAGCCCGCTTGATCGAGGCGCAGGTGCCGATGCCGTTCGAACGCGCCCTGCTGAGCCTCGACGACGGCCGCCGCTTGCGCGCGGCCGGGGACCGGCCGGCGGCTGTCGCACAGCTCGAGAAGGCCCACCGACTCTTCTCCGGCCTCGGCGCCGATCCATACGTGCAGGCCTGTGCCACGGAACTGGCCGCCCTGGAGGTCAACGCCGCGGCCGGCAGTCCCGCCGCTCTTCTCGGGCTCAGCCGGGCAGAACTAGCAGTGGCCCGGCTGGTCGCTACCGGACTGACCAACCGGGAGGTGGCCAGCCAGCTGTACGTGTCAGTAAAGACAGTGGAGTACCACCTCCGCAACAGCTACATCAAGCTCGACATCACCTCCCGCCGAGCGCTAGCCGCTCTCCTGCACTGACCCAAAACACAGGGTCGAACCTAGGGTCACACCCTGGGGACAATACCGCGCTTTCCGCGTTGACTGTGAGTCATGGACGCCTCACCAACGCCGAGGCAGACGATTCGCCTTCTGCTCGATATCAGCCGAACTCCAGATGGACAGCTCGGGGGACGAATACGTGCCGACGGCACCGATGCCTGGGAGCCATTCTCCGGGGTGCTTGAGCTGCTCAAGGCGCTTGAGGATATATCGGCCGTCGGGTGAGCAATTTCTGCTACCTGGAAATGCATTGCTGTTGCTGTGAGAAAGGAACGTCATGAGTCAGAACCCATCCATATTCGAGCGCTGGGGCCGCACCGTTTATCAGCGCAGGCGGCTGATCCTGGTGATCGCCCTGCTCGTCGCCGGGCTCGGCGCCCTGTGGGGAACCACCATCTTCGCCAAGGTGCAGACCGCCGGCGGGTTCAACGCCCCGGACAGCCAGAGCCAGCACGAAGCGAACCTGGCCACGCAGGCGTTCGGCCGCGACGCCGGGGACGTGGTGGTGCTGTACTCCAGCCCGACCCTCACCGCGGCATCCCCGGCGTTCCGGGCCGCAGTCACCGCCACCCTGGCCGCGCTGCCACACGGCCAGGTGGAGTCGTACGCCAGCTACTGGTCAACCGGGTCCCGGCAGTTCGTCAGCGCCAGCGGCCACCAGAGCTACGCCGTCATCGAGATGGCCGGCGACACCGACACCGCGCGGCAAACCAGCTACGACGCGATCAAGGCCGACCTGAGCGCGCCCGGCCTGCTGACCCAGGTCGGCGGGGTGGTCCCGACCGACGAGACGATCGACCAGCAGACCACCGCCAGCATCACCCGGGCTGAGGGACTGTCCTTCCCGATCCTGCTGATCCTGCTGCTGGTGATCTTCGGCAGCCTGACCGCGGCCTGCATGCCGCTGGCCATCGGCGCGCTGGGGATCCTCGGCTCGTTCACCGCGCTGCGGCTGCTGACCCTGGTCACCGGCGTGTCGGTGTTCTCCCTGAACATCACCACCATCCTCGGCCTCGGCCTGGGCATCGACTACGGACTGTTCCTGGTCACCCGGTTCCGCGAGGAACTGCATAAGCAGGGCACGGTCGAGGAAGCGGTCGCCCGCACCGTGGCCACCGCGGGCCGGACGGTCCTGGTCTCCGGCGTCACGGTCGCGATCGTACTGGCCAGCCTGATGCTGTTCCCCGAGACCATCCTGCGGTCCATCGGCTACGGCGGCGTGGCCACCGTGCTGGTCGACATGCTCGCCGCCCTTACCGTGCTGCCCGCGCTGCTCGCCGTCCTGGGCCCGAAGGTGAACTCGCTGCGGATCCGCCGCTCCGTGCAGCGCCCGCCGGCCGCCGAGGCCAGCGGCGGCTGGCACCGGCTCGCGCACGGCGTCATGCGCCGCCCGCTGCTCTACGCGGTGCCGATCGTCGTGCTGCTCCTCGGCCTCGGCTCCCCGTTCCTGCACGTCGTCTGGGGCGGTGTCGACGCGACCGCGCTGCCCGCCAGCGCCACGCCGCGGATCGTCACCCAGGCGCTGAACACCGACTTCCCCGGCAACCCGACCGCCCCGATCGAGGCCATCGTCCAGTTCCGCGGCCCGGTCACCGGCTCGGCGGCCCGCACCGCCAGCATCGCGTCGTACGTCAGCCGCCTCGACCACGTTCCCGGCGTCACCGCCGCGCAGCTGACCGGCATCCACGGGGACGTCGCCCGGATCGACCTGAGCTACGGCCCAGGTCCCTACGCGCCCCAGGCCCGGGCCATCGCCGCGAACGTCCGCGACGTCGCCGCACCCGATGGCGCCACCGTGCAAGTGGGTGGCCAGACCGCCGCGCTGGCCGACGAGCTGTCCAGCATCGGGCACACCCTGCCGTGGATGGCCCTGGCCGTGGTCATCGCCACGTTCGTGCTGCTGTTCCTCGCCTTCGGTTCACTGATCCTCCCGCTGGAGGCGATCGTGGCGAACGTTCTGTCGCTATCAGCCATGTACGGCGTCGTGACCTGGATCTTCGGCGACGGGCACCTGTCCGGGCTGCTGGGCTTCACCTCGAACGGCACGATCAGCCCGACCATCCCGGTCCTGATGTTCGCGATCATGTTCGGGCTGTCCATGGACTACGAGGTGTTCCTGCTCTCGCGGATCCGCGAGAGCTACGACCGCACCGGCGACAACACCGCCGCGATCGCCAGCGGACTGCAGCGCACCGGCGGCGTCATCACCAGCGCCGCGCTGCTGCTGATCATCGTGATCGGCATGTTCTCCCTGTCCAGCATCACCTTCATCAAGTTGCTGGGAGTCGGCATGATCGTGGCCCTCGTCCTCGACGCCACCCTGGTGCGGCTGCTGCTGGTGCCCGCCACGATGCGGCTGCTAGGCAACGCGAACTGGTGGGCGCCCGCGCCGCTGCGCCGTCTTTACGCCCGGTACGGCATCCGCGAGGACGACGGCCCGGATCCGGCCGCCATCGCCGAACCCGAAACGGTACCGGCCCAGGCCTAGCCCGCCCACCGCCCCAGCGGCGCGACGTTCCCGTCGAACGGTGACGTCGCGCCGCTGGCAATGTGGCGCGTCATTGCCGGTCGGCGCCGGCCTTGCGTACTGCCCCGGCGGCCTGCCGTGCCGCCACCAGGATCGGATCCCATACCGGCGAGAACGGCGGGGCGTACGCGAGGTCCAGGGCGGTCATCTCTTCTACCGTCATCCGGTTCCACAGCGCCGTCGCGGCCGTGTCGATCCGCTTGGCGGATCCCTCGTAGCCGACGATCTGCACGCCCAGCAGGCGTCCGGTGCCGCGTTCGGCGGTCATCTTGACGGTCATCTCCTGGCTACCGGGGAAGTAGCCGGCCTTCGTTCCGGACTTCACGGTGACGGTCACGTACTGGAACCCGGCGCGGGTGGCGTCGCGCTCGCGCAGCCCGGTCCGGGCGATCTCCAGATGGCACACCTTGCTCACCGCCGTGCCGATCACCCCGGGAAACGTGGCGTAGGAGCCGGCCAGGCTGTGCCCGATGACCCGGCCCTGCTTGTTGGCGTGGGTGCCGAGCGGCACATGCTGGTACTGGCCCGAGACCAGGTTGAGGACTTCCACGCAGTCGCCGCCGGCCCAGATGCGGTCGTGGCCCAGAACCTGCATCTGCACGTTCGTGCGCAGGCCGCCGTGATCGCCCAGCGGCAGGCCGGCCTCCCGGGCGAGCGCGGTGTCCGGCCGTACGCCGAGGCCGAGGACGACCACATCGGCCGGGATCGGGCCGTCGGCGGTCAGCACCGCGCGGATCCTGTGGTCGCTGCCGGTCTCGAATCCGAGGACGGCGGTGCCGGCGCGCACATCGATGCCGATGCCCTCCATGGCCTGGTTTACCGCCGCCCCCATGTCCGGGTCGAGCGTGGCCATCGGCTGCGCGGCCCGATCGACCACGGTGACGGCGACCCCGCGCCGCACGAGTGCCTCGGCCATCTCCACGCCGATGTAGCCCCCGCCGACCACCACGGCCCGCCGCGGCTGCACGCGGTCCAGATCCGCCAGCAGCGCGCCGCCGTCGTCGAGGGTCTGCACGCCGAACACGCCGGCGGCATCCGCGCCGGGCAGCGGCGGCCGCACCGGGACCGCGCCGGTCGCGATGACCAGGGAGTCGAAGCCTTCCCGGAACGACCGCCCGGCGGTTAGGTCACGAGCGACCACCTGGCCGGCCGCGAGGTCGATCTGCTCCACCTCGGTCCGCATCCGAAGATCGATGCCGTTGCGCCGGTGCTCGTCCGGCGAACGGGCGACCAGCCGCTCCGGCCCGTCGACATCGCCGGCCACCCAGTACGGGATGCCGCAGGCGGAGAAGGAGCTGTACGCCCCGCGCTCGAACGCGACGATCTCGACCGCGTCGCCTGCGATCCGCTTGGCCTGCGAGGCTGCGCTCATCCCGGCCGCGTCCGCCCCGATGACGACAATCCGCTCGGTCATGGGACCAGTACACCCCGCTGTCTAGGTCGTTCAGTCGCGTGCGTCGCCGACGGTCAGGGTACCCCGATGGCGGTACGGATCTCGGTTCCCGCCCGGACCGCCCTGGTGACCGGCGTCTTCTCCGCAATCTCGGCCAGCTTCGCGCGCTGGTCTTCATCCCCGCCGTGCAGGGTGATCAGCCGGTCGATCCACCTGGTGTCCCGGTCCTCGCCCATCACGCCATCCTTCACGTTCATCGTTGCACCCTGCGGAGAGCCGCGACCGCGTCCAGGGGCAAGGCCCAGCCGGGCATCGCCGGCGGATCGGTCAGGGTGCCGGCCAGCCTGGCCGGGAAGCCATCCAGGATGGACCGGTCACCAAACCGGTCGCGCTGCTTGACGCAGGCACCGGCGCGGACCACCGACTCGGCCCCGACCACGCTGCCGTCGCACACGATCGCCCCGGGCTCGACGATGCTGCCACGGCCGATAGGGCAGCCGTGGATCATCGCGCCCGGGCCGATCACCGCGTCGTCCTCGATGATCAGCTCGTTGTCGGGCAGCAAATGCAGCACCGTATTCTCCAGGATCTGCACCCGGGAACCGATGCGGACCGGGCCGTGGGAATCCCCGATGATCTTGACGCCGGCGCCCGGCGGGAGCAGCGTGCCCTCGCCCAGGATGCAGCCGCTGCCGAGCCGGGAACCCGGCAAGAGGATCGCGCCGTTGCCGATCTCGCACAAGTCGCCGACGGTCGCCCCGACGATGGCGGCACGGTGACCGAAGACGGTGCGCTGGCCGACCCGGACCGGACTCACCGTCTTCCTGGCCACCCCGGCATCCAGCCGGCCGGTACCGACTCTACGCGCGCACAGCCCGCGCCCGGTCGCCGTAACGCTTCCTGCTGACCTGGATTTTCGTCAAGTCACCACCGCGGCCAGGTACGCGCCGATCCTGCTGCTGTCGCCCTACGCGGGGCTGCCGGTCGACCGCTACCCCAAACGGCGCCAGAGCTGCCCTCACGACGCCAGCGGCGCCAGAAACGATTCCACCAATGACGTGTACCGGGACCTGTCGACGTTCCACGACTCCAGATGGCCCGCGCCCGGGAACACTTCGAAGGTGACGAGGGAGGACTTGAGCTCGTTCAGCCTGAGGCTGGACGAGATCGGCACCCGCGGGTCGTCATCGCCGTGAGTGACCAGTGCGGGGACCTTGAGCCAAGTCGTCTCACCGAGGTAACTCATAGCGGACCAGTCGACGCCGAAGCGCGCGCTGGCGATCCTCTCGGCCATCCGTATCAACGGAGCCGGGAGACGTCCGATGATCGGAATGAGGTGCCGGTCGACCTGGTAGTCGATGGCCGCGTGCAGGTCCAGCATTGGCGCGTCTAGCACCACGCGCGCCACCTTCGGAGCAAGCGATGAGCGCTTCAGGAACGCGGCGACGACACCCGCGCCCATTGACTGGCCGACCAGGACAACACTCCGGGCGCCCTGCGCAAGCGACCATCGCACCGCCGCCTCGAGGTCGCTCCACTCTGTTTGCCCGTACCGGTGGTATCCCGACGGGTCGCGGGCGGCGCCGAGGTCGTTGCGGTAGGTGACCGCAACGGCAGGAAATCCCATCCGGTACACGATGTCGATAACGCGCAGCACGTCCTTGCGGGTGCCGTTCTGCCCGTGTACCCCGATGACGAACGTGCTACCTGGTCCCGGGAAGTACCACGCGGGAAGTGGCCCGAGCGGGCCCGGTACGACTACATCCCGGACGGTAATACCGAGCGCCGTTTCCGGATCGCTCAGGAAGTACGACCTATCGAGCGCAGCGAACTGCCCCACCGTGGGAGCCGATCCGCATATCACGGTCAACGGGCGTGTGACCGCGCCCCCGGATACCGATGCCACGGCGCCCAAGTGCCCGACGCCGCCCGGCCAGGCAATGCCACACAGCATCGGCTTGAGCAGGGCCGGCTGCTCGCCGACGGCTCGCAGCCGGACCCGCCCGGACGACAGGCCCACGAACTGCACGTCGTCGTACGCGGGCATCGCCGGACCCGGCCCGATCGCCAAGGCCTCCGAGCGGATCTTTCCTGCGAGGTACCAGCTGCTGCCGAGAAAGGACGCAGCCACCAGGCTCATCCCACCCGGGATCACGGACCACGCCAGTTGCCGCAAGTTCCGCAGC
>Ga0181525_10002112_pt1 | contig 16570 bp, 15 predicted proteins | sample PEATcosm2014_Bin_48_FD_121100 | JGI IMG/M metagenome (GOLD analysis project Ga0181525, IMG submission 121100) | Peatland microbial communities from MTU Mesocosm Facility, Houghton, MI, USA - PEATcosm2014_Bin06_10_metaG | ecosystem: Environmental > Terrestrial > Soil > Wetlands > Peat | place...
CCTTCCATGTTGCCATCGGCAGCGGCGATCCCCAGTTGCTGGTGAATCGGGTTGCCCCTCGCTTCCGCCCACCAGCACAGCAAACAGCCCGCCAAAAATAAGATCATCATCGCTGACCAAATCGACCATCCGTGCGCTTGGTTCTTGGTCATCCGCCCCAGGTAATAGGTCAACCCGCTGCCAATCGCAAAGATCGACAACATCTGGATGAAATTGGACAACGGCGTCGGATTTTCAAAAGGATGCGCCGCATTCGCATTCACGTAGCCGCCGCCATTCGTGCCCAGCATCTTGATCGCCTCCTGCGAGGCGACCGGGCCCATCGGCAGCGTCTGCGTCGGGGTCGTCGCCGGGTCGGTGACGGCATTGCCCTGCGCATCCTTGACGGGCTGGCCGGCCGCGTCCACGCGCGGGTTCTGGTACTGCGTCACTTCCAGCGTCTGCACGTCGCGGTAGGCCGAGAAGTTCTGGATCGCGCCCTGGCCGACGAGGAAGACGCCGAACACGATGCTGATCGGCAGCAGGATGTAGAGCGTGGCGCGCGTGAGGTCGACCCAGGCATTGCCGATGGTCGCGACGCTGTGGCGGGCGATGCCGCGGATGAGCGCCGTGACCACGACGATGCCGGTCGCGGCCGACAGGAAGTTCTGCACGGTCAGGCCCAGCATCTGCGTGAGATAGCTCATCGTCGATTCGCCGGCGTAGCCCTGCCAGTCGGTATTGGTGACGAAGGCGATGGCGGAGTTGAACGACGAATCGGGGCTCACGGCGCCCATGCCCTGGGGATTGAGCGGCAGCCAGGCCTGCAGGCGCTGCAGCGCATAGACCGCCAGGCCGCCCAGGACGCTGAACAGCAGGATCGCCAGCGCGTACGGCAGCCAGCCCATTTCCTCCTCGGGGCGCACGCCGCACAGGCGATACAGGGCCGATTCGAGCGGCCCGAGGATGCGCCGCGCCCAACCGGCGGCGCCGCCGCCGTTGCCCTCCATGCTGTTGGCGATGTAGGACCCGAGCGGATAGCCCAGGGCGACGAGCACGCCCAGGAACAGGGCGAGCAGCAAGATGGCATGTGGTGTCATTACAGGTTCTCCGCGTCGATCAGGGCCGCGACCAGGTAGACGAGCAGGCCGACGGCGACGATTGCGCCCAGCAGTTGGATGGCATTCATGGTCAGGCCCCCGGGTGCGCCGCCGCCGCCGTCGTGGCGGTGCTGCGCTGGCGCAGTCCGGCCTTGCGTTTTTGCAGGTGCGCGCAGCCGAGCGCGAGCGCGCTGATCAGCAGGTAGAAACCGAGCAGTAGCGAGATGTAGAGTAGGTCCATGGTTCCGTGGTTCCTGCTCCCGCCGCCACGCGCCGCCATCGGCGCGCGCAAGCAGGGAGCGAAGAACAGGATCCTAGGACGGTCGACGATAAATTCGTCTAAGAACTGCCGGCGTGCGTATAAAAATCCGGCAAAAATTACGGCGCGAAACGGTAACCGATTCCGGATTCGGTCAGCAGGTGGACCGGGCGCGCGGGATCGACTTCGATCTTGCGGCGCAGGTGGCCCATGTAGATGCGAACGTAGTGCGTGTCCTCGGCGTGCGACGGTCCCCACACCCCCTTGAGGATCTGCCGGTGGGTGAGCACGCCGTCCGGATGGGCGGCCAGGAACGCCAGCAGGCGGTATTCGATCGGCGTGAGGTGCAGTGGCTGGCCTTCGCGCGTGACCAGGCGCTTTTCCAGGTCGAGGCGGATGGCGCCGAACTCGATGACGTTCTGCGCGCTGGTGCCGGCGCGATAGCGGCGTCGCAGCTGGGCGCGCACGCGCGCAAGCAGTTCGCCCGAGCCGAACGGCTTGGTGAGGTAGTCGTCGGCGCCGGCGTCGAGCGCCGCGATCTTCGCCGCCTCGCCGGTGCGCGCCGACAGCACGATGATCGGCACGTCGGACCACAGCCGCAGCTCGCGTATCACGTCCATGCCGTCGCGGTCGGGCAGGCCCAGGTCGAGCACGACCAGGTCGGGCCGGCGCGTGCCCGAATCGATGATGCCGCGCTGGGCGGTGGCCGCGCCGAACACCTGGCAGCCGTCGGCGCCCAGCGCGAGCTCGATGAAATGGCGGATCTGCGGCTCGTCCTCGACCACCAGCACCACGGGCGCAACGGTCGTCGCCGGCGGCGCTGCGCCCGTGTCGTCGTCGCTCTTGGCTTGCAGCTCAGCGGGTGGGATCATGGCGGGAGTGGTGGCGTCGGCCGGTGGAGCCGTCGCCGGCCTGGGGTGCCAGCTTAGCGAATCGGGCCGGCAGCGTGCGGATCGGCCGGCCCACGCGGGGGCGCGGGCGCGGCGCCAGCGCCGGCGGCCGCGGTCGCCAGTTCCGCCGCTTCGTCGTTGCCCAGGCGCGGCGCCTGTCCCTGCGGCAGTTCGAGGATGAAGCGTGCACCGCCGCTCGGCCGGTTCTCGGCGCGGATGGTGCCGCCGTGCGCCTCGAGGATGGCGCGGCAGATCGCCAGGCCCAGGCCGACGCCCGGCGTGGCGCTCTCCTTGTCGCCGCGCTCGAACTTCTCGAAGATCTCCTCCTCGCGACCCGGCGGCAGGCCCGGGCCGTCGTCCTCGACCCAGAGCGTCACGCGGCCCGGCTCGGCGCGCGCGCCGATGTCGATGTGGGCCCGCGGCCCGGTGAACTTGGCAGCGTTCTCCAGCAGGTTGCAGAGCACGCGCTCCATCAGCGCCGCGTCCATCTCGACCAGCGGGAAGTCGGCCGGCAGGAGGCTGCGCACCTGGCGCTGCGCGAGCACGCCGCCCATGGCCTCGAGCGAGGTGCCCACCAGTTCCTCGAGCGAGTGCCACTGCCGGTTGAGCGCGACGCGCCCGGCCTGCAGCCGCGCCATGTCGAGCAGGTTCTCGACCAGCGAGCGCAGGCGGCCGGCCTGTTCGCGGATGCGCTCGGCGATCGCCGATTGCTGCGCCGACGGCGGGGGCTGCGTTAGCTGCAGCGAGTCGGCCAGGCCGACCAGCGCCGCCAGCGGCGTGCGCAGGTCGTGCGAGATGGCCGCGAGCAGCGAATTGCGCAGGCGTTCCGATTCCATCTGCAGCGTCGTGTGCTGCGCGACCTCGACGTAATGGACGCGCTCCAGGGCGATGGCGATCAGCCGCGCCACGGTCTCGAGCAGGCGCCCCTGCTCGGGCCCCAGCAGGCGCGCCGGCACCTGTGGTTCCATCGCGAGCACGCCACGCACGCGCATCGGCGCCTGCAGCGGCACGTACAGCACCGGGCTGGCGGGCAGGGTATCGGTGCCCAGGCCGGCGGCCTCGCCGTGATCGAGCGCCCACTGCGCGATGCCGACTTCCACGGCCAGCGGCGCGCGGCCGGCCGGCTCCGGCGCGGCCTCGGCGGCGGGAGCCACCACGCGCCCCTCGTCGTCGCTGCGCAATAGCAGCGAGCGCGCGCCGAATTCGGCGGCGACGAAGCGCTCGCAGATCTGCGCCACCTGCTCGGTGAGCAGCGCGCCGGAGAGCTCGCGCGCCAGCTCGTAGAGCGCGCGCACGCGGCTCTCGCGGCCCGTGGCCACCTGCGCCTGGTACTGCAGGCCGGCCGTGAGCTGGCCGGCGATCAGCGCCACGACCAGCATGACGGCGAAGGTGAGCAGGTACTGGACGTCGCTCACCGCGAAGGAAAAGCGCGGCGGCACGAAGAAGAAATCGAACTCGGCAACGCTCAGGAAGGAGGCCAGCACGGCCGGGCCGCGGCCGCAGCGCACGGCGACGATGAGCACCGCGAGCAGGAAGATCATCACGATGTTGGGCAGCTCGAACAGCGGATACAGCGGCGCGGCCACCACCGCCGCGGTGGCGCAGATCAGCGTGGCCCAGAGATAGGGCAGCCAGTCCGACGGCGTGGCCGCGCCGGGCACGGCATCGCGCGCGCCGGGCCGGCCGGCCGCCGCCACCGGGGCCACCGCGATGCTGGTGATCTCCAGGTCGGGGGCGGCCGCGCTCAGCCGGTCGGCAAAGGACCGGTGCCAGGGGCGCCAGCGCGCGGTGCCGGACCTGCCCACCACCATGCGCGACAGATTGTGGTTGCGCGCGAAGCCGATCACCGCGCCGACCGGATCGCTGTCGGCCAGCGTGGCCGTGTCCGCGCCCAGCGACTGCGCCAGCTTGAGCAGCTTGAGCGCCGCGGCGCGCGGCGACAGGGGCACGCGCATGCTGCGCGGGGTCTCGACCCAGACCGCGTGCCAGGGCACGTCGAGCTGTCCGGCGATGCGCGCCGCTCCGCGCACGACGCGCTCGCCGTCGGCGCCGGGGCCGACGCAGGCCAGCAGCGAGCCGCGCGTGCGCCAGAACGCCGATACCGACTGGTCGCGCCGGTACTGCAGCATCTCGACGTCGACCCGGTCGGCCGTGCGGCGCAGGGCCAGCTCGCGCAGCGCGATCAGGTTGCCCTTGCGGAAGAAGTTGCGCACGGCGCGCTCGGCCTGTTGCGCCAGGTAGACCTTGCCCTGCTTGAGGCGCTGCAGCAGTTCGTCGGGCGTCAGGTCGACCAGCACGACCTCGTCGGCCAGGTCGAAGACCCGGTCGGGGATGGTCTCGCGCACCTGGATGCCGGTGATGCCGCTGACGACGTCGTTGAGCGTTTCCAGGTGCTGGACATTGATCGTCGAGTAGACGTCGATGCCGGCGGCCAGCAGTTCCTCGACGTCCTGCCAGCGCTTGGGATGGCGCGAGCCCTCGATGTTGCTGTGGGCCAGCTCGTCGACCAGGATCAGCGCGGGCCGGCGCGCCAGCGCGCCGTCGAGATCGAATTCCTGCAGCGTGCGGCCGCGCACCTGGGCAGTGCGCGGCGGCAGGCGCTCGAATCCGGCGGCCATGGCTTCGGTGTCGCTGCGCCCATGGGTCTCGACGACGCCAACGACCACGTCGAGCCCGCCGTCGCGCAGCCGGCGCGCCGCCGCGAGCATCGCGTAGGTCTTGCCGACGCCGGCCGAGGCGCCGAAAAATATCTTGAGGCGACCGCGCAGCGCCCGTGCCGCGTCCTCGCGGATGCGGGCGATCAGCGCATCGGGGTCCGGGCGGCGCTCGCCGTCGCGGTCCGCCAGCGGTTCCTCGGGCGGGCGACTCATGCCGGCGATCTTACGTCGGGAGCCGCGCCCGCGCCGTGCGGCAGCAGCGCCCGCAGCGCCGCGTCGCGTTCGGCCGGCGCCAGGCCGGCGAGCGCCTTGACGCGGGCGAAGAAGCGCGCCAGGTCGCCGTTCTGGCTGGCGAGCAGGGCCTCGAAGGCCGGCACGTCGTCCTGGTAGGCGGCGAGCGCGGCGATGCGCGCGTTGTTCCAGGGCGCGAGGAAGAAGGCGTCATAGCCGGCGAATCCCTGCCATGCGCCGTCGCGCAGCTGGCGGTAGCGCTCGGGCAGGCGCGCGAGGATCTCCTGCTTGCGCTGGCGCTGGCGCTCCTCGGGCAGGTCGCTCGCATAGAGCGCCTGCAGCTCCTGCTGGGTCTGGCCCACCAGCGCCAGCAGGCCGGCGTGGTGCAGCTGGTACTGGCCGTACTGTGCGCGCAGCGCCGGATCGTTGCGCCGCTCGACCCAGCGGGCCAGGCCGGCGCGCTCGACGGCGGTGGCAAAGCTTTCGTTGAAGCGGGTGTCGTCGCGCACGTAGACGACCTGGTGCGCCAGTTCATGGAAGACCAGCCGGGCCAGTTCCGGCTCGGGCCAGTGGACGAACGTGCTCAGCAGGGGGTCGGGAAACCAGCCCAGGGTCGAGTACGCCGGGATCGGCGCCACCGTCGTGTCCAGGCCCTGCGCGCCCAGCTCGGTCGCCAGCCGGTCGGCGGCGTCGCGGTCGAAGTAGCCGCGGTAGCCGGCGCAGCCGAACAGCGGGTAGCACCAGGTCTTGAGCGTCAGCGACAGCGGCGGGGCCGCGAACACGTTCCACACCGCGCTGCTGCGATGCAGGTCGGCGTACCGCGTGTAGCTGCGATTGTCGGGGAGCGCCAGCTCCCGCGAGGCGAAGGCGCGGATGCGCAGCGCCAGCTCCAGGCGCTCGCGCAGCTCGGCCGGGGTCGACGGATCGGCGATCCAGTCGCTGATCGGGCGCGAGGCCGACAGCAGTGCAAGCTCGCCGGAGATGGCCTGCGAGTAATACGGCGCCGCGCTGCAGCCGGTCCCCGCCAGGGCGACGGCCAGCAGCGCCGCGCCCAGGCGGCCGCGCCCGGGCGGGCGCCCGGGGCATGCCGGAGCGGTTGCGGACGCGCGACTGGCGGACATCGGTTGCGATCGTTGACGGGATTCGCGCGCAGGATATCCCGACTTTCCCGGAAATGCGCGGGCATTTGGCATCCGCGGGCGGCGGCGCTTTTCCCCTCTGCGCCACTGCGCGGCGGGGCAGGGCGAGCGGGTGCGCCGTGTATACTGCCTCTTTACCGGCAACGTGCGCGTAACGGTGTCCGTCACTGCGGGTGTCCAGGCCCGCGCAGCGACACACGAACGGGCGGATCATGACCAAGTACGTCTTCGTCACCGGCGGCGTGGTTTCATCCCTGGGCAAGGGGATAGCCGCCGCCTCCCTGGGCGCGATCCTCGAGTCGCGCGGCCTCACTGTCACCCTGATCAAGCTCGACCCCTACATCAATGTCGATCCGGGGACGATGAGCCCGTTCCAGCACGGCGAGGTGTTCGTCACCGAAGACGGCGCCGAAACCGATCTCGACCTGGGCCACTACGAGCGTTTCATCTCATCGCGCATGCGCCGGGTGAACAATTTCACCACCGGCCAGATCTACGACTCGGTCATCCGCAAGGAGCGGCGCGGCGAGTACCTGGGCAAGACGGTCCAGGTCATCCCGCACATCACCAACGAGATCCAGGATTTCATCGAGCGCGGCGCGCGCGGCGCCGGCGGACCGCCGGTGGACGTGGCCATCGTCGAGATCGGCGGCACCGTGGGCGACATCGAGTCGCTGCCGTTCCTCGAGGCGGTGCGCCAGATGAGCCTGCGCATGGGCGTGGGCAGCGCCTGCTTCGTGCACCTGACGCTGGTGCCGTTCATTCCGGCCGCCGGCGAGCTCAAGACCAAGCCCACGCAGCACAGCGTGCAGAAGCTGCGCGAGATCGGGATCCTGCCCGACGTCCTGCTGTGCCGCGCCGACCGGCCGATCCCCGACGACGAGCGCGCCAAGATCTCGCTGTTCTCCAACGTCGTGCTCGACGCCGTCATCTCCGTCTGGGACGCCGATTCCATCTACCGCATCCCGTCGATGCTGCACCGCCAGGGCCTGGACAAGATCGTCTGCACCAAGCTGGGCATCGCCACCAAGCCGGCCGACCTGAGCGCCTGGGAACACCTGGTCGAGGCGCTGGAGCACCCGCACGGCGAGGTGCGCATCGGCATGATCGGCAAGTATGTCGAGCTCTCCGATTCGTACAAGTCGCTCAACGAAGCGCTGATCCACGCCGGCATCCATACCCGCACGCGGGTGGTGATCGAATACGTCGATTCGGAGCTGATCGAGCAGCAGGGCCTGCCCGACCTGTCGCACCTCGACGCCATCCTGGTGCCGGGCGGATTCGGCCGGCGCGGCGCCGAGGGCAAGATCCAGGCGATCGCCTACGCGCGCCAGCACGGCGTGCCGTACCTGGGCATCTGCTTCGGCATGCAGCTGGCCACCATCGAGTTCGCGCGCAACGTGTGCGGCCTGGCCGGCGCCAACAGCACGGAGTTCGAGCGCGACGCGCCGCACCCCGTGGTGGGCCTGATCACCGAATGGGTCGACCGCAGCGGCCGCACCGAGCAGCGCAGCGAGGGCTCCGACCTGGGCGGCACGATGCGGCTGGGCTCGCAGCGCTGCCCGGTGGAGCCCGGCACGCTGGCCTACCGGATCTACGGACCGGAGGTCAACGAGCGCCACCGGCACCGCTACGAGGTCAACAACAACTACGTGCCGCAGCTCGAGGCGCGCGGCCTGCGCATCAGCGCGCGCACGCCCACCGAGAGCCTGCCCGAGATCATGGAACTGCCGGCGCATCCGTTCTTCATCGGCGTGCAGTTCCACCCGGAGTTCACCTCGACCCCCCGCGCCGGCCACCGCCTGTTCACGGCCTTCATCGAGGCCGCCGGCGCGTTCCACCGCCAGCGCGCCGACGGCGTGCTGGTCAAGGCCGCCGCATGAAGCTGTGCGGCTTTGACGCCGGCCTGGAACACCCGCTGTTCGTGATCGCCGGGCCCTGCGTCGTCGAGTCCGAGGACATGACGATGCGCATCGCCACCCAGCTGCGCCAGCTGACCGAGGCGCTGGGCATGCCGCTGATCTTCAAGGCCAGCTACGACAAGGCCAACCGCAGCTCCGGGGGCTCGTTTCGCGGGCTGGGCATGGATGTGGGCCTCAAGGTGCTCGAGAAGGTGCGCCGCGAGCTGGGCGTGCCGGTCATCACCGACGTGCATGCCGAGGACGAGATCGCCGCGGTCGCGTCGGTGGTCGACGTCATCCAGACGCCGGCTTTCCTGTGCCGCCAGACCGATTTCATCCAGGCCTGCGCGCGCAGCGGCAAGCCGGTCAACATCAAGAAGGGCCAGTTCCTCGCCCCCGGCGACATGGTCAACGTCGTCGACAAGGCGCGCAGCGCCGCGCGCGAGGCGGGCCTGGACGAGGACCGCTTCCTGGCCTGCGAGCGTGGCGCCTCGTTCGGCTACAACAACCTGGTGAGCGACATGCGCTCGCTGGCCATCATGCGCGCCACGCGCTGCCCGGTGGTCTTCGACGCCACCCACTCGGTGCAGCTGCCCGGCGGCCTGGGCGGCAGCAGCGGCGGCCAGCGCGAGTTCGTGCCGGTGCTGGCGCGGGCCGCGGTTGCCGCCGGCGTGGCCGGGGTCTTCCTCGAGACCCACCCCGATCCGCAGTACGCCAAGTCCGACGGCCCCAATGCGGTGCCGCTGCATCACATGCGCGCGCTGCTGGCCAGCCTGCAGCAGATCGATCGCGCGGTGAAGTCCTCGAGTTTCATCGAAAACGATTTTGAGTAGCCCGCCGGGCTGCCCGTGAAAGGTACGGTATGAGCGCAATTGTTGACATCGTCGGGCGAGAGATCCTCGACTCCCGGGGCAATCCGACGGTGGAGTGCGACGTGCTGCTGGAAAGCGGCGTGATGGGCCGGGCCGCCGTTCCCAGCGGCGCATCCACCGGTTCGCGCGAAGCCGTCGAGCTGCGCGACGGCGACAAGTCGCGCTACCTGGGCAAGGGCGTGCAAAACGCCGTCGAGCACCTCAACACCGAGATCTCCGAGGCCATCATGGGCCTGGAGGCGGCCGAGCAGGCCTTCCTCGACCGCACCCTGATCGATCTCGATGGCACCGAGAACAAGTCGCGGCTGGGCGCCAACGCCACGCTGGCCGTCTCGCTGGCGGTGGCCAAGGCGGCGGCCGAGGAATCGGGCCTGCCGCTGTACCGCTACCTGGGCGGGGTCGGCGCGCTGCAGATGCCGGTGCCGATGATGAACGTGATCAACGGCGGCGCGCACGCCGACAACAACCTCGATGTCCAGGAGTTCATGATCGTGCCGCTGGGCGCGCCGAGTTTCTCCGAGGCGCTGCGCTACGGCGCCGAGGTCTTCCACGCGCTCAAGAAGCGCCTGCACGCCCGCGGCCTGACCACCTCGGTGGGCGACGAGGGGGGCTTCGCGCCCAGCGTGCAGAACCACGAGGAGGCGATCAAGCTCATCCTCGAGGCGATCGCCGATGCCGGCTACGAGGCGGGCTCGCAGATCGCCCTGGCGCTCGATTGCGCCAGTTCCGAGTTCTACAAGGACGGGCGCTACAAGCTCGGCGCCGAAGGCATGAACCTGACCTCGCGCGAGTTCACCGACGTGCTGGCGCAGTGGTGCGAGCGCTACCCGATCATCTCCGTCGAGGACGGCATGGCCGAGGGCGACTGGGACGGCTGGGAGGTGCTGACCCAGCGCCTGGGCGGCAAGGTCCAGCTGGTGGGCGACGACATCTTCGTCACCAACACGCGCATCCTGCGCGAAGGCATACGCCGCGGCGTGGCCAACTCGATCCTCATCAAGGTCAACCAGATCGGCACGCTGAGCGAGACCCTCGCGGCCATCGAGATGGCCAAGACGGCCGGCTACACCGCCGTCATCAGCCACCGCTCGGGCGAGACCGAGGATTCGACGATCGCCGACATCGCCGTGGCCACCAATGCGATGCAGATCAAGACGGGCTCGCTGTCGCGCAGCGACCGCATCGCCAAGTACAACCAGCTGCTGCGCATCGAGGAAGACCTGGGCGAAGTGGCCAGCTATCCCGGGCGGGCGGCTTTCTACAACCTGGGGTGAGCGCGCGGTGAAACGCCTGGCGCTGCTGCTCGCGGGCCTGCTGGTGGCCATCCAGTGGCCGCTGTGGGTCGGCCACGGCGGCTGGCTGCGCGTCTGGGACCTGCAGCGTCAGCTGGCCATGCGCCAGTCGGCCAATGCCGCGCTGCGCGACCACAACCAGGCGCTTACCGCCGAGATCGCCAGCCTGCGCCAGGGCAGCGAGGCTATCGAGGAACGCGCCCGCGGCGAGCTGCACATGCTGCGTCCCGACGAGACCTTCTTCCAGTTGCCGGCCGGTTCGGCCAGCGCGCCACCGGCCGGATCCGGCCAGGTGGCCTCAAGCCAGCCGCTCCAGTTCGGCGTGGAATAGCGCCGCGCGGCGCACGTACGACTGGGCCACTTCGGCCAGCTGGTCGATTTCCTGGACCGTCAGGGTACGCAGCACCCTGGCCGGCGAACCGAGCGCCATCGCGCCATCGGCGACGTGCCGGCGCTCGGTCAGCAGCGCGCAGGCGCCGACCAGGCTGTTGCGCCCCACCACGCATTCGTTGAGCACCACCGCCTGTATGCCGATCAGCGCGCCGTCGCCGATCGTGCAGCCGTGCAGCATCGCCTGGTGGCCTATGGTGACGCCATTGCCGATGTGCACCGGCAGGCCCGGGTCGGCGTGCACCACGCAGTTGTCCTGGATATTGCTTTCGTCGCCGACCACGATGGGGGCGTTGTCGGCGCGCAGCACGGCGCCTGGCCAGACGCTGGCGCGAGCGCCTATCGTGACCGCGCCAATGATCACCGCGCTGTCGTGGACATAAGCGCTGGGGTGGATCTGCGGGCGATGCTCGCCCAATCGGTAAATCGCCATGGTCGGCTCCCTCCGGGCAAGGCCTGCGGCGATTGTAGCGGCCACCTTGCGGCCGCCTGCGGCGCCGGTCCGCGACGCTGCCGCGCGCCGTATGCCGTACCACCGATACCACAGTCGCGTCAGTCGGAATTCTCCCCATACGCGCTAACGGCCGGTGTCCATTCAGGATTTTTCGAGAGGGGAACTGAATAGTCGATAAGCGTGATGGGCCGCAGGCGCCACCGCCGTTACTCTTGAATCATTGGTTCCCGCCAGCCGGCGGCAGCCCGGCTGCCGCGAAGGCTCGGCCCTTCCGGAAAGGTTATTTGTGATCAGTGCACTGCAAAACTGGGGGCGCGGAGTTTTGCGCCTGCGCAAGGATCGAGCGCTACCGCGACGCACCGCGAAACCGCCGATCGGTGCGACCATCGTGGCAGGCGACCTGCGCATCACGGTGCAGGCCGGCATGGGCGATGAACTGTGGCAATGGCTGCTGGACGAGGGCTGGCGTGAACTGACCTACCGTCCCGACCGCCGTCACTACCGTGAGGTGCCCTCGAGCTGGGTGACGCGGCTGATCGATGCGCTGCCGGAAACACGGCCGCTCATCATGGACGCGGCCATCGCCCGGGCCTCGCTGCGCCCCACGCTGGGCGATCCGAACGTCCTGCCCTCCTACGTGACGCGGGGCTGAGCCTTCGGCCGGCCCTGCGGGGCCGCACCGGGCCGGGACAATCGCGGGCCGACCGAAGGGCCGGCCGCGAAGCAGATACCATGGAGGCCGTGACCAACCCGGCCCACCTGCGGCTGCCCCTGCTAGCCCATGACGAAATACCTTGCGGTGCACCCGCAAAATCCACAGCCGCGCCTGCTGGCGCAGGCCGCGCAGATCCTCGCCGACGGCGGTGTCGCGGCCATACCCACCGACTCCTGCTACGCGCTGGCCTGCCACCTCGATGACAAGCCGGCGGTCGATCACATGCGCCGGCTGCGCAAGATCGACGAGCGCCATCACCTGACGCTGCTGTGCCGGGACCTGTCGGAGATCGCCGCCTACGCGCGGGTCGACAACGCCTCCTACCGGCTGCTGCGCCTGGCCACGCCGGGCGCCTACACCTTCATCCTGGAGGCGACGCGCGAGGTGCCGCGGCGCCTCTCGCACCCGTCGCGCAAGACCATCGGGATCCGCGTTCCTGACCATCCGGTGGCCCTGGAGCTGCTCCATGCCCTGGGCCAGCCGCTGATCGGCACCACGCTGCAGCTGCCGGGCGACGAACTGCCGATCAACGATGTCGACGAGATCCGCGAGCGCCTCGACAACGAACTCGACCTCGTGATCGATGCCGGGCCCTGCGGGGTGGAGCCGACCACGGTAATCGACCTGAGCGCCGGCCCGCCCAAGGTCCTGCGGGTGGGCCGCGGCCTGCTCGAGCCGCTGGGATTGGCCTGAGCGCCCGCGGCGCCGGGCCGGTTCGGCCGGCCGGCGCGTCCCGCCGGAGGGCCCGTCCCACGCTGCTAGACTCCCGTCACCATTCCATGCCTGGGGACACCACGGCCCGCGTCCTTCGCGGACCGGTATGAACATGTTTGCCGATCGCGTCTTGTCTGGCATGCGCCCCACCGGGGCCATGCACATCGGTCACTACCATGGCGCCCTGAAGAACTGGGTCCGCCTGCAGGACGAACATCCCTGCTTCTTCTTCGTTGCCGACTGGCATGCGCTGACCACCCACTACGATTCGCCCGAGGTGCTCGAGAAGAGCGTCTGGGACATGCTGATCGACTGGTTCGCGGCCGGCATCGACCCGACCAAGGCAACCGTCTTCATCCAGTCGCGCGTGCCCGAGCATGCCGAGCTGTTCCTGCTGCTGGCGATGTCGACGCCGCTGGGCTGGCTCGAGCGCGTGCCCACCTACAAGGACCAGATGGAGCGGCTGCGCGACCGCGACCTCTCCACTTACGGCTTCCTGGGCTACCCGCTGATGCAGGCCGCCGATATCCTCATCTACCGCTCCAATCTCGTACCGGTGGGCGAGGACCAGGTGCCGCATATCGAGATGACGCGCGAGATCGCGCGCCGCTTCAACTACCTGTTCGGCCGCGAGCCCGGGTTCGAGGAGAAGGCGCTCTCCGCCGTCAAGAAGCTGGGCGCGCGCCGCAGCAAGCTGTACCTGGAGCTGCGCGCGCGCTACCAGGAACGCGGCGACGAGGACGCGCTCGAGCAGGGCCAGGCGCTGCTCGCGCAGTCGCAGAGCGTCTCGTTGGGCGACCGCGAGCGCCTGTTCGGCTACCTCGAGGGCGCGCGCCGGCTGATCCTGGTGGAGCCCGATGCGGTGCTCACGAGCTCGCCGCGGCTGCCGGGGCTCGACGGCCAGAAGATGTCCAAGAGCTACGGCAACGACATCTCGATGCGCGAGGACCCCAAGGTCCTCACCGAGAAGATCCGCAAGATGATCACCGATCCGGCGCGCGTGCGCCGCTCCGACCCGGGCGACCCGGAGCGCTGTCCCGTCTGGCAGCTGCACCAGGTCTATACGAACGACGAGACCCGCGCCTGGGTGGAGAAGGGCTGCCGCTCCGCGAGCATCGGCTGCCTCGAGTGCAAGCAGCCGGTGATCGACGCCATGCTGGCCGAGCAGGAGCCGTGGCGCCAGCGCGCCCAGCCGTACCTGGACGACCCCTCGCTGGTGCGTTCCATCGTCGCCGACGGCTGCGACCGTGCGCGCGCCATCGCCCAGGAAACCATGCGCGACGTGCGCGAGGCCATGGGGCTGGGCTATACCTGACCGTGCCGCGCCCCGGGCCGCGTGTAAAATGCCGCGTTCCGCGATGTGGATTGCGCGTCGTGCCGCCGCCGGCCGCGCCACGGCGCCGGCGGTCCGCCACGGCGCTCGCGCCGCATACAGCAACTGAGGACGCAGCTCATGATCTCCGGTAGCCTGGTCGCCATCGTCACGCCGATGCACGAGGACGGTACGCTCGATCTGGAAGCGTATCGGCGGCTCATCGAATGGCACATCGCCGAGGGCACCAATGCCATCGTCGCGGTCGGCACCACCGGCGAGTCGGCGACGGTGGATCCGGCCGAGCACGTCGAGCTGATCCGCGTGGCGGTCGAGGCCGCGCGCGGGCGCGTCAAGGTCATTGCCGGATCCGGCGCCAATTCCACGCGCGAGGCCATAGAACTCACCGCCCACGCCAAGCGCGTGGGCGCCGACGCCACGCTGCAGGTCGTGCCGTACTACAACCGGCCCACGCAGGAGGGCATGTACCGGCACTTCCGGACGGTCGCCGAGACGGTCGATCTGCCGGTGATCCTGTACAACGTGCCGTCGCGCACCGCGGCCGACCTGGGCGTGGACACCACGCTGCGGCTGGCGCAGGTGCCCGGTGTCATCGGCCTCAAGGATGCCAGCGGCGACCTGTCGCGGGTCGTCGAGATGCGCCGCCGCGGCGCGGCCGGCTTCGCCCTCTACAGCGGCAACGACGACAGCGCGCTGGCCTACGTGCTGCTGGGCGGCAACGGCGTCATATCGGTAACCGCCAACGTCGCGCCGCGCGCGATGAGCGAGATGATGGCCGCGGCGCTGGCCGGCGACCTGGCGCGGGCGCGCGCGATCAACGAGCGGCTGATGCCGCTGCACCTGCGCCTGTTCGTCGAGCCCAACCCGATCCCGGCCAAGTGGGCGCTGGCGCACATGGGCCGCATCGGCGCCGGCATCCGCCTGCCGCTGCTGCCGCTGTCGCCGTCCGCGCAGGATGTCGTGGCCGGAGCATTGCGCGAGTCGGGCCTGGAGTAGGGCGGGAAGTTCAGGACGGTTCAGGATCGCGTGTGCGATCCTGAAAAAACCACGATGGGAGTCAAAGTTGTTGCAGATCCGGAAGACCGCGCGACGCGCTGCGGTGGTGGGAACGGGCATGGCCGTGCTCGGCGGCATGGTCGCCAGCCTCGGCGCCTGTTCCTGGCTGCACTTCGGCAGCCAGGACGAGACCTACGATTACCGCAAGGCCAAGACCAGCCAGCAGCCGCTGGAGGTGCCGCCCGACCTGACCCCGTTGCCCAAGGATGATCGCTATTCGGTGCCGACGCCCGGCGCGGCGGCCGCGGCCAAGCCGGCCGGGGCTGCTGCTGGCACGGCCGTGGCCGCGCCTGTCGTGGCCGCCGGTGCACTGGCGGCCCCCGCCGGTCCGGCGGTCGATCCGACCGTGCCGGCCGCGCGCATCGTGCGCGAGGGCAACCAGCGCTGGCTGGCGGTGAACACGTCGCCCGAGGTGGCCTACGCCACGGTGCGCGACGTGTTCGTGAGCCAGGGTTTCAAGATCGCCATCGACGATCCGGCGGTCGGCCTGCTCGAGACCCAGTGGGCCGAGACGCGTCCCAAGGTCGACGAGGACGCGCCACGCAACGTGCTCTCGCGGCTGCTTGGTGCGTTCGACAGCAATGGCGAGCAGAACAAGTTCCGGGCGCGCATCGAGCGCACGGCCAACAACACGGCCGAGATCACGGTCACGCACCGCGGCCTGGATGAGGTTTTCACCTCGCCGCAGAAGGACACCACCAAGTGGCAGGTGCGTCCGGCCGATCCCGAGCTCGAGGCGATACTGCTGCAGCGTATCGCGCTGCGCTTTGCCGCCGTCCAGCCGGCGGTGGCCATCGCCCCGGCCCCTGCAGCGGCGCCCGCCGCTGCGGTCGCCGCTGCAACCGCAACCGCACCCGCACCCGCACCCGCACCCACGGTGCCGGTCGCCAATGTCGATGCGCGCGTGCATAAGGTCACGGCCGGCGGGGTGGTCACGTTGCAGCTCGAGGACGACCTGGAGCACAGCTGGCGCCGCGTCGGCATCGCCCTGGACCGTGGCGGCTTCACGATCGAGGATCGCAGCCGCGACAAGCACCAGTACACGGTGCGCTATCTCGATCCCGAATACGAGGCCAGCGAGAAGGAAAAGCGCGGCTGGTGGGACCGCGTGTTCAACGCCGATGCCAAGGTTCCGGAGCAGGAGTTCCAGATCGCGATGGCCCCCTACGGCTCGACCGCCGGTCCGATCACGGTGGTGGAGGTGCGCGACCGCGAGGGCAAGGCCGACAACGGCGCCACCGCCCATCGCATCGTCGACCAGTTGATGGAAGACCTGCGCTGACCGGCGCGGCCAAGGCCGCGCACCAAGACAAAGGGCCGGCTTGCGCCGGCCCTTTGCATTGCCACGTGACGCTTCTTACTTCTTGGCGTCCTTCGAGGCATCGGCCGGGGCAGCAGCGGCGGGCGCGGCGGCCGGGGCAGCAGCGTCCGGAGCCGGAGCCGGCGCGGGAGCGGCGGCGGGAGCCGGGGGCGGCGGCGGGGGCGCGGGTTTGTCGCAAGCGGCCAGAGCAGCCACCGACAGAGAAGCGGCGATGAGCAATTTCTTCACGATATATTCCCTTCTAATTGATATGGAGTGCAAACAGGA
>Ga0181525_10002114_pt1 | contig 16555 bp, 12 predicted proteins | sample PEATcosm2014_Bin_48_FD_121100 | JGI IMG/M metagenome (GOLD analysis project Ga0181525, IMG submission 121100) | Peatland microbial communities from MTU Mesocosm Facility, Houghton, MI, USA - PEATcosm2014_Bin06_10_metaG | ecosystem: Environmental > Terrestrial > Soil > Wetlands > Peat | place...
GTAATTGTTCATTTTCATGTAGCGTATCAGCAAAAGCAGAGGTGAATAATAATGCTGAAAATAAGATAAGGATTTTAAGCATGGCGGCATATCACTCGCTGGAAAGAGACTCATAACGATCTATTTTTCCTGGAATCATATAAATGATTGTTGGTGCAACCAGCAAGAGGAAGCAGCCTTTTGTTGTCCAGTGTGAGAGTATCAATGAAGCAAGATAAAATACCGGTGCCACAATAGCACGCAAGGTGGCAGCACGATAAATGGCTGGCGCAGGAGAAACTTTGTTTAACCTGAAATACAAGGATGTATTGAGTGTGAATAATTGGCCTAAACTGGCACATAGAAGATTTATCGCGTAAAAACGTATGCTGTCAATATTATTGGGATAAGCACCCAGCAGGTTTGCTGAAAAAGGAATGACGCAGATAGCCATTAGATAAAATATGTTTACCCAAAGATAAGTCCTGTTTAGATGCTCCACTAATCCCCATTGAAAATTCATGGCAATCCAGTGGGTACCAAGAATAATAAAGCTGCCAAAGTAGACAAGCAGATTAGAATAAATTTCTTCCTTCATGATGGGCGATATATCAGAATCAGCAAGATGGGAAGGTACATGAAGATTCAAGACGATAATCGTCATGGCGATTGCAAATATGCCGTCGGTTAAACTTTCGAGACGGGATGTTTTAAGTAAGTGAATTGAGGACATGCTTTGGAATCCATTCGAAGTATGTACATAAAATCCTACACCATAATTTTAACTTTTGTCATCGTATCTCGTATTTTTGGCTTGCGTCCGGATTCAGGCACAAATTAAAGGTGGTATTGGCTTCAGCAGCCATAAATGTCAGTATCTTCATTAATTCGCCAGCAGGATGAGTGGTTTCTGGTGTCAATTGTCTGGAAAAATATTGCAGTATATCTTTTACTGATACATCATCGCTTTTCTCCCACATATCTAATGCGGTTCTCACCATTTCGTCATGCTGCCGGTGATAGCATTCAGATGAGAAGAGAGTGCTAATTCCAGTTCTTGAATAATGGCGTAATAAAGCGAGTGCAGCGTTAGACTCCTGATTTCTTGAACATCCTATCTTGATAGTTTTATTTGTATCCCATCTTTGTCTAATAACCGTATAGTCTGGCTTATTGCTGGGTCTCATGTAGTTGTCATAGACTTGCAGTGTAATCGTATTATCAGAAACAGTGGAACCTAAACGTGATAATTCCTGGCAGAATGTACTCTTGCTGTCATGCCAGGATTTTGCCATTACGGCTTTTGTTTCGGATATGACACATCGCATATCGGTACATCTGGTAGCATGATCGAGTGTTTCATTACGCTTAATAAAATACAATTTTCCTATCAGTTCATCTTTTACTGTATGTTCTATTGGATAATATATCGCTTTAATATTTGCTTTTGTCAGTTCATCCGCAATAATTTCATGCCCAAGCCAGGAATATTGATTGGGTTCAACGAGCATATCACTAGGGATAGCTTTTAATTGCCGGAGAATCTCTCTATATAAATCTTCTGCATTAACATCAGATTTTCTGACAGCCTGGATAGTCTGTCTCGCTCCAATTTTATTTTTAATCAATTCCAGAATAGTGATTAACTCTGATGTGAAGTGTTTGTTGTCTCTCAGTTCATTGAGATCGCTATCTATTTCAATCTGTCTATAAATTTCTTCAAGCTGATCGTTGCTTTTGCAAGCTTTAAAAGCTTCGATCATCTTGTTTGCAATTCCGATGCGCTTGGCATAATCAGTTGAGTATTCCTGACTTGTGCGGTTATCTTTATATCTGGTTAAGTGAACGAGGCTATCTTGAACAAGACGATGAAAGGGAAGATCATCATTGTCTTTTTTACCATTTAATTTTTCATGTATTTTTAATCCGGCGAAGTCAGGGTTATTCTCCTGGTTCCTAAGCTGGTAATTTTCAAGAGCACAATCCTGAATAAAATGCCGTAACACGGTGATGCTGTTTATCTCATTTCCCCATTCACCAATGCAGGACTTATGTGGGACGTCTTTTTCTATATGTCGAATGATGTTGAAAAGAGCAAGATAGCCATCTTCCCAATCTTCAGCCTGTTTCAAGACATTGCCGTGTGTTCTGAATGTAACAAGATCAAATTTTTCTTTGACTGTGTTTTTTAATGGGGTTGGTATTTTTGAAGAAGATGCTGAATCCGCATACTCCATTAACACAGCACCATTACTGACAGTAAAAATAGCTGCTGCCCAACGACTTTGAGTGTCATTCTCTCTGGCAGTATTCAACATGAGATAGAAAGAATAATCCGCATCTGTGCGCCCCAGTGTCTGGTTGCATTCTTCTACATCTTCAAGAACACAGGCTATTTCATTCTCGTTCATTTCAGCGACATGGATTTTATCTTCATGCTGCATATGCTGAATGATAGAGCTGATTTCATTGCTGAGAAGTAAATGTTTGCTGGTGTCTTTATGATCCAGAATCTTTCTGACTAAACTATGATTGTTCGCAGACTGTAAGTGCTGAGATTGCAACTGTTTAAGTCTGGATCTTTCCCATAAACGATTTGCTTTTTCCCTGTCAAATTCCACTATGAATAGGGGATCAGTTTTTTCAATTACGATTGAACTCTTAATGGCATTAATTATTTGAACGTAATTGGCAAGAGAAATGTTATTCAGGATATCTTTTGCGGGAGAGCTGAGGAGGAGCAGTATTTCTTTCTTGTCATCTTGCGACAGAAAGTCGACAACTTCTTTGTATGCATCCGTTTCTTTGTTAATGACAACAGAATTTATATTATTCCTAAGATTTTTTAATTTACGATTAATATAGTTATGTAATAACTCGGCTGTTGATATTATCTCATCGGCAATTTTTTCAAGATTTTTATCAGAAGATTTATCCCACTGGTCGAGTACGTCGTTTTCTTTACTAGTAGGACTATTGTGATCCAGCTTTTCAAGCTTGCTGATTTCCTGCTTTATTTGTTCCTGTATTTCTGGTGAGAGCGTGCTTGATAAGGGTTCAAGTTTATTGGTAAGTGCTGCAATGTGTTCATCGCGTTTAGTCGTAAAGCTGGAATATAAGCTATCAAATTCTTTTTCTTCGTTAATCAAGTCTTCGAGTTTGGCATTCTTGCTGAATGTTTGAATGACACGTTTGATAAATATATGTGTTCTATTATTTGCCACACTAAAAACCCTCAATTTAATTTGTATTCTATCTGAGCAAGCATCAGATTTGCTTTCGGCATATTACAGAATTCAGATTAAGGATTCATTAACAGCTTTCAGGCAAGACGTTTAAACCAGAAATATAATCCTGCGGTTGCGATCAGGCTAAGTAGTATGCCTAATGGTTCCCAGAAACCTGGTGCAAGATTCATTGCATCAGGGTTATGCAACAAAGAAAACGGAATAGCGAGGATGACATCCATGACAGCAGAACCTGCAATCAAGCCGCAGGCGAGAATGGTATCACGATGCACACTGCGTTTTTTACCTTGAATCTTCCATGCAATCAGGCCGCCTAGAAATAAGGACATGGAAGAAGATAATGGTAAATAGACTCCCATCGCGATGCCTAACACAGAAAACGAGATGCCGCGAAACCGCATAAAAAATGGCAGGCAAAAAAATAATAAGGAAATAAACGCGCCTAAAAATAACATATTCCAGGGAATGGTTTGCTGAAAAACAGCTTCGCTCAAAGTTGCCATGACAGCAGCAGTGGGAGCGGGAAGTGATGAAGTGATATCCATGTGAGGATGCGGCATCACACCAGCGATGCCGTACACGTCAAATAGTAATTGCATCACGGGAGCGACAATGAGTGATGCGCAAAGCACACCAATCATCAGCATGACTTGTTGTTTCCAGGGAGTAGAGCCGAGCAAATGTCCTACTTTTAAATCCTGCATATTATCGTTTGATATAGCAGCCATGCCAGTAATCACAGCTGTGCAAATAATCACGACTGCTTCACAGGCTTTGATTTGTTGCGGCGACAAAATCATGTTGCCGCTCATTTTCATGATTAAGTACAAGAGAAACGCAACGATTAATAAACTCGCGATAATAATGGCAGATCCTGGACTTGCAGAAACACCTACCATGCCGGATAGATAAGCAGTGATGGCACAAAATATAAACCCAGCCGCCAGTGTGTAAATAAAGACGGAAGTAAAGATGGTATGTGTCCAGCCGGCTGATACATTCAACATTTCGCCAGGGAAAAAATTCTGATACAGAAAATACAGGATGACGATAAACAGTGCAGCGAGAATAAAACCATATAAAAAGGGAATATCTTTTTCTGTTCTCTTGCGTTCATCCGGCTCGCGCAATTCGGTGAGTGCTGAACGGGTTAATTTAATGCCTTGCAAAAAAGGTTTAAGCAAACCGGCCAGCGTCAGTAATCCCGCAGCTAACATGGCGCCTATTCCTGCGTAGCGAATTTTGCTGCTCCATATTTCATGGGCAATGGCGCTCGCTTCCTGATGAGCAAGCATGAATTCAGGATATAAAAGTGAAAAGGCAGGAATGAGTATTAGCCAGCCTATGACTGCGCCGATAAAAATACTGATGGATAATTCGGCGCCAATCAGATATCCGGCGCCAATCAGGGCAGGGGAAAATCCTAATCCAAATCCAGCGACCATGGAGGCTGGTTTGATCCAGACTTCCCATAGACTGGCCAGCAGCTTTACACCGGTTTGCAAAAATTCCAGTGCTGCACCCAGCAGTCCGCCCATGAGAATATCCCGTATTCCCAGCTTTTGATAATCGGAAATTTTTAGCAGTTCTGCGATAGCGCGGCCTTCGGGAAAAGGCAGTTTTTTATTGTGCATTAGCATACGGCGCAGGGGGATGGAAAAGATCACGCCTAAAATACCGCCAGTCAGTGCAATAAAAAAATTTTGCCAGTAAGAAAATTCTGTCCAGTACTGAATGATGATTAACGCGGGTATGGTATAGACAATACCGCCTGCAACTGCTTCACCAGCAGAGGCAGCTGTTTGTACCAGATTATTTTCCAGAATATTGGAATGTTTAAAAAACCGCAGAATTCCCATGGAAATGATGGCTGCTGGAATGGATGCTGATGTCAGCATCCCGATTTTCAAGGCAAGATAGGCGTTCGATACCGCAAGAACCAGGCTTAGCAAGACAGCCAGAATGATGACCCTGAGGGTTATCTCGGGCAGGTATACATCTGCAGGGATGTAACTCTTGTCGGTCATGGTTTCTATCTCTTGTTATCGAAATCTGGGGCTCATTGTACCTGTCCGCACCTGTAATTGATAAACTTTTTGTGAATTCTTGGCACCCGCATTACAATGACGCGATGAAATTAAATCTTGCGTTATATAAATCTGGATGGGTTTGCGTTCTGATGTTCCTGATGGGAATGAAAGCAGCACTGGCTGTAGAAATTAGCCTGCCCAATGTATTTTCGAATCCAGAATATCATTACTCCATTCATTATCCTGAAAACTGGAAAGCAGTTGATCGCGGCAAAGGTGTTGTTATTTTCACGGAAATGAAACCTGGCCCTTTCATGATAAATATTCAAACCATTTCTACCAGGAAAGGCGGCGGCAAATACAAAGACATAAAAGATTTAATGGATGATTTTAAGATTCAGGTACCCATGCATACCAAGGATGCAAAATTTCTTGACCGTAAACCGTTTGTTTTGCACGAACCTGATGGAAGCACTTTATCTGGTGAAGAGACTATCCTGACTTTTGAAGAAGATAAAATGCTCTGGAAACAATGGCAGGTTATGTTGATTAACCAGAATGGAATGATATTTCAGGCTCTTGGGTATCGCGCACCTGCTTCCATGTTTGATGTCATGCAGCCAACAGCAGCAGCCATGCTTGCTTCCTGGATCATTTCGAATTAGCAAAATCCCCAGTGCACACCCAGAAGCACAGCCTGGGTAGTCACCTGAAAATCAGCAGGCACAATCTCTGGTGAAGGAATATTGATGATACCTTTGCTGGAGGTATGCAGGCGCCCAAGGTCAGTCCAGATGTAATCCAGCGACAGGCTAAATCTGTCGCTAAAGGCATAATTAAAGCCGCCGCCCCATTCCCAGACAATATTGTTTTCATTGTCAGAATTCAGAAGAAGTCTGACATCGCTGCCGTCTTTATCTTCATAACTGACGCGGTTCCATCCTTGACCCACGCCTAGCAAACCGTGAAAGGAAAGTCCGCCTTTTGAAACAATGGTTAGCACGCAATCCAGCAGTAACCTTGTACTTTTGATTCTGGTTTGATATTTCAAATTGTCTAAAAAGACACTATTGAACTGGTCAATGTTCCCATTAATGCTGAGGCTGGAATAATAAAGATTTAACATGGGTTCAAACGTGGGAAACCAGCGCCATTCATCAGAAATGCGCGGACCATCCACCCAGTAAAAAACATATCCTGCGCCTATTTGCGCTACTCCTGATTCATAGCGATATGAATTAGTTTGAGCAAGCGTGTCTGTTTCAATGCTGGTCACTTGCATATGGCTATCGCGGGTATGTGTGCCGGCAATTCCGCCAGCAAAAACAATTTCAGCATGACTTTGACGCGGAGGTAAGACTATAGCCTGCGGCTTACCTTTTTTTGATGAAGCAACCTGGGAAGGTTGAGAAATATTTCGATCATTGGTTTGGGCTTCAACCTCAGCTTCTACATGTTGAACAGAATGGGAAGTTGCGGCAGCGGGTATAGCAGGTGCTGCCATGGCAGAAAAAGAAGCGGTAACACAGGTTGATAAAATAAAAAATTTCTTCTTCCCTTGATTCATGCATACATTCCTTTTGGCAAAACATCGGCATACTATACCTGAAACCAGGTTTTTACATCCACTAGTGTTCACTGGTGTTTGATGAAGGTTCCATCCTGATATTCCTGAAAAGCCTTGCGCAATTCTTCCTGGCTATTCATGACGATAGGCCCGTACCAGGCAATGGGTTCACCTAATGGTTTGCCGGTTGCCAGCAGGAAACGCACAGAATGTTTGTCGGTTGTGACGGTAATTCTGCTTCCATTTTTTTCATACAGGACAAGATTGCCATTTCTGCAAGAGCAATAGGGCTGCATGTCAAAATAATTCACGCCCATGGTTTCATGTGCAAGAGGAGAGCGTGCAGGATCAAACCAGGCTTCTCCATCAATCACATAAGCAAGGACGGTATGGTTTTTGTCTACAGGATAGGTAAAGGTTTTGCCAGCAGGAATTTCGACATCCAGATATTGAGGGCGGGTCACGATATCATGCACAGGGCCTTTTGTACCTTCCACCTCACCGCAAATGATGCGCACCTTTGCTCCATCATGCGTGGTCACCAAAGGGATTTCGTGTTTTTTGATTTCACGATAACGGGGATCCATCATTTTTGCATTGGCTGGAAGATTGGCCCAGAGTTGAAAGCCCAGCATTTCCCCCTTGTGATTTCCCTTGGGCATTTCCTGATGAATGATGCCGCTGCCGGCTGTCATCCACTGCACATCACCAGATGAAATATTTCCCTTGTTGCCCATGCTGTCTCCATGTTCAACATCGCCTTCAAGCACGTAAGTAATTGTTTCAATGCCGCGGTGCGGGTGCCAGGGGAAGCCTGCCTTGTAATCAGCAGGATTTTCAGAGCGAAAGTCGTCCAGTAACAGAAATGGATCAAGCAGGGGGATTTCATGAAATCCAAATACACGCTTCAGGTGAACAGCCGCACCTTCTACTACCGGTTCACTTTTCCAGATCATTTTTATGGTACGAACAGAGTTTTTTTCATCCATGAAAGAGGGCTCCTGAGTTCCTGATGAGGAATTGTGCCACATAAGAGTAAAGCTTGACATCCCTTCCTGTTCGTTTAGTATTTCGCGGACGCATTTTTTAATGCCCGTAAAATAAAAAGCGTGCAAATATCCAGCGAGGATATCTATGCCAAAAAAATTATATTTTAATGTACATGGCATGACATGCGGCAGTTGTGAAAATGCACTTTATAATTTGCTAGATGACCATTTTAAAAATCACGCGCCTTACCAAATTGATAATCATATTGTCAGCTTTCTTGATGAAATACTGGTGGTTGATGTCAACGATCAATACGATGATGAAATCATAAAAGATGATGTTATAAAAGCAGTCATAGCATCAGGTTTTGATTGTGAGTATCTCGAAAGGGATACTGGCGATACGGACTCACGTCATAAAAATAGCCGTTTCCACTTTGTGCTCTCCATTTTTTTGGGATTATCCGGCATTTTGCTTGGCGCAGCGGTTCTTGCGCTCATGTTGTCAGGATTCGCACTTCCTCTCTATGCAACTTATATCATTGTCTTTGGCTGTGCCGTATTAACACTTGCTCTTGGAGCGGGATCTTATTGGGATGCCATCAAGAAATTAGTGATGGCTAAGACCATAACGATGGATACACTTTTCTCGATCAGCACTTTAACTGTGATAGGAGTTTCTATTGCAAGCTTGTTTGTTCCCTGGCTCGGCGGCTGCATGATTGAAGCGGGATTATTTATTTTTGGATTCAGACATATCGGCAAAGCCATTGAAAAATCTTTAAAGAGAAAAGTAACGTCTGGATCATTATTTGAAAATCGCGCAGCAAAAAGTGTTAAAAAATATTATCGACAAAATAAAAGCTGGCAAGATTGTGAATCAAAAAGACTGGTTCCTGGAAGCATTATTAAAATCTATCCCGGACAAATTATTCCTGTTGACGGTGTATGCATCAGTAAAAATGCATCTATTCTCAAAACCAGCATAGATGGAAGTAATGACGATACGCCTCTTCAACGAGGAGAAGAAATACTTGCTGGAATGGAAGTTCCAAAAGGCAGCAAGCCTATTATCATGCGAGTGGCAAAATCAGTTTCCAAATCTTATCTTGCAAGTTTAAGACAGGCTTGTGAAACAGCAGAGCATACAAAATCTGCTCCCATAAAAAACAAGGCGGACAATATTCTCCAATACTTCATACCTGCTGTTTTGGGAATTGCGATCCTGTCTGGCATTCTTGTCGGGATATTTTTTACGCCAGCACTCGCCCTGCAATGTGTTGCATTTCTTCTTGTCTCTGCCTGTCCTTGTATCCTTGGCACCATTCCATCTATTGCCATGAAAACAGGAATGAAGAAAGCTTATGATAAATACCATGTTCTATTTAATTCATGTGAAGACATCGAAGAAGGCAGCAAGGTCGATGTTGTTGTTTTTGATTTAAATGGCACTCTGACTAAAGGCAAGCCTGAAGTCGTTAGCCATGAAGTTTATGACAACATGGATCCAGATGAATTTCTCGCCGTTCTTGCCGCGATTGAAGAGGGAAGCCAGCATGTGATGGGAGCAGCCATTCGCAATTATGCTCTCAGGAAAAATCCTGACAATGATTTAGTCGCAGATGAAATTAAAAAAGTGGGTTCAGGTATCAAGGCAAGGATTAATGATGAAGAATATTTACTCGGGAATGAAACCGTCCTCAAGGAAAATGATATTGACCCTCCTGATATTTCGCATCTCAATCCAGCCGCACAAATTATTTATCTGGTGAGAGATGGAGTAGTAGTCGGATATGTTGAACTTGAAGATCCGTTAAGAGAGGAATCTCATTTCGTTATTACTGAATTAAAGAAAATGAACAAGGAAATCCATATCTGCACTGGAAATAATGAAGCACGCGCAAAATATTATGCGGGCTTATTAGGCGTATCAGAAGGGAATATTTGCTGTGATGCCACGCCGACGGAAGTAGATGGAAGAATAACCAAGCAGGCTTATATTACACACTTAAAAGAAGATGGCAGACGCCGAGTAGCCATGATAGGTGATGCAGGAAATGATTCTGCTGCGATGACAGCGTGTAACTTTGGCATTGCAATCAAATCCCATTCCTCCGCATTGGAAACGCAAGAAAATGCAAGCGCAGTCGTACACAAGGATTCTTTGATACCGGTGCTATCAGCTTTTTCCATCGCTAAAGAAACCGTAAATAATATCAAACAAAATATGATTTTTAGCCTTCTTTACAATTCAGCATTTATTTTGGTTGCAGGCGGGTTGCTAGTCGGTATTGGCTTTATGATTAACCCTGCCATTGGTGCTGGCTTAATGGTTTTGCAAATGTCTTTGATTTTGCTTAATCAGTACAGGATCAGCCGCAAAAAGATTTCGCATCAAGATAAATATAATGCAGAAAGAGCGTTACAAGAGTTTGATAAGGCGGACATTGGCGGCGTGAATAATACGCGGGATATCGCTTTGTCTTTATCAAGATCCGGTGCAAAAACTGATATAGCAGAAAATTCTCTGTTACCACCCTCCAAAGAAGCTAATGCCAAAGCATGCAGCGCATCATCCCGCAAACCTTCATTATTTAACTCGTTTAAAAATCATTATGAGGAATCAAAATTTTCCTCATTTATAAAAACATCATTATTGCGGTCAATGTAATGATAACTATTTAGCTTTCAGGCGTTCTACCCAGTCGGAAAAAGCCTTTATAAATTTGCTCAAGAACTTTTTGGTTTCTTCTTTGGTAACCTCGCCGTTTTCGTTGAACAAATCTCCTGCTAGTCCAATATAGGCTTCTGGCATTTGCAAAGCTGGCATATCCAGAAAAACAAGCGACTGACGCAAATGATGGTTCGCGCCAAAACCACCGATCGCACCTGGAGAAACACTGATAATGGCTGCAGGCTTTTCGCTCCACACACTTTTGCCATATGGACGTGAACCCACATCAATCGCATTTTTAAGTACACCTGGAACGGAGCGATTATATTCGGGTGTTACAAACAAAATGCCGTCGCAAGGTTTTACTTGCTCACGAAATTTTATCCATTCAGCCGGAGCATGGTCGTCTAAATCCTGATTATAAAGCGGCAAATCACCTATGCCGATGATCTGACATTGCAAAGAAGATGGGGCAAGCTTCATTAATACATTTGCCATTTTTCGGTTTAAAGAATCCTTTCGCAAACTTCCGACAATAATGCCTATTTTCATGGTTCATGCTCCGTTTTTTATTTTAGAAAATTCATGATCGCCTGATTTATCCCGCTAGTTCGTATTAATTCTGTATCGTAATTTTGCACCTTCACGCAATTCCCAAATATAGGCGCTTGCTGAGCCATCCAGATTTTGAAATGGTTTACTGCCGTTAAAGACAAACTCATTATATTTGCATGAACGGATTAATAACTTGCTGTTTCGTAAATGATTGACGGTACCTTTTTCATTATAATCATGAGTAAACTTGCAGCACATAAAATCAAAGTTTCTTTCCTTGGCCAGACGAATGGATTCAAAATTAATTTTTCGGGATAATCCCTGTCCGTGATATTGCTTATTCACGGCAGTAATGAATAAATGAGCGATATGCCCTTTATACATTGCTCTTTCGCGGAAAAATTCACTGCCAAGTTGTTCAAGAAGAGAAAAAATAATTTTGAATCGCGGATCAATGCTGGCAGTAATATTTAAAGGATCAGCCATATCTTCCACAATCGTGCAGGCGATAACTTCATTATTATCTATAGCAACCATGCTCAATCCATTTTGAACTGCTTTATCTACCATGATTTTCGCAAAGGGAACAAATTCAGCAGCGGTAATACCAAGATGTTTTGTCATGGGTTCATCTTCGCAAAAAGCATTAGTAATGACATTGACTGCCTGGTGGTAATGCTCATTTTTTAAAACATCGTAGTGATAGCGATTTGCTTCACCTACGCAATTATCCATTTTGCCGGCATGGGTGTTTTCATCTTTGTTCAGTAAATCGGTAAATACCGCAGAGGAAACCGGTTCGCTGTAAAAATAACCTTGTAAAAGATCGCATCCCATTTTTTTAAGAATATGTAAGTGATTACTATTTTCGACGCCTTCTGCGGTGATGGTTAATCCCAGGCTTTTTCCTAGTACGATGACCGATTCAACAATACCAAAGCTGGTGATATTCGTTGACATATCCTTCACAAACATCGTATCAATTTTTAAATTACTGATGGGCAGATGTTTGAGATATTGCAGAGAAGAATATCCCGTACCAAAATCATCCAGCGATAACTGGATACCAAGATGACTAATGGATTGAAGGATTTCAGTACTCGCCTGTATATCTTTCATCAGCGAATTTTCCGTAATCTCAAGTTTTAAGGCATCAGGAGGAAGATTATTTTTTGTCAGGCAGTTTGTAATCATGGATAGAAGATCAGGGTCATTGAGTTGCAAGGTAGAAAGATTAATAGACATGTGCAGTTGTGAAAAACCCATTTCCCTCCATTCACTGATTTGTTTGCATGCTGTTTTAAAAACCCACTCACCCAGCGGGATAGCAAGGCCTGTGTGTTCGCACAAGGGTAAAAATGTGTCTGGAGATAATAATCCGTATACTGGATGCTGCCATCGTATTAGTGCTTCAGTATCAATAATTTTTCCTGTCTGTGAATTTACAATGGGCTGGTAGTGCAGTACAAATTGATTCTTTTCAATAGCGTTTTTTAGTTCAGCTATAAAAGCGCTTCTATTATTTTGTAGTTCTCTGATGGAGTCAGGAAATTTTTTGCTGTCAGGCGAAGTTTCATGAATTTCGCTTACCTGGTTATAATACAAAAGTTCTTCAAGCTGTTGTTCATATGCCCTAATGCTTCTTAAGCGGCGCAAATGAATAATGGTAATCATCCATGCAAAAGACAGAAGAAGAATGGCAAACAAGATAACAGAATAAATGAAGCGGCTTGTCTGAAGATGATTTTTGACATGGGATACTATTTCAGCAGAAATGGCATTGTTTTCTCCTATGATGCCAAATTCAAGTTCCATTTGTTTGAGATCGGAATTAATCACATGTTCTATTTCACTGACGTTCATCTGCTCTTGTATGCCTACCAGAAAAAATAGACTTATCGCAGAAAAAATAACAATGCTCATCAAGATGACAAGAAAGCGAGAGGATTTATTTACTCTGTTTAGGAAGGCCATGTTTTCTATCCCTGAATGGTGATTTGCTTAATTCTCAAAGAAGATTATACATTTTATCCATGCATGATTTAATCCCTGAATGGAAAACCTTTATTAATTAAAGCTATAAATCTAAAACGCGACTGAATTTTTACCGGTTTTTATATCATGCAGCAAAAGAGTATTTAATTTTTTGGTAAGAGGGCCAGGTTTGCCGTCATTAATGTTAACGCCTTCAAATTTCGCGACAGGCAAAACATTCAGACTGGTTCCAGTAATCAGGACTTCCTGTGCAGATTCAAGATCCTTTACTGAAATTTCTCTGACTTGAACAGGGATAGAATTGTCATGTGCCAATTGGCAGGTTCTTATCATGGTTGTCCCCTTTAAAATCTGATCCAGGACAGGATGAGTGAGAACACCATGCTTGTCGACAATCATAATATTTTCTGTAGCACTTTCGGTGATATTGCCTTGTGTATCCACACCAATGACAAAATCAAGGCCGCGGTCAACCGCTTCTTTTTTCATTAGAACATTGGGTAAATAGTTGCAGGATTTAACCTGTGCCATCCAGGAGGGTTTGACGGGAACCGCACTCTTTCCAATCACTACACCTTTTTCATATTTCTCAGGAGAAGGAGGCACGAGTTTGCTAACGACAACGTAAAATTGAGATGCAACAGAATCATATGGGTTTACTGAAAAATTACCAGGTCCGCGGGATAAATAAAGGCGAATCATCGCATTATCCTGATTAGCACTTCTGAGTGTTTCCAGAATAACTTCTTTCATCTGATTAGGATTGAATGGGGATTTTAATTCGATTCTTTCTGCAGAAGTAAATAATCTATGCAAATGCTCATCCATTAAATAAACAGCTCTTCCTTCAGCCTTCATTGCTTCAAATACACCATCGCCGCGATGCACCATATGATCATCAATTGGCAAAAGCATCAGTGAGGGATTGTTGATAATCCCGCCGGCCCATGAAGAATAAAAAGCATAATATTCTTCGAAAAATGGATTTACTCTGGATTTTATATTTTCAAGAAATTGTTTCTCATTGATGATTGGAATAGACATTTTCATCTCGGTTGAACTGAACTGCTATAGTATGAAGCCTTCATTATTTAATGCAAATTGTTTTGGTATTGACAAAGGAGCGGATTCCTTCAGCAGATAATTCTCTGCCATAGCCAGAACCTTTAATGCCGCCAAAGGGCAGCCTGGGATCAGATGCAACCAGCGTGTTGACAACACAAGTTCCAGCCTGAATCTTTTCAGCAGCAATCTTTTCACCTTTTTGAATATCACGGGTAAAAATCGCAGCGCCAAGACCGTAAGGCGTATCATTTGCTATCTTAATGGCTTCTTCTTCGTTGGCTGCAGAAATAACGGAGATGACGGGTCCAAATATTTCTTCATGATAGGCAGGCATATCGTGAGTAATGTTATCAAGGATGGTCGCGGGATAATAGAAACCATGGTCTTTTGGAATAATGCCACCGGTGATTAGCTCAGCCCCTTTTTCTACGCATTTTGTGACTTGTTCATGAACCTTGTCACGAATGTCTTTTCTCGCTAGCGGGCCTAGTGTTGTCTCTTTATTCAGAGGATTTCCCATTTTATATTTTTTAATTTTTTCACGGATGAGCGGCATCAATTTATCTTTAATGCTATGCACAACAATAATTCGTTTGGCAGCAATACAGACTTGTCCTGCATTATTCATGCGCGAGGCTACACAGATTTCTGCAGCTGCATCAAGATCAGCATCTTCCAGAATGATGTATGGGTCGCTGCCGCCTAATTCCAGAACAGATTTTTTCAATTCTTTTGCAGCTTCAGCACCCACTATTTTTCCAGCACGCGGACTGCCTGTTAGTGTAACAGCCGCGACTTTTGGATGAGCGATTACCTTTTCAGCATGGCTATCTGCAATAATCAGACTGCGAAATAAATTTTCTGGGAATCCTGCCTCAGTAAATAATTTTTCTATTGCCAGTGAAGTACCGGTTGAAATAGGCGCGTGCTTTAATAATGCAGCATTTCCAGCCATGATATTGGGCGCAGCAAAGCGAAATACCTGCCAGAATGGAAAATTCCACGGCATGATGGCAAAGATGACGCCTAGAGGCTGATACATCACATAACTTTTATTCATTTCTGTCTTGATGATTCTTTCTTTTAAATAATCAGCAGAATGTTCTGCGTAATGACTGCAAACAAGAGCGCACTTTTCAATCTCTGCTTCACCCTGGGTAATCGGTTTGCCCATTTCAGTTGCCATGAGAATGGCATATTCACTTTTTCTTATTTTGAGCAACCCTGCCAATCTCATCATACAGGCAGCGCGTTTTTCGAAATCATTATTTCGCCATGTCAAATAAGTTGTATGCGTATCAGTAATGATTTTTTCTATCTGATGGCCAGACATTTCTGCAAAAGTCTGGATAATTTTACCTGTTGCTGGATTGACTGTTTCAATGGCCATGAATGGCTCCTGATATTTAATCGCATTTCCTGTAAGATACTGATTATAAACCATGGAGGATACGGCATGTCATATTTTTTCCGTCTTGTTTCTTTTCTGATTTTAATGATCGCGTTTTTATTTCCCTGTTCTGTTTTTGCAGATGGCACTATGAATATTCCCATTCTTTGCTATCACAATTTTAATCCGACGGTTCCCGGCAGCATGACGCTTACACCTGAACGACTTGATGCACAATTCAGATGGTTAAAAGATAATGGATATACTTTTATCCCATTACAGACTGCAGTGGAATATCTACAAGGAAAACGCTCATCCCTTCCCGAAAAATCTGTGGTTATTACAGCAGATGATGGATGGCAGTCCGTTTATAAATATCTGATCCCGCTAGCAAAAAAATATAATATTCCTGTTACCCTGTTTATTTATCCGGAAACAATTTCGCATGGTAAAAATGCAATGACCTGGGATGAGTTGAAAGAGTTACAGGCGACTGGGTTGTTCGATGTGCAGGGACATACTTATTCACATCCAAACTTTAAACAGGCAAAAAGAAGAATGTCTTCTGATGCCTATCAAAAATTTGTAGCCAATGAGCTAGGCAATTCCAAAAAAATTCTTGAAGAAAAGATGGGTAAGAAAATTTCCTATCTAGCTTGGCCGTTTGGAATTTACGACAGTTATCTCGAAGATCAGGCAGCGAAGGCTGGCTATGCCATGGCCTTTACTATTGATTATCGTACAGCAAATAGAGGTTTCAGACCCATGGCACAGCCGCGCTTTATGATAATTCAATCAGAATCAATGAACACATTTGAAGGTCTTGTAAAAGGTGCCAATCGGAAATACTATGCAACGGGCAAAAATGCCGGCAAGGATTTATAACTTGTAAAGAGATAAAAATGCCAAAGTTATTATTTTTCGTTGAAAAGAAGCATCCTGTTCTACGCGAAGTGATGCCAAAAGTAGAAAACTTTAATGACATGTCACTGAATGAAACCATCAGTGACATGTGTTATTCGATCGCGCCAAAACAATTAAAAGAATCAGGAGGAGCATTTGA
>Ga0181525_10002116_pt1 | contig 16537 bp, 18 predicted proteins | sample PEATcosm2014_Bin_48_FD_121100 | JGI IMG/M metagenome (GOLD analysis project Ga0181525, IMG submission 121100) | Peatland microbial communities from MTU Mesocosm Facility, Houghton, MI, USA - PEATcosm2014_Bin06_10_metaG | ecosystem: Environmental > Terrestrial > Soil > Wetlands > Peat | place...
GCATCAGAGGTGAATTCACCCATACCTCATTTAACTCCAAGACTGCTAGCGGTTCAGTCACAGATGCAGCTCTTACAGACACCGTTGTTGTTTCAGACAAGTTCACTTTGTCCAACAATGAGTTCATGCTGAGCTTAATGTATCACTTTGCTTAAACCCAAAAAACGGACGGCACTATGTGCCGTCCGTTTTTTTTTATATCTTTATTCAAATCCCTTCTGATTATCCCGCTTTCTCTCTTTAATTTTTGAATCTATGCTTTTTGGAGGAGTATAATTTATACTATTACTTTATAGATGGTTATATTGATTTGCGAATGTTGAGGTTCACTATGAGCAAAAATCAATTTAAATCAGCTTGGTGGTTACCTAATTCTCATCTTCAAACGATATGGCCTGCAGTTTGCCGTCCCAGTCTCAAACAATTACCTCTTGAACGTGAACGCCTTGAATTGCCTGACGGTGATTTTATTGACCTTGACTGGTCGGGTAAACATCTCTCAGGCCCGCTTGTGTTGATTCTGCATGGTTTTGAAGGTTCTATTGAATCTCATTATTCAAAGGGAATGCTGAAAACAATCAATCAGCGAGGCTGGCGTGGTGTTTTTATGCATTTTCGAGGCTGCAGCGGTGAACCTAACCGTTTGCCCCGGGGATATCATTCTGGTGAAACAAAAGATGTGGATTTTGTTGTAAAAACACTTTTCAGTCGTGAACCAAATACAGAAATGGCAGCGATAGGCTACTCTCTCGGCGGCAACATGTTATTAAAATGGCTAGGAGAAACAGGGGATAAAAATCCACTCAGGGCTGCAATAGCAATTTCTGTTCCATTTGATTTGCACAAAGCATTCGAGCGTATTGAGCGAGGCTTTTCACGATTTTATCAATGGTATCTGGTCAGGCTTGCGCGAGATCGTCTGATACATAAGTTTGAGGTGGTAAAGCCGCCATTTGATCTTTCTGGATTATCAGATGTGATGGGGATACGAGATCTGGATAGAAAATATACGGTTCCTGTGCATGGATTTTCAAGCGTTGATGAGTATTACACCTCAACTAGCAGTCGTTATTATTTGCATGCAATACGAGTTCCTACCTTGTTGATTCAGGCAAAAGACGATCCTTTCATGACTGAAGATGTCATCCCGGATCCATATGAGTTATCTCCATCCATTACGCTTGATATAACAGAAACGGGCGGCCATGTTGGTTTCGTTTCTGGAAAATTTCCCTGGCGTCCGCATTACTGGCTGGAAGAACGTGTTCCAGAACTTTTGAAACAACATCTGGATTAATCAGACTGTACGTGCAAAAATCCCAGCATGATAACCTTGCTATTCCTATTTCTTATTGGTTTGTTTGCGGGTACGGTTGATGCCATTGCAGGCGGCGGCGGGTTAATCACCTTGCCGGTTTTGCTGAGTCTTGGCATGCCGCCTTCTATCGCGTTTGGTACGAATAAATTGCAAGGTGTGACAGGCACGCTGGTTGCAACACTGAAATATCACCGACACGGCTTTATTGCAATCAAAAAACTTTACCCCTGCATTATCACTGGAATGGCGGGCAGCATTCTGGGTGTTATCGCAGTAGAAGCCATTAGCGGGGATATCTTGCGTAAGATTATTCCCGGCATTCTCGCCATTATTTTGCTTTATTCGGTGTGTTCACCACGTATGGGGCAAGAAGATCATCCGCCAAGAATGAATACGCTGGTTTTCTATCTGATCTCTGGATTTGCCTTGGGTTTTTATGATGGTTTTTTTGGTCCGGGAACGGGATCATTCTGGGTATTTGCCCTGACATTTTTTCTGGGCTTGAATCTAATCAAGGCAACAGCCTGTACAAAAGTGTTTAACCTAAATAGCAGTCTCGTTGCTACGATTTGTTTTGGGATAGGCGGTCATATTGATTACCGGATTGGATTGGTCATGGCGGCCGGCCAGCTAATCGGCGGCCGTCTTGGTGCGCATCTTGCGATTACGAAAGGGGCGCGTTTAATCCGTCCCATTTTTGCGGGTGTGGTATCGGTTACCATTCTGACTCTGGTTTACCAACTTCAAATGCTATAAAAAAATGAGCACAGACCTAAAATGAAATATTTAATTAATCTCTCTATCTTCAGGCGTAATCGTAATTTTGCATTACTGTATGTCGGACAATTTGTTTCATTTCTGGGAACCATGATTACGGGTGTTGCGTTGCCTTATCAGATTTATACCGAAACACATTCCACCTTAATGGTGGGTTTGCTTAGCCTGGTACAGCTGCTGCCAACGTTGGTGACAGCATTGATTGGCGGTGTATTTGCAGATCGTTATCACAGAAGAATGTTATTACTGGTTTCAGAATCAGTGCTGGCATTTGGCAGTTTGCTGTTGGCATTAAACGCTGCATTATCTCATCCGCATATCTGGGTGATGTTTGTCGTTTCTGCTTTGATGTCGGCTTTTAATGGATTGCATAGACCTGCGCTTGAAAGCATCGTTCAGCAAATAGTGGCGAGAGATGATTTCTCGACGGTCAGTTCGCTCGCATCGCTTAAAGGCAGTGTTGCCATGATAGGCGGCCCGGCAATAGGAGGGGTGTTGATTGCCGTTTTTGGTCTGGTGACAACGTATATGGTAGATGTGGCCAGTTTTGTTGTGTCTTTGCTTGCGCTTTTATTCATGACACATATTCCTAAACCGGAAAATGTTCATGATGATTCTACCTGGTCGTCATTAAAACAAGGGTTTCGTTACGCTTTTTCACGCCAGGAATTAGTAGGTACTTATGTTGTGGATTTCATCGCCATGATTTTTGGCATGCCGACAGCATTATTTCCGGCAATTGCCATGTCATTTGGCGGCGCAAAAGTATTAGGCATGCTTTATTCTGCTCCGGCAGTTGGCGCGTTGTTTATTTCATTCATCAGTGGTTGGACAAAACGTATTAAGCGTTACGGTGTAGCTATTTCAATTGCCGCAACACTCTGGGGTGTTTGCATTATTCTTTTTGGATTGGCAGCCAATTTTTGGGTAGCGTTATTTTTTCTTACTCTCGCAGGTTTGTTTGATGGCGTCAGTGGAATTTTCCGCATGACAATGTGGAATGAAACCATTCCCAATCATTATCGCGGACGATTGGCGGGAATTGAAATGATTAGTTATTTAAGCGGTCCCAAATTAGGTGATACGGAAGCGGGTCTTGTGGCGGCGGCATTTGGCATTACAGCATCCATTGTCTCTGGCGGTGTGTTATGTGTAGTGGGTGTAGGAATTTGCTGCCTGTTTCTGCCAAAATTCTGGCGTTATCATTCCGATACTTCTCATGCTTGAATAGGTGATGATTCATGAGCGATACCACACTAGGAATATCTTATCTTCTTGCAGGATTTCAGTTGATTACAAAGCCGGGCTTGCGGCGTTTTGTGCTTATCCCGCTTATCATTAATATTATTTTGTTTACAGGTGCATTTTTTCTGCTGCGATATTTTGTCAGTGAATTTAATATCTGGTTTGCAGAGCATTTGCCGGCTTGGCTGCATTGGTTGAGTACCGTACTCTGGGTAATATTTTTTATTGGATTCTTTGGCATCATCATTTATACCTTTGTGACAGTGGCAAATCTGGTTTCCGCGCCGTTTAACAGTTTTCTTGCAGAAAAAGTGGAATGGTATCTGACGGGGAATATTCCTGAGGATAGGAGTTTGCTGGATAATCTGAAAGATATTCCTCGCATTATTGGCCGTCAGTTATCCATCATTGCTTATTACATTCCACGTGCCTTGCTGATTCTGATTTTATTTTTTATTCCCATTGTGCAGACGGTTGCTGGCATTTTGTCGTTTTTATTTCATGCGTGGATCATGACACTGACTTATATTGACTATCCAACCGATAATCATCGTATTCCCATGCGTGATGTGCGTACATGGATGGAGAAAAGACGCTGGCCATCGCTTGGGTTTGGTGCGGGTATTCTTGTGTGTTCCATGATTCCAGTCGTAAACTGTTTTACGATTCCTGCGGCAGTTGCGGGTGCAACAAAATTCTGGATAGAAGGTGAAAAATCCTGATGAAAATTTTTCATGGATTATTTTTCAGCTTGCTGGTTTGTAGCGCTGCTTATTCATTACCTGAAAATTTTGTTTATCTGAATAAAATAGATCCCAGTATTCAGCAAGAAATGCGTTACGCAGGTTACCATAATTTTATGGGGCGCCCTGTTGCTGGTTATGAAACACCTTCATGTATTTTGACGAAGCAGGCAGCAAAAGCGCTTGTCGCTGTTCAGCGGGAATTATTAAAAAAATCCTTATCGCTTAAAGTATATGATTGCTATCGTCCGGCAAGAGCAGTTGCTGATTTTGTCGCATGGAGTGAAGATCCGGGTCAGCAGGAAATGAAGCAGGAATTTTATCCTGATATTAATAAGGCCGATGTTTTTCAATTAGGTTATGTGGCAAAAAAATCGGGGCATAGCAGAGGAAGCACGGTGGATTTAACCATAGTGCCTGTTCCCATTCCAAAAGAAGCAGATTATCAAAGAGGGCAAAAACTAGTGGCGTGTACAGCAGCGCATTCGCTGCGTTTTCATGATAATTCCATTGATATGGGAACGGGCTACGATTGTATGGATGAGTTGTCTTATCCTGATAATGTCAATGTCAACTCGCGTGTATGGCAGCATCGCATGTTCTTGCGGCAAGTGATGATGAAGCATGGATTTGAACCTTATTCAAAAGAATGGTGGCATTTTACATTGGAAAAAGAACCGTATCCTGAAACTTATTTTGATTTTAAGGTGAAGTGATGAAGCGTTGGTTTTTGTTATTCAGTATTTTTCTGAGTGTGATATCGGTATGCTCTTTTGCGGCTAATACTGATAATAAATTTAATGTGCTGGCATTCGCTGATATTCATTTTGATCCTTTCACGGGCTGCCTGGGTAACAGGACATGTCCGTTGATTGATAAATTACGATTTTCTTCTGCAAAAGAATGGCCGCGTATTCTTGCGATGGGTGATGCAGAGCCTCAACAAATAAAACAGGATACGAATTATCGCTTATTAACTTCTGCGCTTAATAATTTGCAGCAAGCTGCTGATGCTAATCATCCTCAATTTGTTTTATTGCTAGGGGATCTAATGGGGCATGAGTCACGCGACAAATACAAGCATTTTTCAGGTGATAAATCAGCAGCTGGTTATCAGGCTTTTGCGCGCAAGGTTTTTGAATTTCTGACGAATGAGATTGCGGCGGCTTTTCCTTCTCTCGATGTTTATACAGTGGTTGGTAATAATGACTCTTATCAGGGCGATTATTCTATTAAACCTAATGGAGCTTTTTTTCATAATACAGGCGTGCTTTGGTCAGGCTTAATCAGGGAGCCTGCTAATCAGTCTGCCATGCAAAAACAATTTTCTTACGCGGGATATTATTCGCTGGTGTTGCCGCATCAGTTGCGTCTGATAGCAATGAATACGAATTTATTTTCGTACAAGGCAAGAGGGAGAAATATTGATGACGCTGCTATGAGGCAATTAAGCTGGCTGCATGCAGAATTGCAGCGTGCGAAGGAGGCTAATCAGGCGGTATTTATCATCATGCATATTCCGCAGGGCATTGATTTTTACGCAACAGATCATACCCGATTATTTCGATTAGTCAGATTGTGGAAGCCGCAATACATTCAGCGTTTTGACGAAGAGCTGAATCAGTTTTCTGCTGAGATTGCTGGTATTTTTGCCGGGCATTTGCATAAAAACTGGTTCCAGGTGATAACAGAAAACAATCATGATATTCCTGTCATGGGTGTGACATCCATTAGTCCTATTTTTGGCAATGATCCAGGATTCAAGATGATTTCGTTTGATGAAGATCCTGTTCATCTCGATCATTTTTCTACTTACACTTTTCCCATCAATGGTGCCCCGGCTCATCTCGTGTAGGGATTCTGTTTTATGCTAAACTTTTTCATCACTTAAATTTGTTACGAGGTTCATATGGAAATAAACAAGCTGGCGAGAATGTTATTTGTGATATCAGGTTTTTGTTTCGCTTCATCGTATGTTAATGCAGAAAATGCCGGCTTATACATGAATGGGCAATGGGATCCTGCTTGTGCAAAATGCTGGCCTCTGCCGCGCACAGACAGTAATAATCATTGCAAACCTTCCGATTGCGCTTTGCAAGGGCATTACCGTTGCAAGATGCAAAACCCTCCGCTTGCAATGGATGATGATCCTCGTTTAATTTCGCTTATCAAATCAGGTCAGTGTACTTATGCGCCTAGCGTGAGTTTTAATACAGGTGAGGCAAGCTATATCAAAAGCCTGAATTACTGTAATAAAGTGCTGGATAAAATGGCCGGGCGTTATGTTTTACCAGGCGAAGATAGTAATGCAGCGAGAAACAGAGTGGATTTTTATTTCACGCATTTCAAGGCTTCCATTTTCGGTCGTTCGCAGGATCAATTAAAACTGGCTATGGATTACGATCTTGGTCTTGGCACGAGACAGGATAGAAGCAAGGCGACAGAACTTTATCAGGTTGCAGCTGACAAGGGTGTTCCTTTCGCGCAATACGCTATTGCAGCGAGATATGCTTATGGCATCTCAATGGAGAAAGACAAAGGCAAGGCGATTGGATGGTTAAACAAGACGATTAATAATAAACCCATGACTCAGGCTGATCGTAAGGCGCAGGAAATGGTAACACCGTGTGCGATTAAATTAATTGAAAGGCTTACACCATCCTGATGCGACATTCTGGAGGCGGTAGTTTTGAAAAAAACGGTTTGTTTTACAGCGTTTCTGATATGTTCTTTTTCCTCTTATGCATACGTATATGAAATAAGCGGTTCGCCTTTTGCAACAGATGGCGCGCCGCTTCCACAGCGCATCAATACTCGCGGTGAAAAAACGGTGCTGGTTGATCCGGCGGAACATGCCTTTGGGGCCTATGCTGCAAATGGGAAATTAATTCGCTGGGGAATTGCAACGGCGGGTGCGTATCAATGCGCAGATTCAAATGATTCCTGTCGTACGAGGACGGGACAGTTTCGTGTTTATTCTGTGGGTGATGCAGCTTGTATTTCCAGGAAATACGATGGCGCAGCTATGCCTTATTGCATGTTTTTTAATGGCGGCCAGGCATTGCACGGATCATCAGATGTTCGTTTCGATAATGTTAGTCATGGGTGTATCAGGCTGCACGTGGATGATGCGAAGTGGCTGCGGTATCACTTTGTGGAAGGACCTGGGTCTGCAAATCATTATCGTGGTACGAGGGTGGTGGTGGAGGGGTATTAAAGCCCAAGCGAACTGGCAATTTCTGAGCTTACTTACTATCATTAACTTATAACTTTAGGATATGAATATGCACTCAGCCAGTCTCGATGTTCAGTTACAGCTTATTAAAAAACAACCGCTTTTTTCTCAGTTAACGGATGAGGAAATGCGGGAGCTTGCTACTCTATTCACGGAGATCAAGGCAGCGCCTGATACGGTGATTGTGAAAGAGGGTGACAGGGTAGACAGTATTTATCTGATTGCGAGCGGTACGGTAGATGTCAGGCACGTTACGATTGAAGATGGCAAGCAGGTGGCAACGTCTGTAGCCATTCTAAGCTTTGGCGATAGTATTGGCTTGAATGAGACGGGTTTTTATTCTCTGAGCGGTTTAAGAACGGCGACTGTTGTCGCGCTGACGGATATGGTGATGTATCGCCTTAGTGTTGCTTCATTTAATGGTTTTGCTTTGTCTCATACTCATGTCAGCGATATTTTGCGTAAAAACCCAGCAAGAAATACTTTTCAGGAAGAAAAATTCTAGGTTGTTTTTATCTCTTCAAAAAATCCTTGATCTTTCACCTTTTCTTCACTAATCTACTTTTAAGTGAAGGAATGGTGAAGAAAAGTGACGACACCTCTGCAAGAAAAAATTTACGAGTATATTCGGCAATACCTGAATGAGCAGGATTATTCGCCGTCGCTTGAAGAAGTGGCGCGTGGCATAGGCATTAGCCCAAATTCCATCAGTCTCATTAGTCGCCATATTCATGCACTGGTTGCGGACGGGCGGCTTAAATTTCACAAGAAAGGATATCGCAATCTCCAGTTAGTCGAACGTGATGATTTCTCCTTACCATTATTAGGGCGGATTGCAGCAGGTACGCCCATTGAAGCGATAGAGACGAGGCAATCCATAGACTTTAGTGGACTATTGAAGGCAAACGATCATTTTGTCCTCGAAGTGAAAGGGGATTCCATGGTGGGCGAAGGCATTTTTGATGGAGATTATGTCATCTGCAAACCGGCAAAGCAGGCGCATGAAGGGGAGATTGTCGTTGCATTGATAGATGAGCAAGATGCGACGTTAAAACGTATCTCTTACAAGATACAAGACAGAGTTACACTAATTCCTGCAAATCCTGCTTTAAAACCCAAGGCTTATTTGCCGCATCGAGTGCAGGTTCAGGGGGTATTTGCTGGATTATTACGATTAAAAATGAGTTGAATGAAGGCCTGACGCTTGCTCTTCCGCCTTGTAGCGTACGCCATGACGGTGCGGCGGAAGAGGAGTGAGGTCTCAGCAAGGCATTACACTTTTTTGTAATGTGATAGTTTTATCCTGAGTCGCGCGGGCGCATACAGTAATCACAAATGACTAACAGGGGACATGGGTGATTATCTGTTTTTGAATCCCGCGCATTTAGGAGGGAAGCTGGTGATGGGAATTGATGATGTCATCACGTATACTTTCTGGTTCGATTAGGTGCGGCAGGCTGGTTGCTGTGAGGAGCTGGATTTGCGGAGAGCAGGTGTGTCATCCCGCGCAGCTCCTGGCGCGGGACCCAGCGTCTTTAAGCAAGCTTTGTTAAAGGCACTGGGTTCCGCGCCAGGAGCTGCGCGGGATGACACACCTGCTCTCCGCAAATCCAGCTCCTCGCAGCAACCAGCCTGCAACATTTAAAAATAAAAAATTTCTCCTGAGGCTAGACTTGACATGCAATTAAACCAGCGCGAATCCGCCTTGAAAAATAAAGAAGTTTATATTTCCTGTGTGGTTCCTGTTTACAATGAGGAAGCGGTAGTTGAAGCATTTGTTGCAGATTTGCAGCGTATTTTGCGTGAACTCAGCCATCGTTTTGAAATCATCATGGTTGATGATGGCAGCCGCGATCATACGCTTGAGAAAATATCGCATTTTCCCCGTGATTATCATGTGAAGGTATTGGGTCTTTCGCGCAACTTTGGCAAGGAAGTGGCATTAACTGCAGGTCTTGAGCATAGCTCGGGTGATGTTGTCATTATTCTTGATGCGGATTTTCAACATCCTGTAGAAGTAATTCCGGAATTTTTACAAAAGTGGGTGCAAGGTTATGACATGGTTTACGGCATGGGTAAAAACCGTGAATCAGAATCTTACTTCAAGCGTAATCTCACGCGCTTGTTTTACTGGATCATGCGAAAAACCACACAAATTGATGTGCCGGAAAATGCGGGTGATTTTCGTTTAATGGACCATAAGATTATTGCAGCGCTCAAGCAATTTCCCGAACGTACACGATTTATGAAAGGGTTGTACGCATGGGTTGGATACAAATCTATCGGCCTACCATTTGAAGTGAAAGAACGTGCAGCCGGTCAGAGTTCCTGGGGTTTAAAACGACTGACAGAACTCGCGATTACAGGCATCACTTCATTTTCCGATGTGCCGCTGCGTGTGTGGGGATTGATAGGTTTTGTTATTTCACTCATCTCCTTAATTTATGCCATTTACATTGTTACAGTGACCTTGATTTACGGTGCGGATTTACCGGGTTTTCCAACACTGGTTGTGGCCATCATGTTTTTAGGCGGTATTCAGCTTTTATCCATAGGTATTTTGGGTGAATATATCGCGCGTATTTTCACAGAAGTAAAACAGCGCCCCAAATATTTATTGCAGTGCAAGGCGGGATTCGATGAATAAGAAATTATTTTTGCAGATATTCCGTTTTGGCATCGTGGGTGTGACAGCGGCTGCTATCCATTTCGCAACCGTTGTTTTCTTCGTACAAAACTTTTCACTTGAGCCGCTGGCTGCGAACTGTTTTGGATTTCTTGTTGCGTTTCAGGCGAGTTACTGGGGGCATAGATTATGGACTTTCCAGGAAACGGAAGCTTTGCATCGTATGGCGTTTTCAAAATTGCTGACCGTGCAATTAATCAATTTTTCTGCGAATGAATCCTTGTTTTATGTTTTTCTGTCCCTCCATCTTCCTTATCCGCTAGCTTTGCTGATTGTGCTGACCGTGCTGCCTGTTTTTACTTTTATTGCGAGTAAAATGTGGGTTTTTAAGGTCTGAATGCTGTCATCCTGAGGGCGGACTGGTGCTATGAAGAATGTAACACCGTCGGCTTATTGCTCAGCAGCATAATCCCCTGATGCTTTCCAATAAAATAATAACTATTCGTATGCATCTTGAACTGCTGGAAATAATTACTGCTGAGAAATACAAACACGCGCTTATTGCCATTCCATCTTTCCCAAAAGATATTTTCCGTAATGAGCCAGTCAGCGGTATTTTGAAACGGCATGCCGTACCATAATTCACGCACCCAATTATCTTTGTAAGGAATTTTTGGCGAAGTCCAGTCTGCGACAAGCGTGACGCGTCTTTCGAGATAAAGCGGCACATCTTGATAAAACCGGAAATAATGAATGACTTCATCTTCAGGCTGCACAATGGTTTTTAATGTTGCGACCAGCGGTTTTGCTGAATTCTGATTAAGATGCTTTGCACCCAGCATGATGGTTAGCAAAATAAGCATGCTGCTAATTGCAGTCATCACAAATACAGGCAGTAAATTTTTTCGCCGCATGATTAAAATCGAAACCCAGGCATTCAGAACGAGAACAATGACGATGATATTGAGATAGGGTTTAAAACCCGCAGGTATATCTATCCAGTGATAATGCGCAGTGGAAACAAGAGTAATGGCAGCGGCAATGCTGAGTGTAATGACACTTAAAATACCAAGGTAAATGTCACGGGAGTTTGTCCGCTCCCACATCGAGGATAAATATCGCCCGACCAGCAAGGCGAGTGCAGGAAAAACCGGCAAAATATATGTAATCATTTTTGAGCGCGGGAAGGAAAAAAACAGGAAGATGACAAAGATCCAGATCAGTAAAAATAATTCAGTCTGATGTGTATGACGTGCTTTCAGGATGCGACGAATACTATCGGTACACGCCTGAAGAAGAAAACCTGTCCAGGGAAAAAAGCCAATGAGCACAATAGGGAGATAAAACCAGAATGGCGTGGGATTATTAAATTCTGCTGAAGATAAAAACCGTGTGACTTGCTGTGTAACAAAAAAATAATGCAGGAATTCAGGGTTGGCTTGCTGCACCAGATAATACCAGGGCAGAACAATCATGGCAGCAAGTATTACGCCTTTGATGAGATGAATTTTCGTTAGCAGTTTCCATTGATTGAGGAGAATCATCCAGAGACCTGCAATCATGGCAGGGAAAGCAATGCCGATTAATCCCTTGGTCAGAAAGGCGAGTGCTGCGGCAATATAAGCAAGCATGAGAAGATAAGTACGCGATTTGCCAGTGCATTGAACGCCGGTAATAAAAAAGAGGAGTGTGCTGCTAATCAGCACAGCGACTTCAAGATCAAGATTGGCGTAATGTGCGCCTATGAAATAAAGTGGTGTGGCAGCAAGCATCAGCGCAGAAATCACACCCGTACGGCGATCAAATAATCGTCTGCCAGAGAGATAGGTGAGCAGGCAGCCGAAGACACCAAATACAACAGGAAAAAATCTGACAGCCCATTCCTTGATGCCAAATAACCGCATGGCGGCTGCTTGCAGCCAATAATAAAGGACAGGTTTATCAAGAAAGGCAACGCCGTCTACACGCGGGGTGATGTAATCGTGTGTCGCCATCATTTCTCGCGCCACTTCGGAATAACGGCCTTCATCGGGCGTAAAAAGAGGATAGCTGCCTAGCCAAAGGGTGTAAAAAACCATCAAGGCAAGACCAAGAAAGACAATATCTCTCAGCAAGTGTTGGCTGGATGGATGACGATTCTCTGATAACACGGCTGATTCTCTTGTTGATTTTAATAAATTATTTTAAGCTGACACCCCATGAAGAAACGCATTGTACTTTGTGCCGATGACTATGGGCAAGCTAAAGCGATCTCTCTCGCCATTCTCAGTTTGTTAGAGAAAGGCAGATTGTCGGCTGCAAGCTGCATGGTCAATACCAACGATTGGGCAGAACACGCTCAATGGCTGCTTCCATTTCATCATCAGGTGGATCTGGGTCTGCATTTTAATCTGACTCAGGGAAGGGCATTGTCGGCAGAATATCGCGAGACCCACGGCGAAAATTTTTACTCTCTGACTAAGGTCATGCGGCTTGCTTTAATGCACTCATTTTCTGGATCGGCAATTGAAGCTGAGCTGAATGCGCAGATAGATCGGTTTGAACAGGCTTTGGGAAAGCTGCCGGATCATCTTGATGGTCATCAGCATGTTCATCAATTTCCTGTCATTCGTGAAGCAGTTGTTCGTGTGTATGAAAAACGATTGCGGCCAAAAAAGGCTTATATTCGCCTGATTAATCCTTCCTTCAGAATGAGTGATGCATTCAGGCAGTTTAAAAAGATTATTGTTTATGCAATGGGAAGCTTGCCCATGAAACGGCTTCTTTCTGTGCACGGCATACCGCATAACCTGTCTTTTGCAGGCATTTATTCATTCGATCGCAGTGCGCAATATCCCCAGTTTTTTCAGGATTTTTTACAGGTGATTGGCGATGAAGGATTAATCATGTGCCACCCAGGCTTCTCGGCCCCAGAAGGCGAAGATTTGATCGCTGATGCGAGATTGGCCGAATACCAGTATCTGGGCAGCCCTCAGTTTGTGGAGGATTGTGAAGCAGCGAGAGTGGTTGTAAAGCGGTTCGGCGAGGCTTTGGCGCTTTAAATATCCGCATTATCTGCTATACTTCAACATCATCAGTTTTTCCTGCCTTAAGGTTTATCCCCGCGGTTAGGTATCTCAGATGTAGGTTTATTTGTTTAATTAGTAAAGGTAATAAGTATGTCAGCACGTGAAAACGGAACCGTAAAGTGGTTCAACAACAGCAAAGGTTATGGCTTTATTCAGCGTGATCAAGGCGGAGATGTATTCGTTCACTACAGAGCAATTCGTGGTGATGGTTATCGCACCCTCGAAGAAGGTATGCGCGTTGAGTTCACTGTTACACAAGGCCAAAAAGGTCTTCAGGCTGAAGACGTTTCTGTTGTTAAGTAAACAGCTAACGATTCTTGCAGATTAATGCCGCTTAAGTGAATGCTTGGCGGCATTTTTTTTAATAAGAGAAAATATTGTGCCTAAAATAGCAGAGCTTGAGAAAAAGCTATTACACTACACAGGAAAAGCCATTGCCGATTTCAACATGATACAGCACGGTGATCGTGTCATGGTTTGTTTATCAGGCGGCAAAGATTCCTTCACTATGATGCATGTTTTGCGGCTATTGCAGCAGCGCGCGAAAGTGGATTTTGAATTATTTGCATTCACGCTCGACCAGGCGCAGCCTGGATGGAATGATGCAGGTTTGCGCGCATGGCTGATAGAGCGCAAAATTCCTTTTGAAATTCTGACGCGGGATACGTATTCCATCGTCAAAGAAAAAATTCCGGAAGGTCAGACATATTGCTCGCTTTGTTCGCGCCTGCGTCGCGGCATTATTTATCGTTACGCAGAAGAAAAGGGTTTTAATAAAATTGCGCTGGGTCATCATCGCGATGATCTCATTCGCACACTGTTGATGTCGATTTTATACAATGGCGAAATCCGTTCCATGCCGCCAAAATTACTCAGCGATAATAAAAAGAATGTCATCATAAGGCCGCTTACTTATTGTCAGGAAAATGATATTGCTGAATTTGCAAAGGCATTATCTTTCCCGATTATTCCCTGCAATCTTTGCGGCTCGCAGGAAAATCTCATGCGTAAACGCATTAAAAATCTGATAGACCAGCTTGCACAGGAAAATCCCAAGGTGCCTAGCAATATTTTGCATGCTTTATCCAGTATCAAGCCTAGCCAGCTAATGGATAAAAAATTCTGGGATTTTAAAAATCTGGAACAGCAACAGGGTGAAGAAGTGCAAGCATTTGCATTCGATGAAATGGAAGCAGCTTTTGGTTAAAGCTGCTTCATCAGCAGGTTTACTTCAGTATTCAGTGATTCAAGCTGCACAGATAAATCATTTATCGTATCGTTTTTGATATTCACTTCCATTTGTGCAACCAGGTTTTTGATGCGCGGCAATCCGCAATAACACAGGGCGCCGTGAAGTTTGTGTAACTGTTTGCCCATCTCGTGGTATTTTTGCTGCTGAAAAGAATGTTGGATAGCAGAAATATCTGCATGCAAAGTCTTAAGCAGCATGCCAAGAATTTCTTCTGCAACTTCACGCTTGTTGCCAGCGAGCTTGATAGCCAGTTCCCAGTCAATGATGGGCAGCTTATTGGCTTCCATGATTTCTCCTATGCTTTCTCAAATACAGCCATGGCTTCAATATGTGAAGTGTGCGGAAACATATTCATGATTCCAGCCTGTTTTAAGGTATATCCATATTGATGCACTAATTCTCCTGCATCTCTTGCAAGTGTTGCTGGATTACATGACACATACACAATTTTTTCTGCACCGCATGCTGCAATAAAAGGCAGGATTTCTTTTGCGCCTGCACGCGGCGGGTCAAGTAAGACTTTATTAAAATGTGATTTCATCCATGCTGCTTGAGCGGGCGGTTCCATCAGATTGGCTGCATGAAATTCAACATTGGAAATTTTATTGTGAGCGGCATTGTCATGGGCTCTTTTCACCATCTCATCACCGCCCTCAACGCCGGTGACATGTTTGGCATGTTTTGCAATAGGCAGAGTGAAATTACCAATGCCGCAAAATAAGTCGATGACTTTATCTTCAGGTTTTAAATCCAGCAATTGAATGGCTTGTTTCACCATTAAACGATTTATCTCGAGATTGATTTGCGTGAAATCCAGCGGATGAAAATGAAATTCAAGCTGCTCATCGGGCAGTGTATAAGTCAGGCGTTCATTCCCATCTTTCGGCCATAATTTTTGAATAGGCAGGGGTCGGTTAGGCTGCAGATAAATCTGAAATTGATATTGTTCAGCAAATTGTTCCAGTTTTTTTGTATCGCTTTCTGTCAGCGGTTCAAGATGGCGAATGACAAGTGCTGTCTCTTCATCGCCAATGGCAATTTCAATTTGCGGAATGGCAGTATAAATTTCGAGAGAAGCAATTAACTGGCTCAATGCTGTAAATCGTTGGCCGATGGCAGGATGAAGCACGGCGCAGCTTTCAAGATCAGCGAGATAGCGGCTGGATTTTTCACGAAAGCCTATCAGTAATTTATTTTTCTTGATGACGTATTTTACACCGAGACGCGCTTTGCGCCGGTATCCTGTTGTTTGAGCAGACAGCGGTGCCAAAATAGTTTGCGGTATGACTTTGCCAAAATGTTTTAACTGATCCAGCAAGGTATTTTGTTTGAGTGTCAGTTGTGCATGAAGACTCATGTGTTGCAGACTGCAGCCGCCGCAAAGACCAAAGTGAGAGCAGGGTGGTGTGACACGTTCGGGCGAGCTTTCAATGATTTCCACAGCATCTGCTTCATAATAACTGCTGCGTTTTTGCGTAATTTTGCAGCGAATATTCTCACCAGTTAGTGCGCCGCTGACGAAAGTTGTTTTGTTATTTAATAGCGCAATGCCGCGGCCATCGTGACTTTGCGAGTGGATGTTGAGAGTGTATTCTTTGTCTTTTTCGTTATAATTCATGAGCTCGGAAATACCAGTAAAAATGAGGTTGGGCAGGCTCCAAATACGAAGCGGTAAGACTATATATTCATTTGCAAAAAAAAACAAATTTCCGCGGTATAGCAATATAAAAAATAGGTTCTATACTTTGATCAAAGGGAGGATAAATGAGTGTTTACGTGAGAAGTGATCCGAAACCGTTAAGTTGGAAATATGGGAGACACGATAGTAGCGTGGTGTGCACGTCCTCATGATCCGAGGAAAGCCTAAAGCGCTCTGAGGCCTCCAAACTGGTAGAGCGGGTTTCACAGACGACATTCCTCCGAAAGCACTCTTTTATCATTTCCCTTTGCTCACGCCTCTAGAGGCGTTTTTTTTGTGTATAATTTTTTGATGTCATCATCCCTTGAGGCCTGCCATGAAAAATTCTTTTATAGAAAGCGAACAATTATACGGTGCAAAAAATTACGAACCCATGCCTGTGGTATTAGTGCGGGGTGAAGGTGTGTTTGTGTGGGATGATGCAGGTAATCGTTATATCGACATGATGAGTGCGTATTCTGCTGTGAGTCACGGGCATTGTCATCCCAAATTAGTTAAGATATTGCAGGAACAGGCTGCAACATTGAATATTGTTTCGCGTGCATTTTATACGGATAAACTCGGCATATTTTTA
>Ga0181525_10002118_pt1 | contig 16521 bp, 11 predicted proteins | sample PEATcosm2014_Bin_48_FD_121100 | JGI IMG/M metagenome (GOLD analysis project Ga0181525, IMG submission 121100) | Peatland microbial communities from MTU Mesocosm Facility, Houghton, MI, USA - PEATcosm2014_Bin06_10_metaG | ecosystem: Environmental > Terrestrial > Soil > Wetlands > Peat | place...
CGCGCCGCACGAGGTGCTGCTGGTGCTGGACGGCAGCACCGGCATGAACGCGCTGAACCAGGCGCGCGAATTCCACAAGGCGGTGCCGCTCACCGGCCTCATCGTGACCAAGCTGGACGGCACGAGCAAAGGCGGCATGGTGGTGGCCATCCAGAAGGAACTCGGCCTGCCCATCAAATTCATCGGCCTCGGCGAGCAACCGGACGATTTGCAACCCTTCGACGCGAAACAATTCGCGCAGGCGTTGTTTGAGGAATGAAAAATAATTTCATGCAATTGGCTCTCCGGTTAGCCCGGCGCGGCTGCGGCACGACTTCGCCGAATCCGATGGTCGGCGCGGTGCTGGTGAAGGGCGGAAAAATCATCGGGCGCGGCTGGCATCGGCGCGCGGGCTGGCCGCACGCGGAAATCGAGGCGCTTCGTGACGCGCAAGAACACAGTCACGATCCGCGCGGCACGACACTTTATGTCACGCTTGAACCCTGCTCCACGCACGGTCGCACGCCGCCTTGCACGGACGCCATTATCGCCGCCGGAATAAAGCGCGTCGTCATCGGCGCGACCGACCCGAATCCGAAGCACGCGGGCAAAGGCTTTAGAATTTTGCGGCGTGCGGGAATTGAGGTTGTTCACGGAGTATTGGGCAACGAATGTGCGAAGCTGAATGAAGCGTTCAACCACTGGATCGTCCACCGCACGCCATTCGTCACCGTGAAGGCGGCGATGACGCTGGACGGAAAAATCGCCACGGCCAGTGGCGAGTCGAAATGGATTACCGGCGAAAAAGCCCGCGCTCACGGAATGAAACTCCGCGAAGGTTCGGATGCCATTCTTGTCGGCATCAACACGATTCTGGCGGATGATCCGAGCCTGACATTTCGAAAGCGGAAATCTGAAAGCGGAAAACGGAAACAGCTTCGTCGAATCGTTCTCGATTCGCTGGCACGAATGCCGCTGACGGCAAAAGTCGTCTCGGATGAACATGCGCCCATGACCACAATTGTCGTCAGCAAGGCTGCGCCGAAGAAGCGTGTTGCGGCATTGGCGAGGTGCGTGAATGTCGTCGTGGCTCCGGCGGCAAATTCAAAATTCAAAATTAAAAATTCAAAACTGAACCTGACCCGGCTTTTGAAAAGGCTTGGCAAAGAAACCGTGACGAGCCTGTTGGTCGAAGGCGGCGGCGAGGTGAACGCATCATTTCTGCTCGGCGGTTTCGCGCAACGCATCGCCTTTTTCTACGCGCCGAAAATCCTAGGCGGGCGCGATTCGCGCAAAGGCGTAGCCGGTGAAGGCGCCAAATCCTTGAGCGAAGTCATCCAGCTTCGCGACATCGAATGGAAGCGGCTCGGCGAGGATTTGCTGCTGACGGCGCGGGTGGATTAAACGCGGCTCGACGGAATCGCGCTCCATCGTTAAATTCATCCCATGTTCACAGGCATCGTCGAAGAAGCGGGCATCATCGAGAAAATCAAGCCCGCAAAAAAATCCATTGAAATGACCGTGCGCGCAAACACGTGTGGACGCGGTCTGAAAATCGGCGCGAGCGTGGCGGTGAACGGCTGTTGTCTGACGGTGGTGAAAGTTTTCGCGCGCGGGAAGTTCAAACTGATTCAATTCGATTTGCTACAGGAAAGCTGGCAGCGAACGAACTTTCAATTCGCTAGGGTCGGTTCGCTCGTGAACCTGGAGCGCTCGCTCCGCGCGAATGGCGAACTCGGCGGCCATTTTGTGACCGGCCATGTGGACGGTCTCGGCAAAATCATCCGATGGGAGCGCGCAGGCAAGGATCACGTTCTGGACATCACCGCGCCAACGGATGTGATGCGCTATCTCGTTTTCAAAGGCTCGGTCGCGGTGGATGGCATCAGCCTGACGGTTGCGGACGTGCAGAAAAAAAGTTTCCGCATCTGGATCATTCCGCACACGTTTGAAATCACGGCGTTGCGCGAACGAAAAGTTGGCGACGCGGTGAATCTGGAAGCCGATCTGCTCGGCAAATACGCGGAGAAATTCCTACTTCACCGGCGCCTGGCTTGAGGCCGGGGCGATGGCTCTCACGTAGGTGGAGGGAATTGAATTCGTCCGGCCATTTAAATCGGTGAAGACGAAGGTCAGATTCTCCTTGTCCAACTTCGGCTTGCGGATGGCAACGACGCGCTGGCCATTGGTCAGAACGACAATGTATTGGCTGGCGCAGCCGGTGAGCAAGGACGAGCTTAACAACATTCCCAGAAGAATTTGTTTCATTTTGATGGATCGTGTAAAGCTGCGATGATTTTGTCCGGAATTCAGCTCAAAAACCCTAAACCTATTGATTTCATTGGTGATTTTTGCAATCGCATTTTGGAACAGTGAAACCGGACACCTGAAAACAAACCGGACATTTGGTCTTTTTAAAAACCTTCCCCATCCTTTTGTTTTCCGCATTCCGGACATAATTGTCGTGGAGGCTCACTTCGATTGGTGGAGTGGTGCGCATAGCAGGACTTGAACCTGCACACCTTTCGGCACTACCACCTCAAAGTAGCGTGTCTGCCAATTCCACCATATGCGCGCCCCCAGCAAAATAAGGGGTTTGATGGGCAGGGGGAAGTAAAAAATGGGTCCGGTCTAACCATTTGTCTAACCGGAAGCAAAAAAAAGAGGAAATCAAGGCGTTTTCAAAGGGTGGGGCATGGGCTGTTTCGGATGAGGAGCACGGGAATTATTTACGCCGTTTTCAAATCAGCTGGACGCACACGATGGAAAAATTTGGGAACAGACGACGTGAATCATGCGCGGGAGTTGCTGGCCGAGGAATTCAAGCAGGAGGCCAAAGTTGATTGGAAACGCTCACGGACAATCAGCCTGCGTAAACTAATTACCCTTTACGAAGCCAACCCGATGAATCTCGCCGGCTCCACGCTCAAGATCCGAATGCTGCTGCTCAAGATTTTTAAGCAGACCTGGCCATACGGACTTGGCTTGAGAGTGCGCGAGGTCAAACCGTTCATGCTCCGTTCGTGGTTGGCTGATCAACGCAAATCACGGAACCTGAAATCAGCCGGCGTGAACAATTATCTTCGGATGCTGCATGGACTGTTTGGGCTGGCGGTCGAATTGGGTGCCATCTCTGAAAACACAGCCCACGAAATCCAGTTAATGCACGAGGAAAGTCCGGAACGCCTGACTCCGACTTGGCAGCAGGCTTACACCATCATCGAGTCTGTCAAACGCCCCAAAAGCAAGGCGGCGTTGTCAGCGATGTTGTTGCTGGGACTTGGCCAGGGGGAATTGCGAAACTTGAGGGGTGAGCATTTCGACCTGGTGCAAAATTGCATCACGATTCGCCGTCAGAAGACACAGAAAGTTTTCAGGATTCCGATTTATCCACATGCGCTCTCTTTCGTTCAAAAATTGCGGGACGAAGGCCGGCTTGAAAATGGCACTCAGGTTTTCCAGTCCTTCAATCCACGAGAGGCCATATCGCTTGCCTGTCGTCGGTTGAACTTGCCGGCATTTAGTCCCCGAAGTTTCCGACGGGCATTCATCCTCCGCGCACTCGAAAAAGGCATTGATCCGCGCGTCGTGGCATCCTGGCAAGGACATCGTGACGCTACGCTAATTCTGCGGGTCTACGGGATTGCGAGAGGATTTGTGGAGGAAGAGGGACGCGAGCCAAAACTATAGATGTGGGCGATCAAAACTATTCATAATCCAGTATCTTTAAGAATCTATGAGAGATTAGCTAGGAAGTTTGTAGATGAGCTTTTGACTGCTGATTCTGGACAAATCCTTATGCTACACGACGCCTATTCAGCCTTTTGCTCTCTGCTCAAACAACGAGAACTAGAACCCCTTAAACGCAGTGATTTTAAAGCCATCGTCGTTCCTTTGATTCGTGATGAGTTTAACGTAGCTTTGAGGAACGATCTAGTAGTGGATGGGAGGCAGGGTGTTCGTGACTGGAAAAATGTCAAACTGCTTCAGACCAGGCCGAATTGATTTTGGGACCGATTATAACAAAAAAGGCCGCTCAATTTTTCGGCGGCTACAGCGTCTCTTGTCCGCGTCAACTCCATTTATAACGAGAGAACATACTCGCAAAGATCGTCCAAATCCTGACTGGAAAGACGGGATACATCTCCATGCAAACCGTTCTGATTGCGAGTCGTGAGAACATCCCGTATGGTTGCCGCCGAGCCGTTGTGCAGATATGGTGCCGTCCGCCAGACTTCAATCAATGTGGGGGTGTAAAATTTATCCATCGGCCCATCATATGCTGCACGCGTGCCGACATCGTGAGGCTGTAAATCCGTGTATAACCCCGGCACGTGGCAATCGGCACAGCCAGCTTTGATAAAATGTTTCTCTCCTCGTTTGGCTGCCTCGGAAAGTCGGCCATGCACCAGATATGGGCTGGGCACAGGCTTAAGCGATTTAAGATATTCATCAATGGCTGCCGCCACATCCTGCATCACCGTATCAAACGCATCGGGCAGAAAATATTTATACCAGAAATTCGTCCAAAACCCACGGTCTACATTTGTCTTTGGCGATTCCGATGCTTGGGGTAATGGGAAAGTGCTGGGGAAATTGGGATTCACGAGCCTTGCCAAATGTTCCAGTGATTTCAAAAATGCCGCCCTTTGTTCATGGCTTGCAAATTTCAGATTCACGTCCCGGATATTCAGCGACCCCATCTGATCGTCGTGGCTGATCTCCCAGGCCTTTTGCAGAGCTTGGGCCGAATCCTTCAACTCCGGTGTCATCCAAATATCCGTCCCGACCACCCCTGCTTGAGTGCTCCGTGAAAAATCAGGCGTAAGCTCCCGATCTTCATCTCCAAGTTCTTTGCGGGTATTTTTTGACTGGCCATGGCGGTTTGATTTGAATGGCAACGAAGTGAGGATGATTCAAATTATGCTGGTGGACAAGTTTTGCATTTTGACTCTGATTCCAGTCTAACCGCCAGTCTAACCCAAACGACTTTTTTGACTGTTTTTTGCCTTTTTGGTGGAAATTTCAGGCGTCGGGTTTATAATGGCGGCAGTGAAGGTCTGAAAATTGAAACGTAAAAAACACCAATAAACACAATGATAAAAATGACTTCTGAAAAAATCGTGAACGGTGAAGATGGGGAGACATTGAAGTCTGCTCTGCTCCTCCCTAACCACCTCAAAGTAGCGTGTCTGCCAATTCCACCATATGCGCGCCCGTCCGACAATGAAGCAGGCAAAACGTCCCGGCGCAAGCAGTTTTCAACTGCCAAAAAGCCACTGCCAGCCGCGCCAGCGGTTCGGCTGGGCTGGATTGAGCTTTTCGCCGTGCGCTTTCCCCAAATCCCATTGCATCAAAATGCCGACGCTGTTGGCCCCGCGCCCGTCCGACCGGATGGCGTCAATGCCGTAGGCATAGTCGAGCACCATCTTGAACCGGTTGTCCGCCGAGCGATACAGGATGCCGCCGCCCACGCCGCTAAGCCAGTTGCCGGGCTGCGCTTCGCCGGACAGATAATCCACGAAGGCGCTGGACACGTTTGCGTCGAGGTTCCAGCGCTGGCTATTGTCGAGTGGCAACAGATAGCTGGCATTGAGCAACACAAACTGGCGCGCGCTGATTTCCTGGTAAAAATAGCCGGGCAGGGACAGGGGAAATTCCGACACCAGCGGCAAAAAGCCACCGAGACGGTAAGCGCTGAAACGGTCGGCGTCCACGCTGCTGCCGGCGGTAAGGCGGGCGGAAAAATTCTGCTGGCTCTTCGGCAGCGTGTAGGTCAGCGCGGCTTCGGCCCAAAACAGGTGCGAGCTGGGATTCAATATGCGGTCGCCGTTAAAACCGTAGGCACCCGAATCGGTGCGGAATTCACCTTCATACCAGACGGACAATTCCATCGCCAGCGCCGGGAACAGTGTCGGCTCGATACCGCCCCAGCGCAGTCCGGAGCGCACGCTGAATTCGCCGTGGTCGGACGGCAGTTGAAAGTTGGGCGCCGTGTTGTCATTGCGGTCAAACATGGAATAATGCGCCGTGCCGCGCACGATCAGATTCAGCGGAATCTCGTCGTCGGGGTTGAACAGGTGGTAAATGCTCGCTGAAATTTCCCCGCCGTGGCCGGTGAAGGATTCCGCCTGGATGTATTTTCCGCCGCGGATTTCGTTGTAGCCGTCGGCAAATCCGCCGCCCGCCAGGCCGATGGCGAAATCCGTCTGCGGCCCAAGCCCATTCACGAAGCCGAGCTCGGAATCCAGATACACCGGCGCAACCGCCAGCCGCAGCGTCAGGTTTGTGCGCAAAAAATCCGGCTGGTTGTGGTAATAATACGCGTAGCCGGCGAACGGCGCGTGGCCCTCCATCGCCTGGTTGTAGCCGAACTGGATCAGGTCGCGCTTGACGGGATCAATTTGCGCGCTGGCAAAAAACGGGGCGAACAGCGACAGCCATAGCAGTGCGTGCCCGGATTGTTTCATCGCCGCTTTTCGTAGCGCAAACCCGCCCCGGCGGCAAGCGGATTCACTCCCCGCTGGACACGCGCAAATTTTTCCGGCTTACTATCCGGGCAAAATGCCGTTACTGAATCCTGAATTGTTGGCCAAAGCAAAAGGTCTGGGCTTTTCCGACCGGCAGATCGCCCACTTGACCGGAAGCACCGAGGACAAGGTTCGTGCGCAGCGCAAAAAACTGAATCTCGTCCCCAGCTACCGGCTCGTGGACACCTGCGCCGCCGAGTTCGAGGCTTACACGCCATATTATTATTCCACCTACGACTGCGGCGACGATGAGGTCAAGGGCAACACCGCCAAAAAGGTGATGATTCTTGGCGGCGGACCGAACCGCATCGGCCAGGGCATTGAATTTGATTACTGCTGCGTCCATGCCGCGTTCGCGCTCAAGGAGGACGGATTTGAAACCATCATGGTGAACTCGAATCCCGAAACCGTTTCCACGGATTACGACACCAGCGACAAATTATTTTTCGAGCCGTTGACGCTTGAGGACGTGCTGCACATTTACGAGCGCGAGCAGTGCTGGGGCGCGATCGCGCAATTCGGCGGCCAGACCCCGCTCAACCTCGCGCTCGGCCTGCAAAAGAACGGCGTCAACATCATCGGCACCTCGCCGCAGAGCATTGAAATCGCCGAGGACCGGAAACTGTTCGCCGCGATGCTCGACAAACTGGAAATCCCACAGCCGCCCAACGGTCTGGCGACGAACGCGGAGGAAGCGCTCTTGGCTTCCAAGAAACTCGGCTACCCGGTGCTCGTCCGGCCCAGCTTCGTTCTTGGCGGCCGCGCGATGCAGATAGTTTATTCCGATGCCGAGCTGTCGCACTACATGAAATTTGCTGTCGAAGCCTCGCCGGAACGCCCGGTGCTCGTGGACAAATTCCTCGAAGACGCGACCGAGGTGGATGTGGACTGCATCGCCGATGTCGGCAACTTCAAAAATCCCGACGACGGCACGATTGTCATCGGCGGGATGCTGGAGCACATCGAATTTGCCGGCGTCCATTCCGGCGACGCTGCGATGGTGCTGCCGCCGCACACGCTGGCAAAAAAAATCATGGATAAAATCCGCGATTACACGCACGCCATGGCGCGCGAGTTGCGGGTCAGCGGCCTGATGAACGTCCAATACGCCGTCAAGGACGGACAGGTTTTTGTGCTGGAAGTGAATCCGCGCGCGTCGCGCACCGTGCCGTTCGTGAGCAAGGCGATTGGTTTTCCGCTTGCCAAGCTCGCCGCAAAAGTCATGGCAGGAAAATCCTTGAAGGAACTCGGCTTCACCAAGGAAATCCACACGAAGTATTGGACGGTGAAGGAATCCGTTTTCCCGTTCAACCGCTTTCATGGGCAGGACATTTTGCTCTCGCCGGAAATGCGCTCCACCGGCGAGGTCATGGGCCTGGACGCCGATCTGGGCATCGCCTACGCAAAATCGCAGATGGCGGCGGGTGCGTCGTTGCCGTTGAGCGGGAAAGTTTTCATCAGCGTCAGCGACGCGCATAAAAAGGCGGCGGCGGCGGTGGCGAAATTGTTCGCCGACCTCGGTTTTGAACTTTGCGCCACCAGCGGCACGGCGGATGCGCTCGAAAAGGTTGGGTTGAAAGTGCAACGCATCCTCAAGCTCCTCGAAGGCCGGCCCAACGTGATTGACCTGATGAAGAACAAGGAAATCCAGCTCGTCATCAACACGCCGAGCGGTGCCACGCCGCGCGCCGACGAGGTGAAAATCCGCACCACGGCGGTCTATACCGGCACGACCATCATGACGACGATGAGCGGCGCGAAGGCCGCCGCGCTCGGCATCGCCGCGCTCAAAAAATCCGGCTACGGCGTCAAGACGTTGCAGGAATACCACTGATACTTGTAACGGCGGCAGAACGAATGCCGTCCATCATTCAATGAAATCATTCTATTTTGCCGCACTTGCCAGTTTTTCATTTCTACATTTGGCACAGGCACAGGATAAGCCGCTCGCCTTCCCCGGCGCGGAAGGTTTCGGCCAGTTCGCCGGCGGCGGGCGCGGCGGCGAAATTTTTCACGTCACCACGCTCGACGATTCCGGCCCCGGTTCTTTCCGCGATGCGGTGAGCAAACTCAATCGCACCGTCGTTTTCGATGTTGGCGGCGTCATCCGGTTGCAATCCAACGTCGCCGTCGGCAGCGGCATCACGCTCGATGGGACAACCGCTCCCGGCGAAGGCGTCACGCTTTACGGACGTTCTGTTTCCTTCAGCGGGGAAAATAATATCATTGTCCGCTATCTCCGCTTCCGCGAAGGCATCTCCGGCGACAAGGGCAAATGCTCCGTCAATCTTTCCGGCGGCGGCGACATGATTTTCGACCATTGCAGCATCGAATGGGGACGCTGGGATTGTCTCGGCCTCACCAAAGGCAGCCATGACATCACGTTCCAAAACTGCATCATCGGCGAGGGCATTGACCCGCAGCGCTTCGGCTCGCTCTCCGACACCATCACCAACATCACCTACAGCCACAACCTCTGGATCAACAACCAGAGCCGCAACCCCAAGGCCAAGGGCCGCATCCAATACATCAACAACGTCGTCTATAATTGGGGCGTCTGCGGCCTCGTCGGCGGACATTCCGAGGCCGACCATTTTCTGGACGCCATCGGAAATTATTTCATCGCCGGGCCGGATTCGAAGGGCCATTTCACCGGCGAATACAAGCCCACCGACCACGTCTACCAGCGGGACAATTTCGCCGACACCGACAAGGACGGAAAATTGAACGGCCGCCTCGTAGTCGCCGCCGATTTCGGCAGCGGAGACGAGGCGCCGACCTTGATGACCAACCTCACCGTCGCTCCGCAAATCGCCGTGACGATTGAATCCGCGCAGGACGCGGTTTCCGATGTCCTGGCCCACGCCGGCTGTTCGCTGCACCGCGACGCCGTGGACGCGCGGCTCATTGACGCCGTGCAATCCTTCGGCACGCGCGGCAAAATCATCCACGACGAGGCCGAAGCCGGCGGAATTGACGGGAACCCGTCCAAATAAATTTCACTTCAATCGCGTGGTGAAATCATTAGGATATTCGCCGTGCAAAGCGCCGTCACCGGGTTGTTCCCATTGCTGAAGCAATACTTTGGTTTCACCTCCTTCCGCCCATTGCAGGAGGAAATCATCCGCGATTCGTTGGCGGGCAAAGATGTTTTCGCGCTGCTGCCGACCGGCGGCGGCAAATCGCTTTGCTTCCAGCTTCCCGCGCTTACACGCGACGGCCTCACCGTCGTGGTTTCGCCGTTGATTGCGCTGATGAAAGATCAGGTGGACGCGCTGCAAGCCAGCGGCATTCCCGCGACGTTTTTGAATTCCTCGCTCGCCGCCGAGGAATCGCGGAAACGTCTGCGCGGTTTGCACAACGGCGAGTTCCGCCTGCTCTACGCCGCGCCGGAGCGGCTGATGCTGTCCGGCTTCCTTGAAGATTTGCGGCGGTGGAACGTCCGGCTCATCGCCGTGGACGAGGCGCATTGCATCAGCGAGTGGGGCCACGATTTCCGCCCCGAATACCGCCAGCTTTCCGTCCTGCGAAAATTATTTCCCGATGTCCCGTTCATGGCGCTCACCGCCACCGCCACCGGCCGCGTGCGCGAGGACATTGTCACGCACTTGAAATTGCGCGAGCCGAAATGCTACATTGCCAGTTTCAACCGTCCGAACCTGACTTACCGCGTCATTCCGAAGAACAAGCCTTACGACCAGTTGCTGAATTTTCTCCGCGCGCGGCCCAAGGAAGGCGGCATCGTGTATTGCCAGTCGCGCAAATCCGCCGAGCGCGTCGCCGCCAATCTCACCGAGGACGGCGTGAAGGCGCGGCCGTATCACGCCGGCCTCACGCCGAAGGAACGCACCGAGCATCAGGAACTTTTTCTGCGCGACGACGTGCGCGTGATCTGCGCGACCATCGCCTTCGGCATGGGCATCAACAAGCCGAATGTCCGCTTCGTCGTCCACTACGATCTGCCGAAGAACATCGAGGGCTATTATCAGGAAACCGGCCGCGCGGGCCGCGACGGCCTGCCGAGCGAATGTATTTTGCTTTTCAGCGCCGGCGATGTGGTGAAACAGACCCAGTTCATTGACGAAAAACCCAGCCTGAAGGAACAGCAAATCGCCCGCGCGCAATTGCAGCAGATGGTCCACTACGCCGAGTGCGCCGGCTGCCGGCGGAAGGAGTTGCTGGCGTATTTTGGCGAAACATTTCCTTCGACTGGTAGCAGCGGACGTGAGTCCGCTCAAATTTCTCCTCACGAAACACAAAGTCAGAGCCGGCTCACGCCGGCTGCCACGGAACAGGAAAATTGCGGCGCGTGCGACAACTGCCTTTCACCGCGCGCCACGTTTGACGGCACGCTGGCCGCGCAGAAGTTTCTTTCCTGCGTCTATCGCATCCGCGAGAAACAGCATTTCGGTGTCGGCTTGAATCATGTCGTTGAAGTGCTCACCGGCGCGGACACGGAGAAAATCCGCAAATGGAATCACGGGCAGCTTTCGACCTACGGCATCGGCAAGGAGCACAGCCGTGCCGAATGGGCGGCGATTGGCCGCGAATTGATCCGGCTCGGTTTGCTGCGGCAGACGGCGGAAAAATTCAGCGTGCTGGAATTGACGACCGATGGCCGCGCCGCGCTCAAGGAACGCCGGAAAATCACGCTCACCCAACCCGCCGTCAGGCCGGAAACCAAAATCCATCAGGTCGGCGAAATTTCCTGCGACGAAGTTTTGTTCGAGCGTTTGCGCGCACTCCGCAAACAGCTCGCCGACGAGCGCGATGTGCCGGCTTACATTGTTTTCTCCGACGTGTCGCTGCGGCAGATGGCGCGGAATTATCCCGCCAATGAAAACGACTTCGCCCACATCAGCGGCGTCGGCGAGAAAAAGCTGCGCGAATTCGGCGAGATTTTTCTTGGCGAAATTGCGGTCTATTTGCAGACGAACGCGCGACAGATTTTTGCCGACGATTCCTTCACCGCGCCCGCCGCGCCGCCGCCGTCACGCAGCAGCCTCGGCGATTCCGCCCGCGAAACGCTGCGACGTTTCCGCAGCGGTGCTAGTGTTGAGCAAATCGCCCGCGAGCGTGATGTCACGACGGGCACCATTTACGGCCACATTGCTGAAGGCATGGAGCGCGGCGAGTTGGTGGCGTTGGAAAAATTCTTCACCGCCGAGGAACAGGCGAAAGTTGCCGCCGCTTTTGACCGGAAAGGCTCTGGCAGTTTGACCGCGATTTTTGAATCGCTCGGCGGCGCGATTGATTACGGACGCCTGCGGATTTTCCGCGCTGCCAAAAGCCATTCATTCGCGGGGCGTTGAAGCCGCGCGCAGCACGCGCCACTGATGCGTCCACGGATCAATCCGGCACACGGCGCGGTAATTGCAAAATTCGCACGGCGTTTCCGTGTCTTTGCGATACGGATCCACTTTTGCCTCGCCGGAAAAAATGGCGCGGCCCAATTCCTGCAAGCGCGTTTCAACGCCGTCAAGAAATGCTTCAAATTCTGCGCGCGGCAATGCCTCGGTCGAGCCTTTGCGCAACGAGCCGTCCTGGTTCAGCCGGTAATTGAACTGGTCATGGGCGTGTATGCGGTCAAGTTTCGGGAGCGCGCCCGCGTCAAACCGGCCGTTGTGGCGATACGCAAGTTTCCGCGCGTCGGCCGCATCCAGAACCTCATCGCGCGTTTTGCCGCTTTCAAACTGGCCCCGCAAATTGACGTAAAAAACACCGGCGGGAATCAGTTTATCCACGCCGAAAGTTTCCCGCGGATTTTTCCAGTGGCGCAGCGCGTTCAGATACGCGGGCAGTTGCAATTGCACGCCGTGTTCCACCAGAATCGCATCCAATCTTTTGCCGCCGGACTTGTAATCCATTACCACTGCGAGCGCGGTGCCATTCGTGTCGCGCCACAAATCCACGCGGTCAATCCGGCCTTGCAGCGCGAGCTTGTGTCTTCCGTCCAAGTCCATCTCCCAGGCGGTTGCGCGGGAATCTTTGCCGCCAAAATCCAGTTCCGCCGCCGCCGGGTCGAATTCGTATTGCCCGCGCATCCATGTCACCAAGACGCTGATGAAATCCTGCAGTGATTCCGCCATCGCCTGCGCCTCGAACCGCGTCTGTGCCGTGTCGCTCATCAGCCCTTCGTGAAAACTGTCCGCGAGGTAGGCGGCGATTTTGCCGACGCGTTCGCGCGCCTCTGCCGGGGTCAAATCCCGCCAGCGTTTTGCTTCAGCAGCCAGTTGCTCGTGGAAAATTTTCAAGATCTCGTGCTGAAAACTGCCGCGTTCACGCGCGTCCAGCTCGAAAAGCTTCCGCTCCCCGGCATGCAAACCGGAGCGGATGAAAAACTTGAACGGGCATTGCGCAAATTCCTCCAGCCGGCTGACTGAGGTTTGCAGCACCGGGCCGTAAAGCTTTTCCGCCAGCACGGGTGAAAGTTTTTCTGCCGGATCCGGCTCGCGCAAGTCCTCCAAACTTTCTTTCAGCTCCGCCAAAGCCGGCAATTCAAGCAGCTTTCCGCAATCGGGGATTTGAACAAGCGAAGGAACCAATTCGCTCACATGTTCGGCTTCCGCCGGTTTGATTTCGCCTTGAAATTCCGCGATTTCCAATGCGGGGAAAATATTTCGCAAATGTGCGACGAACGGCGATGGATTCATTGCCCGGCCATCCGCGTCGTTGCGTGAAAAAGTCACGGCGAGTTTTTCGCTCGCGCGGGTGCAGGCGATGTAGCCCAAAAATCGCTCGCGCGACAGCCGCTCGCGCAAATCCGGGCCGAGCGAAACGGTCTGTCCCAATTCATCCCGCTCGGCATCGGTCAAAATTTTGGAAGGCACGGGCGCGGCGGGAAAAACGCCTTCGTTCACGCCGAGCACCAGCGTGAGTTTCAAATCGGGATTACGCGCGCGGTCAACCGCGCCGATGAGCACCTCGTCCAGCACTGGCGGAATGACGCCGACGGCAAGACTGGCAAGTCCGGCCTCCAAGATTTGCAGCCAGTCGCGCAACGGCAGGGATTCGCGCGGAAACGCGAGCGCCAGATTGTCGAGCCACAAATTCATCTGCTCCCACACCGTCGTGTGAAGTGACAAGTGACGGGTGACATGTGACAAGTTCTCCGCTTCGGGCGCGCTCCATTGTTCGAGCGTCTTTTCCACGTTCAAATCGTTCCAGAGTTCGCGCAGCGCGTCGGCCAGTTCCGCGCCGGTCGGTTGGGATTTATTCCGGTCGAGCTGAGCAGAGAAGCTTTCAAACGGCGGCAGAATTTTGAGGCGCAGCCGCTCTAAAAATTCGTCCGGCAATGCTTCGCGCCATTTTCTGCCGCGCCAGCCGAATTCCAGCGCGGCGTTTTCCAGCCGGTCAATGGCGGCTTCCTCAACGGGACAAAATCCGGCCTTGAGCGCGGCGAACCAGTCGTTGTGTTGCCAGTCGAACGCGATGGTGCGCAACGCGCTGCGGGTGAGTTCGGCGAGGGGGTGATGCGTGACGGATTCGCGGCGGTCGAGAAAAAATGGGATTCCGTAGCGGCGAAAAACCCGCGCGAGCGGTTTGTGATAACTTTCAAGATCGCGGACGATGACGGCGCAGTCGCGGAACCGGCTGCCGGCGCGGACAGACTTCAAAATCTCGCGCGCCGCGAAAACGGCCTCGGCTTCGGGATGGGCGCAGGCGGCAATGCGGACGGCAGGATTTGCTGGAGCGCCGAGTGCCGGCCCGGCAAGTTCCGGTTCGAGCCGAGCCGGTGCTCGGCGTTCCGATGCGCAAGCAGACAGCGCCCAACATTCTTCGAGCGTGGCCAGCGCGGTATTTCCTGAAAAGCGGTTGCTTTCGGGCTTGCGCGGAAGGATTTCAGTTTCAATTTTGGCGCCCGGCAGATTTTCGATTCGTCGGCGACACTGCGAATACGTTTTGCGGACAGCGTTCCAAATCGAGAGCCAGGAATATCCATTTTCATTTGCACCGGATTCGTCGAGGCAGAACGCGAGCGTGGCGTCTTCGCAAAACTGCAAAGTGGCGGCGAGCAAATCCAGTTCCTGCGGCGTCATTTCCGCAAAGCCATCGAGCCACAAACCTTCGATTTTGAGTTTTGAGTTTTGAGTTGCAGCAAGCCTGTGTAACTCTTCAGTTGCAAAATCGAGCAGGCAGTTTGCATCCTGCAATTCATGTTCGGCGAGCCAGCGCGTGTAATTTTCAAGAAGCAGTGCGAGATCGTGGAGTTTGCCGCAGAGTTCAGCTGGCAGTTCTTCATGTTCATCGAGCAGGCGGAGTTTGGCGGGTATGAAATGGTGTTGCTGAAGTTCGGCGAGCAGCGCGCTCAATTCCTGGGCGAAGCCGGGTCGCCGTGCGCTGCGGCCAAAAAGCTCGAGTTCGCCTCCATGCCGCATCAACAACGCGCGCAGCACCATCACCCGGCCTTCGTCGGACAGCAGCTTCGGTGGCGCAACGCCGAGTTTTTCCAAAACGAACCGTGCGAGCCGGTCGAAGGAAAAGATATGCAGCCGGGTGTAACCAGAAATGTCGCCGCCGGCGAGCAATTGCCGTTCGAGCTGGAACGTGGCCTGTTTGGGTGCGAGCAGGATCAGCGGCGGGCCGTCCGGATTTGTTTTCAGCGCGGCGCGGATGTCGGCGAGGCAGCGGAATGTCTTGCCGCTGCCGGCCGGGCCGAGGAGAAATCGCGCTTGCACGCGGGATTCTTCGCCCAAAACGCCCGCGGCGGAAAGCAATTTATTTGTAATTTATGCCAAATTCCGTCTGGTCGCAGACGGTAATTTTTGTTTCTTTCGCCCAAAAGTGAGCTATCATTTCCAGCGTTTGGTCAAGCGGAACTTGGTTGCTCAAACAATGTAAAATAGAAAATTATGCCACTGACACACACACGGGATTTGTTTGCGAAGGCGTTGAAGGGCAAATACGCGCTGGGCGCGTTCAACGTGAACAACATGGAACTCATCCAGGCCATCGTCGAGGCGTGCGAGGAGGAAAAGGCGCCGTTGATGCTCCAGATTTCCAAGGGTGCGCGCCAATACGCCAATCCGGTCTATCTCAAAAAGCTCATCGAGGCCGCCGTCAGCCTTTCCAACATTCCCATTGTCGTTCACCTGGACCACGGCGACACATTTGAGCTTTGCAAGCAATGCATTGACGAGGGTTTTACCAGCGTGATGATTGACGCCAGTCACGAGCCTTTCGAGAAAAACGTCGAAATCACCAAGAAGGTCGTGGAATACGCGCATAAGCACGATTGCTCCGTTGAATCTGAACTCGGCCATCTCGTCGGCGCGCAATTCGACGAAGGCGAGGAAGGCGGCGCGCACTCCACCAGCGGCCATTACACCGAGCCGGCGGAAGCCGTGCAATTCGTCCAGCTTTCCGGCTGCGATTCGCTGGCTGTCGCCATCGGCAACAGCCACGGCGCTTACAAATTCAAGGGCACGCAACACCTCGATCTCGAACGCCTCAAGCTCATCAAAAAGGCGCTCATGGATGCCGGGCTCGGCGATTATCCGCTGGTGCTCCACGGCGCTTCCAGCGTGCCGAAATATCTCGTGGATGAAGTCAACAAATACGGCGGCAAGATGCCCGACGCCCAGGGCGTGCCGGAGGCCGACATCGAAGTGGCCCGCCGCACGGGTTGCACGAAGGTGAACATTGACACCGACCTGCGCGTCGCCATGACTGCCGGCATCCGCAAGGTGTTGGCGGAAAAACCGGGCGAATTCGATCCGCGCAAATATCTCGGTCCCGCGCGCCAGGCCGTCAAAGACCTCGTCCGTCACAAAGTAAAGGACGTCCTCTGTTGCGCCGGCCACGCGTTCGACTAAACCTGAATTTTTCCATCACACCCCAAGCCGATTGGCTTGGGGCGTTTTGTTTTTGAATCCAATTGGGAATAAAAGAGTGGTGGTAGGTGATGGATTCGAACCATCGAAGGCATAGCCAGCAGATTTACAGTCTGCCCCCGTTGGCCACTTGGGTAACCTACCACGTAAGGGCCGCATAGTAAGCCATGCCGCCGCGC
>Ga0181525_10002119_pt1 | contig 16521 bp, 14 predicted proteins | sample PEATcosm2014_Bin_48_FD_121100 | JGI IMG/M metagenome (GOLD analysis project Ga0181525, IMG submission 121100) | Peatland microbial communities from MTU Mesocosm Facility, Houghton, MI, USA - PEATcosm2014_Bin06_10_metaG | ecosystem: Environmental > Terrestrial > Soil > Wetlands > Peat | place...
CTCGAGCAAGGACGAAAAGCCAAAGTCGCGGGCGGTTAAATCGATGCCGGGGCCAAGCATGCTTGAGAGCGTGCGGCGGCTTTACCCGGCGCCCTTCGGGAAACTTCCGGTCTATCTCGACGAATTGACGCGGCGCTACGGCGACGTTGTGTTCTTCCGGCTGCCGGCGCGCAGCTTCGTGTTGCTCAACCACCCCGATCAAATCAAGGACATGCTGGTGACCCAGCAACATGCCTTCGTCAAGTCGTACGGAGCGCGAACGTTGCGCTACCTTCTCGGCGAGGGTTTGCTGACGAGCGAGGAACCGCACCATCGGCAAATGCGGCGGATCGTCCAGCCCGCATTTCATCACCAGCGCGTCGCCGCCTACGCGCACACGATGGTGGAATGCATCGAGCGCTGGGTCGACGCCCACGACGGAAACGATCGCTTCGACGTGCATGCCGCGATGAGCGAACTGACGTTGCAAATCGCGAGCCTCACGCTATTCGGCGTGGATGCGAGCGACGACGCGAGCGAAGTGCGCGCGTCGCTCAATGCAACGCTCGAGGCCTACCCCGGCGCCGTGAGTCCGTGGGCATTGCTCAAAGAGCATTTCGGGTTTTCGCCGGTGTCGCGTTCTTTTAGCGACGCGCGCAAGCGCTTGGATCGCGTGATGTATGCGTTGATCGCACAGCGCCGCAGCGATCCGGCCGAGCGCGACGACGCGCTTTCGATGTTGCTCGAAGCCTCGGATCCGGAAACGGGCTATCGTCTCACCGACGAGCAGGTACGCGACGAGGCGATGACGCTGTTTTTAGCCGGTCACGAGACGACCGCAAACGCCCTGACGTGGACGTGGTATCTTCTGGCGCGTCATCCCGAGATCGAAGCGCGCGTGCATGCCGAAGTCGACGCTTTGGCGGCCGTGCGCGATCCGCTAGCGGCGCTCGGCTCGCTCGACTACACGCGGCGTGTATTTCGAGAGGCGATGCGGCTCTATCCGCCCGCATGGATCATCGGGCGCGAGACGACGCAGGACGTGACGCTCGCCGGCGGATACGAATTGCCGAAGGGAATTACGGTGTTTGCGTGTCCGCTGACCCTGCATCGCCACGAACGCTTTTATCCAAATCCGCTCGCGTTCGAGCCGGATCGCTGGCTCGCTGCGGACATTCCGCAATTTGCCTACATCCCGTTCGGCGGCGGGGCGCGCCGCTGCATCGGCGAGGAGTTCGCCTGGGCCGAGGGAACCCTCGCGCTCGCGATCATGGCGAAGCGCTTTCGTTTCGTGCTCGAATCCGAGCGCGAGCTCGAACTGGAACCCCTCGTGACCCTGCGTCCGAAGGGAGACGTTCCCGTTCGGCTCGTTGCGCGGTAAACTGGACTCATCCACGCCACGAACTGGAGCGTATTCACGGTATGAAATCTTTTCTCATCGCGCTCGGATTTGTCGCGCTCTGCGGCGGGCTCGCCCCCGCGGCGCAACTTCCACATGCGAAATTCACGATCGCAAGCGCGATCTCCATCGATACGACGACGCACACGGTGACGCTGCCCTTGCACAAGGGGATCGAAGAGGGTAAGACCGTGTGGTTCATCTTGACCGACGCGTCGGATGCGGCGATCGCAAAGAAGCTCGGCCTCAATTTCGCGCCATCGCTCGCGAACCTCGGAAGCGACGCCATTCAAAAAGGAACGAAGAATGCCGACGGTACCTTCACGTTTGCAGGCGCGCCGTCGTTCAAGGCGACGCGCACCTACGTCGCCGGCAAGACGGGCTTCCCGCCGGATTCCGCGACGCCGGGCGGTAAGGGGGATCCGGAATACTCGCCGTTCGTCACGCTCGCGAATTCGATGCAAGGCGTCGTCTTCAACGCGCCGATCGTGGCAAGCGGAGACGGTCCGTTCGACGTCACGACGCACACCAATACCGAAGACCGCGTCGTCGCCATCGACACCGCGCACGAGACCGTGACGCTGGTGCTCGCTCGCGGGTTCTTCAACGGGAAACCGGTCTACTATCTGAGCACCGAGGCATCGGACCCGGTTGCATCGAGTGTCGAGCGGGCGACCTACGTGCCGTTGCTTGCAAAGGCCTCCGATGCCGCCGAGATTCCCATCGGCGTCGTTGCCGATGGGCCGCAGACCGGCTCCGCGCCGCAAGGCCTAGCATTCCTCGCCCTGCGCACGCCGCTTGCGGAAGATGCGACCTTGGCCAACGCTGCGACGATTATGTCGTCGTTCAACGTCCTTTCCGTGGCTCCGGATCTCAAGAATCTCTATGCCAGCAACGGATACACGCCGTTATGGAACGTCATGGTAGTCGGCGCGCCCCAAACGAAGCGCCTCACGACCTACGCTCAAATAGCGGCCGGGGCAAAAGCGGCCGGCTTCGTCGTGAATTGCCCGGTGGTCGCGTATGGCGACGATTCGGGCTATTAGCTTGACACTGCGTGGGCCCGGCTGGTATAAAGGCCAGACTATGAGTCAACTGCGCTCGTGCGCCGTCAACCACCATCATCATCACGGACCCCTGTGTCTCGTGCGATGATCGTTTGACGTTCTCAAGTCCAAAGTGGACGAGGCCGCGATCTTCGCGGCCTCGTTTTTTATTTCCCAAAGGAGCCCACTCGTGAGTACCGCCATCGCCGCACAAACCAGCGCCGTCATCCTCGTCCCGAAGAATCGCGGCCTCGCCGCGCAGGCCTCGCTCGCGCTCGAGGACCGGGGACGCATGGACGGCGCTCGCGCGTACGTCCGCGGCGAGGATGTCGGCGCACTTGCAAACGAGGCGGCACGAAACGGACGCCGCGTCTTTGCGTTGACGGGTGACGACCTGCTCGACGAGTGGCTGGCGGCGGGGAACCGCCTCGACGAGCGGCTCAGCCGCGGTCAAATCGCCTGGTCGGACCCCGAGGCCGTGTACGGCGCCCCGGCGCTTTGCGCGATTGCGGCCTCGCCCGCGGCGCTCGAGCGCGGCTCGTTGCGGGTCGCGGTTTGTGCGCGGTATGCCCGGTTAGCCGAGCCGTACGTCGCTTCGCTCGAAGCCCGCGGCATCGAGGTGCGGCGTTCGTTCGTGCAAGGGGCGCTCGAGACTGTGGTCGCGGCGCAGCTAGCCGACTGCGCGATCGACATCGTGGTGACGGGACGCAGTATTCGCGCCGCGGGGCTTTGCGTTGTCGACATTATTTCGCGGAGCAACCTTGCGGTACTGGAGACGCTATGAACTACGACGAACGCGACATGACCGATGCCGGCGTCCGGCTGCGGTTTCACCGCAACGAAGCGGCCTGCGCTCCGCCGGAACACGTCGTTCGCGCGGTTCAATCGCTCGACGGCGAGGCCCTACGCACGTATCCGGTCGACGCGCAAGCGAAGTTGATACGGACGCTCGCAGACCGTTTCGGCGTCGGTTCGGAATCCGTGGTACTCGGGAACGGTGCCGACGAACTCTTGCTCGCGCTCGGCCGCGCGTTTCTCGCGCCCGGCGATGATGCGCTGCTCTTGAAGCCGACGTTCGGCATGTACGAGCGCAGCGTTCGGCTGGCGGCCGGCGTGCCGCGAACGCAGCAGTACGAACGGCGGTGGTCGTTCGATGCGCAGGCGTTGATCGAACGTGCGACGCCGCGGACTCGCCTCGTCATTCTCGGCAATCCCAACAACCCGACCGGCGACGCGCTAGATGCCGGCGCTCTCGCGCGGATCGCCGAGGCGCTTCCGTACGCGACGGTGGCCGTCGACGAAGTCTACCTCGCCTTTTCGGAGCGTTCGCTCGCCTCGGCCGTCGCACGCTACGATAACGTCGTCGTCCTCGCATCGCTTTCAAAGACCGCCGGGCTGGCGGGGCTGCGGGTGGGTTTTGCCGTCGCCGAGCGGCGGCGCGCGGCGGCATTACGGCGTTGCATCGCGCCGTATCCGCTCAGCGTTGCGTCGATCGTTGCGGCTCAAGCGTATCTCGACAACGCGGAGGCCACGCGCGCTTACGAAACGCTCCTGTCGCAACAGGTCGAGCGAAGCCTCGATCGCATCGTTGCCGCGCTGGCCCCGCGCACGCGGGCGTGCTGGCGAGGCGCCGCGAACTTCGCGCTCTTCGATTTCGGCGAGCGCGCCGGCGAAATCGTGGCGGGGCTTGCCGAGCGCGGCATCGCCGTGCGTACCTTCGACGATCCGGCATTAGCGGGAATGGTGCGCATCTGCGCGGGCGGCGACAGCGAAACTCGGGAGTTGGTCGATGCGCTGCGCTAGTCACGAGCGCACTACGCGCGAAACCGCCGTGCGCGTGAAGCTCGATCTCGACGAGCGCGGACCGTCGATGATTGTCACGGGGTCCGCGATGTTCGATCACTTGCTCGAAGCTTTTGCCTTGCACGCGCGGATCGCGCTCGAGATACAAGCGCAAGCGAAGGATTCGATCCAGCATCATGTGGTTGAGGACGTCGCGATCGTCTTGGGAAAGACGATCGCCATTGCGCTCGGCGAACGCACCGGAATCGCTCGCTACGGTGAGGCGTCGATCCCCATGGATGAGGCGTTGGTCCGTTGCGTGCTCGACCTCGCGGGCCGCTCGTACGCACGTATCGCGTTGCCGCTGCGCCGGGAGCGCATCGAAGACCTCGCTAGCGATCTGATCCCGCACTTCTTTTCCAGTTTGGCTTCCAACGCCGGAATCACGCTTCACCTCGACGCGCTCGCCGGCGAGAACGATCACCACGTGGTCGAAGCGGCATTCAAGGCGTTCGCGCGAGCGGCGCGCGTCGCGTGGACCTGCTCGCTCGACGCGCTCGCGATCCCGTCGACCAAGGGGATGTTGTAGTGCGCGCGACGCGGCTCGGCGTGCTCGCACTCGGCGCGTGTAACCGCCGCAGCGTCATCGCGGGGCTCGAACGGGCGGGTGCGGCCGTCGATTCGATCGAGGCCGCGCAAGGAATCGAAGGCGTCGACGCGCTGGTGTTGCCCGGCGTCGCGCATTTTGGTTTCGTGGCGCGCGCCCTCGACGAGCTCGCCGTGCGCGACGCCGTCGTTGAAGCGATTCGCGCGGGGCTGCCGGTTCTCGGAATCTGCGCGGGATTCCAACTCTTCTTTGAAGGCAGCGACGAAGCGCCGGGCGTGCCCGGTCTGGGCATCTTTCCCGGGCGCGTGCGCCGTCTACGCGGGCCGAAGAGCCAGCATATCGGCTGGAACCAAGTCGTTCCGAACGCCGGAGGCGAGGTCGAAGGCTGGGCGTACTTTGCGCACGCCTACGCTCCGCCGGCGGACGTTGTTAGCTCCTACGCCTCAACGACGTACGGCGAGCCCTTTACCAGCATGTCGCGCGCCGAAGCGGTGACGGGAGTGCAGTTTCATCCGGAGCGAAGCGGCGAGTACGGCGCGCGCGTGCTGGCGGCATTCGTCAACTCGGTGCGGCCCGCATATGTTGGCTAAACGGGTTGTCGCGTGTCTCGACGTGCGCGACGGCCGCGTCGTCAAAGGGCAGCGGTTTTTGAATTTACGCGATGCCGGCGACCCCGTCGCGCTCGCGATGCGCTATTGTGCGGAGGGCATGGACGAGCTGGTACTCTTGGATGTGTCGGCGACGCTCGAGGAGCGGCTTGCGACGATCGGCATTATCGAGGCGTTGGCACGGGAAATCGACATCCCGCTGACGGTCGGCGGCGGTATTCGCAGCGTCGACGACATGGCGCGTTTGCTCGAGGCCGGCGCGGACAAGGTGTCCGTCAACTCGGCGGCGCTGAAGCAACCCGATTTACTCGCGCGCGGCGCGGAGCGCTTCGGCTCGCAGTGCATCGTGCTTGCCATCGACACGTGCGGCATCGACGGACGCGAACAGATTGCGACGCACAGCGGAGGACGCGTGCGCGATCGCGATCCCATCCGTTGGGCGCAGACGGGCGCAGCTTTCGGTGCGGGCGAGATTCTGCTGACGTCGATCGAACGTGACGGTGAGGCCCGGGGTTTCGATTGCGACTTACTCGCGCGGATGACCGCGCAAGTCGACGTGCCGGTCATCGCCTCGGGCGGTGCGAATACCGCGGAATCGTTTGCGGAGGCATTTGAAGCCGGAGCCGACGCGGCACTCGGTGCATCGTGCTTTCACTTCGAACGGCTGCGCCCGTCGGAGATTAAAGCGGCCTGTGCCGATCGGGGAATCGTGGTGCGTGCATGATCGTGTGCAGCATCGATCTCATGGGCGGAAAAGCCGTGCAGCTCGAGCGTGGCGAACGCCTCGTGCTCGAACGCGACGATGCGGTTGCGCTCGCGGAGCGCTTCGGGCGTCTCGGCGAGATCGCCGTGATCGATCTCGACGCGGCTCGGGAGACCGGCGACAATCGAGCGTTGATCGAACGGCTGTGTCGCGTCGCGCGCATCCGGGTCGGCGGGGGCATTCGCGACGTCGAGCGCGCGCGCGGCTATCTGCGTGCCGGCGCGCAACGCGTGATTCTCGGAACCGCGGCGAGTCCCGAGTTGCTGCGCGAGCTTCCGCGCGAGCGAACGATCGTCGCACTCGATTCGCGCAACGGGCTCGTCACCACCAATGGCTGGCGCGAGCTCACCGCGGAATCGCCCCTCGAACGCGCCCGCCGGCTCGGACCCTATTGCGGCGGGTTTCTGTATACGGACGTCGAGCGTGAGGGGCTGCTCGGCGGCATCGACGTGCGGCGGATCGAGGAACTCAACGCCGCGCTCGGCGCTCCGCTTACCTTTGCGGGCGGTATTCGTTCGGTCGATGAGATCCGCGCGCTCGACGCGATTGGAGTCGACGCGCAGATTGGGATGGCCGTGTATACGGGGCTCGTCGATCCCGTCGACGCGTTCGTTGCGTCGATCGATTTTTCGCGCGGTGGCGGCTTGGCTCCGACCGTTGTGTGCGATGCACGCGGCGGGCGCGTTCGCATGGTAGCGAACTCGACACGGGAATCGCTGGCGTTGGCATTGCGCGAAGGGGCGGGTATTTACTGGAGCCGGTCGCGCGCTTCCCTGTGGCGTAAGGGCGAAACGTCCGGAGCGCGTCAGCGTCTCGTGCGCGTATCGGCCGACTGCGACCGCGATGCGCTGGTATTTTACGTCGAACAAGAGGGACCGACGTGCCACAGCGGCGCGGCGCGCTGCTTCGGCGATCTGTCGTTTGGCTGGGACGACCTCGTCGATCGAATCGATCGCCGGGTTGCGGGCGGCGACGTAACGTCGTACACGCGGCGCCTTGCGGACGATCCCGCGTTTCTCGATGCAAAGTTGCGCGAGGAAATCGGCGAAGTCGTCGACGCAACCGATCGCGATAATCTCGCGTGGGAATGTGCCGACGTCCTGTACTTTCTGTCCGTCAAAATGCGAGCGAACGGCATCGGAATCGCCGACGTCATGGCACAGCTTGCGTCGCGAGCCGTATGAAAACGCAGACGGGCCTGCGCCGGCTGGCGCCCGCCGAGGCCATGCGAAGCTCGTCGGAGCATGCCGTAGTACCCGACGTCGATGCGATTCTCGAAGACGTCCGTCTGCGGGGCGACGCGGCGATGCGCGACTACGCGCGATCCTTCGGCGATCCGCCTCCGCGGCGTATCGCTTCGGATGAAATGGAAGCTGCGTGTGCGCGGATCGACCCGGCGTTACGCGACGCGCTGGTTGCGGCCGCCAAACGCATCGAACGCTTCGCGCGCGCGCAACGCTCGGCACTTCACGACGTCGAGGTCGATCTTGGGTCGGCGCGCGTCGGACACCGCGCGATCCCGCTGCGTCGCGTGGGGATCTACGTGCCGTCGGGGACGTACCCGTTGCCGTCGACGCTGCTGATGTGTGCCGTACCGGCACGCGTGGCGGGCGTCGGATCGATCGTTGCGTGTACGCCGAGACCGAACGACGCCATTCTTGCCGCCGCGCACGTTGCCGGCGTCGACGAAATGCACGCCGTGGGCGGTGCGCAGGCCATTGCGGCCCTCGCGTTCGGAACGCGCAGCATCGCGCGAGTCGATACGATTGCCGGCCCGGGTAACGCCTACGTTGCGGCGGCGAAACGGGCGGTGTTCGGAATTTGCGGGATCGACGCCATCGCGGGACCGTCCGAAGTCTTAATCATTGCATCGAGGGATGCAGATCCCGAACGTATCGTTGCCGATTTAATCGCACAAGCGGAACACGACGTCTCCGCGCGGGCGATGCTGATTACCGAAGACGAGGCGCTAGCGAAGGTCGTCGATTCGGAGCTGGAACGTGGTTTGGAGCAAACTGCAACGCGCGCCGCCGCGCGCGCCGCGCTCGATGCGAACGGATGGTGTTGCGTTGCGTCCCTCGAGGAAGCGGTCGAGATTGCGAATGCCGTCGCGCCGGAGCACCTCGAGCTCCATGGTGCGGCTGCCGAGTCACTCGCGCAGCGGCTCCATGCGTATGGAACGCTTTTCGTGGGCTCGGCCGCGGCGGAGGTGTTCGGCGACTACGGCTCCGGGCCGAACCACGTGCTTCCCACGGCCGGGACGGCGCGCTTCTCGGCGGGCCTCTCGGTGTTCTCGTTCCTCGCCATCCGGACGTACGAGCGCGGACAACGGGCGCCCGACCCCGAGTTTGTCGCACAGACGGCGACCCTGGCGGGCGCCGAGGGGCTCGACGGACACCGGCGGGCGGCGCTGGTGCGCCAGAAACCTGGCAACATTAACTAATTATTTAGTTGACACGCGGGACGGCGTTGAGTAGGATGCTCTTAACGAATTAAGAGCTCCGAAAGGCCGATCCGTGATCCTCCCCCTCATGCTGGCCGTAGCGACCCTGGACGTCCCAGCGGCAAAGAGCACCCCACAACTGAGCCCGGAGGTCGCGAGTGCGTGGCCCGGAGACGCACTTCCGCTCGCCCGCGACGTCGTTCACGGCCGCGCCGCGACCGAAGCCACCCAGGTCCACGCCGAGAGCGACGGCACGTTTCTGTACGTGCGCTTCGACGTCACGCAGTCGGAAGCGGTGGTGGCCAGCCAGCATAGCGACGACATCGGTCAGGGCAGCGACGATGCCGTGTGGGTCGACCTGTGGCCGACCGGACCGAACGGGTTCTTCTATCAATTTCAGGCCACGCCGAACGGCACGCATTACGAATCGTCGTCCGAGAACACCGCGTTTGCACCGCATTGGGAATCGTACGGGGCGACGACGGCGCACGGCTACGTGGTGACGATGGCGATCCCGCTGAAGGTTATTCGCGGTGCCCACAGCGGCTCGTGGCTCGTCCAATTCGTGCGCTACACGCATGCGACCGGTGAGGAGGACGTGTGGTCCTTCGACTCATCGCAAACCAATCCGGACGACGTCGTGCGCGCGGGCAACGTGTCCCTGATCACGAGCGTCACGCCGAAACGTCCCACCGCTCGCGCGGCGATCTATGCCCTCGGACTCGACACGACGCCGGCCTACGGCGGTCCCACCTCGCGCGTCGGCGCCGACATCTCGATCCCGATCACGCCGACCGCGTCGTTCTTTACGACGCTTCATCCCGATTATTCGAACGTCGAACTCGATCAACAGTCGATCTCGCCGACGGTCTATCAGCGTATCTACAGCGAAGTTCGTCCCTTCTTTACGCAGGCGGCAAATTTCTACGGAAACTTCAACTGCGACGTCTGTTCGGGCTATCACACGATCCTGTATACGCCGGACATTCCGACGCCCTCCGAAGGCTACGCGATCGAAGGAAAGCAGGGGAACGTCGGCTTTGCGGGATTCGATTCGATCGGGGATCAGCGCACCGACATCGCAAGCGCGCTGGACTATAATTCACCCAATCAAGAATGGGGTTCGTCGTTCGAACGCGTGCAGGCCAATCTTCCCGGCTTGAGTGACGTGACGAACGAGCTCGGCGTGAGCTGGTGGGACCGCAAGTTCACGAGCCTGTATATTAATACCGGTGCGGAGACCGGCAGCGACGTCGCCGATCCGAGCCAAGCGAAATTTATCGACATGGGCGGAGGGTACGGCAACCAGCACTTCGCGCTGTTCGGCTCGGTGCGAAATTACGGCGCGGATTTCGACCCGTACGACGGCATCGACCCGCATCCCGGCATTGCCGGCTACGGCCTTTACAGCGCATACATTTGGAATCCCAAGAACAGCCCGTTCTCGGCAATCGGCGTGGCGGGATTTTTGGATCGGTACCAAGGTCCGCAATACGGTCAAGCGCAAAGCGACAACTCGATTCAGGCGGACTTCCTCACCAAAACGTCGTGGGATTTGCAACTCTTTTCCGGCTCGAACTATTGGCGCTTCGGATCGGTCTTGACCCCGATTTCGCAGAATGCCGGATTCTCGCTCACCTACCACAGCGGCTCGCAAACCGACAATCCCGGAAACTTCCCGTATCACGGCTCGTCGGCAACGCCCACAAACATCACCTACAACACGGGTGCCTACGGCGACGGACGGCTCGACACGTGGTTTCGGACCTCGACGATTCGCATCGGAAATCGCGGCGCGCTTTCACTCGCCGTCGACGATACCGCGCAGTGGTTCTACGGAAAGAGCCCGGACAACGTGCAGTGGTTCGACAGCATCAGCTACTCGTATCAAATCAATCGCAACTCATCGCTTGGGATCGGCGTGCGCCGCGTGATCGGCCTCCCGCCGCAGCCCAACGGGGGCGGAAACTGCGAGGGCACCTGTTCGAACGTCTCGGTTGCGTATCACCTGCGCCTGCGCGACTACGAGTTCTACCTCGCGTACGGCGATCCCAATACGCTTACGACGGTCCCGCAGGGCATCTTCAAAGTGATTTTTTACGCCGGAGGTCAGAAGGGGACGTAAAGGCCTGGGCGGCGATCGACGCAGAGCCGGTGCACGCCGCAACCGGATGTGTCTCGTTGGGGGCCTTGACGTCGGTCGTGTCGAGCGTCCAGCAGTTCTTGTTGAGCGAGCAGTAGCAGAGCTTAAGGTCGTACGTGTGGCGCTTCATCGTATCGATCGGTGCACCGGGGAGTTCGATTTTTATCAGTTGCCGCGAGTCGCCGGGGCGAATCGTCGTGCCGGGGCCGAGCGAACCCGTCGAAATCGATCCCGGAAACAGCTTGCCCGACAGAAGCCACGCTCGCCGGTGCACGAAGTACGCCCGCGTTTCTCCATCCTGCAGCAACGCGTGAAAGTAGCCGTCCCAACCAGACACGTTCTTCCCATCAACGACGAGCTGGGCGGACTGTATGAGAGCGGGTCCGAGACCGTCGTTGACGACGCGTAAACTCATTTCGCTCGACGACACGTCGCCTTCGGAGCTGAGGTAGGGCCAGATCGTCGCGGCATACTGATCGGCAATGACGTGCGTCTGATAGATGAGCGCGGCCGCAGTCAACGCGCTGACGATCAGCGCGCCGAGTGCGATAAAGAAGTCGAGGCGAAAGGCCTTCTCGCTCACGCGAGAACGAGTTCGTCCGCCTGGTCTCCGGCCCTCTTCAGGGCCTCGGCAATCATCTGATCTGCAATCTCCTTGACTGCCCAACGTGCTTGTGCCGCCGGAGCCAACTTGTCGATCGGGTCGAAGTAGACGAACGCCTTGCCGCGCTTGACGGCGGGCGCCGTGTACACGCAGATTCCGTTCTCGCGGTCGTAGTAGTCGAACGAGTGGATGTCGCGCTTACCGCCGCCGCCCGGTGCGTCGCAGATAAAGAGCGGGGTGTTGAACCCGGCGGTGCTGCCGCGCACGAACTTCTCGATGTCGATCGAGGTTTGAATCGTCGTGCGGAGCTCCTCGACGCCCTTGACCATGTCGTGCATGTACACGTAGTACGGGTGCACGTTGACGTACTCGAGGCGCTTGACGAGCAGGGCCATGCGTTCCGGCGTGTCGTTGACGCCGCGAATGAGCACGGTCTGGTTGCGAACGAAAATCCCGCGCTCGAACAGCATGCGCATCGCCTTTTCGGTGATCCACGTGATCTCTTCGGGTGCGTTGAAGTGCGTGTGCAACACGACGTCCTTGCCCATCTTGCGTCCGCGATCGACGATCGACGTAAGCGCGTCGAGCCAGGCGGTGTCGGTGACGATCTTCATCGGCATGATCGCCGGGCCTTTGGTGGCAAAACGCATGCGCCGCACGTGTGGAATGTCGAGCAGCGCGTTGCCGATCAACAAGATGTTCTTTGCAGGCAACTGATACACGTCGCCGCCCGAAATCACGATATCCTCGAGCTCGGGGCGCTCGGAGATATAGTTGAATGCCTGTTCCCATTCTTTTGGGGTCTTGGCGAGGCTCACCTTATCGACGTTCTCGGTATCCGGTCCGATCGCGTAGCTGCGGGTGCAAAAGCGGCAGTACACCGGGCAGGTGTTGAGCGGCAAGAAGAGCGCCTTGTCGACGTAGCGGTGCACGAGTCCCGGAACCGGCGAATCCGCCTGTTCGTGCAGCGAATCGAGCGTAAGGCGCGGATGATCCGGCAGTAGCGTCGATGCGAGCGGAACGAACTGGCGGCGAATCGGATCGTCGATCGGGTTATTCCAATCGATCAGCGAGAGCGCGTACGGCGAGACGCGGACCGCCATCGGCGCCTTCGCGAATCCGGCTTGGGCATCGCGATAAAACTCCGGCGAGCACACTTCCTCGATCGTCGCGAGCAGCTCCTCGGCGGTCTTCACCGCATTCTTTTGCTGCCACAGATGATCGAGGAACGTCGCCTCGTCGATTTCGCGATAGGCCGGAATGTGGCGCCAAAATTCACCCTGCTTGAGGTTCTTGTACTCGAAATGCGACGCCGGCGCCGGGGGCTTGAGGTGCTTGATCTCGATCATCGTGAACTCCGTTTATTTACTCGCGTATTTCGCATGGAAGAATTCGTGGATCCGCGGATGGTCGCGCAGCGTCTGCAACGCGGTGTCGGCGTGCCCCTTGGCGTATCCGTTACCGACGATCATCGTGACGTCTTTGCCTACGCCCTCGGCGCCGAGCGCGGCCGCCGTGAACGAAGTGGACATCGAGAAGAAGTAGACGGTGCCGTCGTCCTTCGCGCAGAGAATCGATGCGAGTTCGGTGTGCGGCACGTTCACGCAGTTGACGACCAAGTCGGCCAGCTCCGGCGCAATTTCGGCCACGCGCTCGCTCAGCCCGATGGTATCGCGCGCGTCGGCGACGATGAAGTGATCGACGAATCCGCCGTCTTGCAGCATCTTTGCCGACGGCGTGTCGCCCGCTGGGGCAATACCGATCACGGTTCCGGTCGGGCCGACCTTCGCTTTCGCCTGCGCGCAAGAGAGCATGCCGCTCTTACCGTCGGCTCCGATGATCACGACGGTTTGACCGCCGCGGCAGAGGCGCTTGACCTGTGCGGGCGCACCCGCGACGTCGAGTACGGCGAGCGCGACGTTTTCGTCGATGTCGTCCGGCAGTTTGGCCCACAGCCCGGACTCGAAGAGAATCGCTTTTGCGCGCACCCACAGACGCCCGGTCGTCACGCACACCTTGGCGATCTCCTCGATGTGCAGCGGCGTGAGCGAAAGCGAGACGAGCGAAGCGATCCGATCGCCCGGCTGGAGATCGATGCGATCGCGTAGGATCGCGCCGATTTCGAGCACGCGGCCGATGAACATGCCGCCGCTGCCCGTAACGGGATTGTGCTGTTTGCCGCGCTCGCTCACGATGTCGAGCACGTGCGCTTTGATGCGCTCGGCGTCGCCCGCGCAGGCGTCGGCAATTTGTTTGAACGACGCCGAGTCGATGTTGAGCACTTCGACGTCGCAAAGAATCTCGTTGCCGAAGGGAACGGGCGTGTTATCGATCTTCCAAGCGCTCTGCGGCATGGCGCCGGGCGGGTCGATCACGCGGTGCGTGCCGAGCCGGTGGCTCGCGCGGTGCGATGCAAGCTTCACGATACGACCGAAATTCCGCCACGATCGAACGGCGTGGTCAGCACGATAGTGGTTTTCGTGCGCGCCATTCCGCGCATCGACTTCAGGCGAGCGAGCAGGTCGTCGAGGTGCTGCGTCGAGCGCGTCACGATCTTGCACAGAAAGGTCTCTTCCCCGGCGACGGAGTGCACTTCGCACACCTCCGGCATCTCGGAGAGTGCCGTGGTAAATTCGTCGTACACGCAATCGGGCGACGTGAAGCAGCTTACGAAGGCAACCAGCTCGAGCCCGAGCCGCTTGCCGTCGAGTTGCGCGCTGTACCCGCGAATGAGGCCGCGCGCCTCGAGCCGCTTCACGCGGTCGTGGACCGCGGGCGCCTTCAGGCCCACGAGCACTCCGAGCTCGGCAAAGGTCGAACGGCCGTTGCGCTGCAAGGCTTCGAGGATCTGAATATCGAGCTCGTCGAGCTCCTCGGAAACAGATATCATTTGGCCAAATCGCTCATCTGCCGAAGGTTATTCGGCCATATGACTATAGCACCGTCGATTTATTCGTCAATAGGGTCCCGTGGTCTCAGGGAGAAAGGCGGCCGCCATGCGCTTTGGGACCCTACTGATGCTGGCTGCCCTGCTGGCGGCGTGCTCCCGTGTGGGCGAGGCCGGTCCCGGCGCTCCCGGGACCCTGACCTTCGCGATCGCAGCGGACCCATCGTCGCTCAACCCGCTCTTCATCCATCCCGACGCCGCGCTGGTCGAGCTGCAGGTGGCGCGGCTCGCCTTCGAGCCGTTCGTCGATCTCGACGCCGGAGGGCGACCGGTGCCCGCGCTGCTCGATCGAATCCCCACCCTCGCCAATGGCGGAATCTCGCGTGACGGCCGCACGATCACATACCACCTGCGCCGGGGCGTCCGTTGGAGTGACGGGGAGCCGGTCACGAGCGACGACGTGCTGTTTACCCTTGGGGCGATTCTGGATCCGCGCAACCCGGTGCGTTCGACGCAAGGCTATGACTTGATCGATCGAGCGCGTGCGATCGATTCGCACACGGTCGTCTTTCATTTAAAGCATGCCTGGGCGCCGGCCGCGCTTGCGTATTTTTCGTACGGTATCACGCCGCAATTTGTCCTGCCGGCGCACGTCTTGCGCGCGCAAGGCGGACTCGCGCAATCGCCGTTCAACGCCGCGCCTACGGTGGGAGACGGGCCGTACGCGTTCGTATCGTGGCAGCGCGGCAACGCGTTGCGCTACCGCGCCAATCCGCACTATTGGCGCGGCACGCCGGCGATCGCGAATCTCGACGTTCGCGTCGTGACCGACCCGGGAACCAATCTCGTGTTGCTGCGTTCGGGTGCCCTCGATTGGAATCTCATCGCGCCGGTTCAATACGCGACCGTTGCGGATAATGCACATTTGTCGTTCGTAACGACGCCGACCGCAGTCGTCGCGGGACTCGTGATGAACGTGACCCACGCTCCCCTCGGCGACGTTGCGGTGCGGCGGGCGATCGCGATGTCGATCGACCGGGAGTCGATAAGCACGAAGATCACGCTCGGGAAATATCCGGTCACCAACGTGCTCCAGCCGCAGTTTTCGTGGGCCTACGATCGCGCGATTCGGCAGCCGGGGTACGATCCGGCCGGCGCGGACGCGCTGTTGGATGCCGCGGGCTGGCGCCGCGGGGCCGATGGTATGCGCCGGCGAGCGGGCGCGCTGCTGCATCTAACGTACGTGCAGTTTCCGGAGTCGATGACCGGCGTGCGCGTCGCGACGGTCGTGCAGGCCGAGCTTCGCGAGCGCGGCATCGACCTGTCGGTTAAAGCCGTCACCAACGCGCAGCTGTTCTTGCCGCGGACGGGTACGCTCGCGAGCGGAAATTTCGACCTCGCCTACGTGCCGTTTACCATGGGTTCGGATCCGGACGACTCATTTGTATTACGCTGCGGCGCATCGGCAAATTACATGCATTGGTGCGATGCCGGGGTCGACGCGCTCGAGGCACGCGCGCTCGCAAGCGTCGAGCAATCCGAACGCGCCGCGCTGTACGCGCGCATCGGCTCGGTCGTCGCCCGCGAGGTCCCGGTCCTCTATCTGTTCAACGCCGACTATATCTATGCCGAGCGGCGTGGCCTGCGGGGCTTCGCTCCCAACGCATTCTTGCCGACATGGAATGCATGGGCATGGACGAAGTGAAGCCAAAGAAGATGGCGGTTGTGGTGGTGCACGGCGTGGCGCCCCATCCGCGGTATGAATTTCAGGATCAGGTGGCGACCGATCTCTGCGCTCGTCTGAACGAGCGCGACAAAAAAAAGGACGGTTGGGTGCTCGAGGTCGTCAATCCGGAGCACGTCCTGCGGGCGGGACAGGACGATCCCCATCCCACGATCACCCGCGTTCGTGGTGCCGAGGCCGTCTACGACGTCACCGAAGCGTACTGGAGCCCGATCGACAAGGGCGTGACGAACGCGTTCTGGGTCGTGTTGTGGATTCTGCGCACGGTCTTCGCGCCGTTCAACACGGTCGCGCGCGTGCAAGCTCCGTTTTGGAAACAGTTTTTCGACTACTCGTTCATCGGGGGCGCACTCGTTATCGCCTTCGGTTTGTTCGCCATATCGCTGTACGCGGTCTGGCGCTCGTCGCTCAGCATCCTCGGCATCACCGGATTGCTCAAGCAGTCGACCGTCGGCGGCACGCTCGACGTGCTGAACAGCACCGCAAACGCTCCGGGCGGACAGCCGGTGGCGGTGA
>Ga0181525_10002120_pt1 | contig 16518 bp, 17 predicted proteins | sample PEATcosm2014_Bin_48_FD_121100 | JGI IMG/M metagenome (GOLD analysis project Ga0181525, IMG submission 121100) | Peatland microbial communities from MTU Mesocosm Facility, Houghton, MI, USA - PEATcosm2014_Bin06_10_metaG | ecosystem: Environmental > Terrestrial > Soil > Wetlands > Peat | place...
AACTCACCTGGTTCCATCGTCAGATCCACGCCGTCGAGCGCCACGACGTGGGTGTCGCCGATGTTGTAGACTTTTCGCAGCGCCTCGATGTGCACGACCTGCGTCACTAGTGAATGCCTCGCGTTGCATTGGAACTCGATCCGCCGAGCGTCGGGGCACGAGCCGCTGACGCTTTAGCGACCGGAGCTCCACCCGCGCTCTGCCCGACGACAACCAAGTCGCCGACGTTCAGCGTACTGCCGGCAACTGCGCTTACGGCTGCTTGCGTACTGTTCGTTAGTAAGACGGTCACGGCTTCGGCCGTGAGCTTACCGTTATTGAGCACGTAGACGGTTCCGGTAGCCGTTGCATTTACGGGGCTCGAGGCACTTCCAAGCGTTTGTCCCCACGGTGCCGAGCCGGTAGCCGCGGATCCGGCTTTACCACTCGACGTTAAACCGAATTGCAGGGCGGCCAGTGGCACGATTAGGGCGTTAGGCGCGCTTGCCGTGTCGATTGTTGCATTGGCGGTCATACCAGGCAGCAGTATGCCCTTCGGATTAGGAACGTCGACGACAACATCGTAGGTTACCACGTTGTTGAGCGTCTGCGGATTGATACGCAGCTGCGTAACGGTCCCGGTAAACGTCGTCGTCGGATAGGCGAGCACCGTGAAATTCACCTGATTTCCCGGAGCGATGCCGCCGATGTCGGGCTCGCCAACGTTGATATCGACTTCCATTTGTTCGAGATTTTCCGCGATGGAAAATAACGTCGGTGCCGCTAGAGAGGCTGCCACGGTCTGCCCGACCGAAACGTCGCGCGCGACGACCGTTCCATTAACCGGCGAGGTTATGACCGTGTGTTGCAGGTTGAGTTGGCTCTGCGCTACCGTTGCCGCCGCAGCAGCTACGTTCGCCCGAGCCGCCTGCACGCTTGCAACTAAGGCTTGCGCCGACGAGCCGCTCTGCCCGACCGTCGCGTTACTGGCAATGGTCTGCGCCTGCGCCTGGATGTAGGCAGCCTGAGCCGACGCTAACGCCGCCGCATCTTGCGCGACGGTCGATTGATCGCCCTGCACGGTTTCTTGCGGGATGTATCCTTGGGTGAACAGGGTTTGATCCCGCTGCGCCTGCGTCTGCGCGAGCGTCAGTGCGGATTGCGCTTTGGCAATGTTCGTCTTGACGGACGTTGTTTCGGCAATCTGGGCTGCATCGTTTGCACTTGCGACCGCGACACCGGAACTCGAGGCGTTGGCGTTGGCGCTAGCTTCGCTCGTTTGCGCTTGGGCTTGCGCTAGCGCTGCACTGGACTGATCGAGTTGTGACTGAAACGTGCTCGGATCGATCCGAGCCAAGACTTCGCCGACCTTCACCTTTGAGTTGTAGTCGACATAGAGTGCCGAAATGATTCCCGAGACTTGCGTGCCCACCGTCACCGTATTCTGTGGGTTGACGGTTCCCGACGCCGTAACGCTTTGGACCAGCGTTTGGCGAACGATCGGTGCGGTGGTGTAACTCACGGCAGAGCGGCTGCGCGCCGCGACGATCGCCGCGATTACGCCGAGCACGATCAATGCCGCAAGCGCGTACATCAGCCAACGAGGTATGCGTTCGAGCAGCTTGCGTAGCGAGATCCCTTTCGGAACCGGGAGGGTTTCCGTCGACATTCTTCAGCACGGCCCTATGCTATGGACCGATTATTGGTGAACATGCGGGAGAGAAACAGCAGCGCCACCGCGCCAACCAGAGCACAAAGCATGCTGACGATCAGCCCAAAAACAATCCAAGCAAGAATGCCCACAAAGATCTTCCCTTTCGTAGATACTTTTAGCATAGCGAGCGCACGCATGGGGCGGCATAGCATAAAGCCCGGTTTTCACCCTTGCTTTGGCCGATCGTAAAACGTACGATTTGATCGTGTATCGCGCAGCAGCTCTGTGTGTGGCGATCGTGGCCCTCTCTGCGACGCAGGCTCAGGCGCAGCGGGCGCTGCCCGCGGCGTGGGTTGCGTTTGCGCTCGCGTGGACCGCTATCCCCGGCTACAGCGCGAGAATTACCATGTTCGAGCAAGAAGGAACGACGACACAAAACACCGCGTTCGACTACACCTTTCGCAAACCGTCGAGTGCCACCATGCATGTCGTCGAGGGCGCGAACAGTGGCGTAACCCTGGTGTGGAATGGCGGAACCACGGTCGTCGCCCACCGTGGCTCCGGCTTACTCGGCTTATTCAAGAAGACGTTCTCGCTCCACGATCCACAAGCAACGAGCATACGCGGTTCATCGATCGACGAATTGAGCTTTGGCGCAATTCTCACGCACGGAGCGGATACGGCAGGCGTTGTCGCAGAAGGCAATGGACCGACGATCGACGGCGCCGCCACCGATCAAGTGACGCTAGTCCCTACGAATTCGGTTATCGACACCGGCTTGACTCTTGAAGTCGTCGACCTTTCGAAGAGCACTCACTTGCCGATGCGCCTGCTGGGCTACCAGGGCTCTACCCTCGTGCGAAGCATCGATTTCTCGAACGTCGTTCTGTATGCGGACTAACCGGACTTCGGAATGAAGGCCGTACACCACGCCTGGGGCCCGATTGCTCCACTGATGACGGTGCACGTACCATTGGCCGTCGCACTCTTTCCCGGCGTAAATAGCGCGCAGCCCGAGCACTGCTGACCGCCGTGAGGCTTCAATTGGTACTTGAGTTGCGTCTTGCTATCCGCTAGCGCGATCGTCACCGCGCTGCCTATCATTCCCGCGGCAAGTGCGGGGAGCACGAACATATTCGCGAGGGCTGTCCGACGCCACATACTACGGCTGACCGACGCGCTGGTTCGCGTTGTTGAGAATATAGACTTTGTCGGCGTGACGCATTCCCATCATCTTCTGATCGTAGACCACGCCAACATAGCGGCCGGGCCGGAGTTCTTTCATTTGATAGGTTGTCTTCCCGTCGGCCGAAAACAGTTGATCGAAATGCGGGACGATCTCAAAACTGAGCGTTTGCTTCGTCCGCGTATCTTCAACTTTGACGTTGTTGTCCGAGACGTGCAGGACAGTGCCGTAGAACGTGTTGTCGGCAAGCGCCGGAGCCGGTGCCGAAAAGAGAGCGGCCGTTGCTACGGCTGCCGCGAGCAAAAATGCAGATTGACGTTTCATATTATTTAAAACCTAACCATGGTTGTGCCGTTGCCGGTGCTGCAGTCTTGCGACCCGCGCGGCGAGCGGACATCCATTTGAAATGAGAGTGCCGTCGTTCCGCTGCCGGCTTGGGCCGATCGCGTCGCGACGTAGTTAAAGGTGAATGACTCGCCGGCTTTGAGCGGGGGAACGGCTCGCGAGTCCTTTTTGGTGCTGCCCTTATAGATGTCGACGAACTGCAGCGTATTCGCGGCTTGTGCCGCGCTGCCCAAATTGACAACTTTGGAGGTCAACGTGTAGGTATTGATACCGCCGCCCGACTGCACGCCCTTAACGACGACCGAAACGGCGGCTGGATCGGCACCCGAACAGGTCCCTGCCGGCGAGGGCGTGGGTTGCGCGAACAGGAGCAATGCAGCCAACGACGCGAGGGCGAGGCGGAGCGGCGAATGTATACCCATGGCCCAAGCGTAGCCGGGTCAGCAGGCGGCCGCTATAGTGGAATAACGGGTTTTAACCGGGCTACGGTTTCGCTATCGAGCTTTTCGCTATGCCGCGAAGCGCTGCGCACCCCTATGCTAACACCAACCACGACCCATCTCTGAACGAGAGAGGACCCTACTCATGCCAGGACTCCTATGGGGCATCATCGTCATACTGTTCGTCTTATGGTTGCTTGGTTTCGCCCTGCATTTCGGTGGCGGCCTTATCCATCTCGTGCTCGTTATCGCGGTTATCCTCATCGTGGTGAACCTGTTGACCGGCCGACGAGCAGGCGCTTAAACCGTTTTTTTCACGATGGTGGTCCTTAATTGCGGTTGCTAGGCTAAGAGTCACCTCCTCCACGAGCCGAGGCCGGGTTGGATCCTCTCGTGGAGTAAGCGGCCGAACCACTCGAAACGTTCAACGTGGACGAGCGGCGCGTGCAACCACGAACTTTTGCATATCCATGCATCCTTAAGGACCAACATGCCGGCCTACGTGGTTGGAACCGCCGCCCTTACGATCCCGGAACCAATGACACCGATCGAAACGCTGCGCGTGCGCATTCTAGAGCGCACGGCGACGATTGGAATTATCGGTCTCGGTTACGTCGGACTACCGCTCGCGATCGAATGCGGCAACACCTTCACGCGCACCATCGGCTTCGATGTCGATGCGGAGCGCGTCGAGCATCTTGAAAGCGGGCTCTCGCACATTCAAGACGTCCCAAACGACGCAATCGCCGCGCTCATCGGCAGCCAACGGCTCACGAGCACAACCGATTTCACAAAAATACACGATTGCGATGCCGTCGTCATCTGCGTGCCGACGCCGCTGGAAAAGAGCAAGAATCCCGACCTCTCCTATATTAAAGACGCGACGGAAAGCATTGCAGCGAACCTCCGTCCGGGACAGATGGTGATCCTCGAATCAACCACGTATCCGGGAACCACCGAAGAATTGCTGCTTCCGATCTTTTTGGCAAGGGGGATGGTCCTCGACCGCGACTTTTATCTCGCCTTTTCTCCGGAGCGTATCAACCCCGGCGGCGAAATGCCGATGCGAAGCATTCCAAAAGTCGTTGGTGGCTGTACCGAACGATCGACCGAGGTCGCGTGCGAATTCTATTCTGCGATCGTCGACGTCGTTCATCCGGTATCGAGCGCTCGCACCGCCGAAACGGTAAAACTACTCGAAAACACCTTTCGACTCGTAAACATTGGCCTGATCAATGAGTTTGCCGTGCTCTGCAATCACCTCGGCATCGACTCCAACGAAGTGATCGTGGCTGCCTCTACAAAGCCCTTCGGTTTTCTTCCGTTCTTCCCCGGACCGGGAGCCGGCGGCCATTGCATCCCGCTCGACCCGCTGTACCTCAATTGGAAAGCGAAAGAACAAGGCGTCGTCTCGCGATTTATCGAGTTGGCCGACGAGATCAACACGAAGATGCCCGCGTACGTGGTCGAGCTCGTAACTGCGGCCCTAAATGCCGAGTTGAAATCGATTCGCGGTTCGCGCATCCTCGTTATCGGCGTCGCGTACAAGGACAATGTCGCGGATATCCGCCAGAGCCCGGCGATCTCCGTGATCGACCGCCTCCGTTTTAACGGTGCCTTCGTGACGTATCACGATCCGTTAGTCCCGCTCCTCGATTTCGATCTGGATGGTTGGCCGGAATGGCGCCCTCGGATCGACGTTCCCGTCGAACGTCGCGCGCTACGAATCGTATCGCGCATAGGCCAGCCGCGCCGTCGCCGGTATGACATGCTGCGAAGCGTACTATTCGACGCCGCAACGCTCGAGAGCGCCGACTGCGTGCTCATTCTCTGCAAGCACGACGACGTCGATTATGCAGCCATCGCGGAACACGCGCGCGTCGTCGTAGACACGCGCGACGGCCTCACCGCAGAGCTGCGCGAGGACGCCAACGCAACGGTGACCCACCTATGAAGGTGCTGGTTACCGGAGCCGCCGGGTTTATCGGCTCGCATCTCACCGATCACTTGCTCGCGAAGGGGCACGCCGTCGCCGGCATTGACGATCTCTCGTCGGGGTCGCTCGACAACCTCACCTCGGCGATCGACCATCCGATGTTCACTTTTGTCAACGGCGATATTCGAAATCGCGGCCCGCTCGACGAATCGATCGCGGGCTGCGACGCCGTCGTCCATCTCGCGGCGCGGATCGGGCTGCGCATGATCCTACAAAGCCCGCTCCAAACGCTCGAAGTCAACGCGCGGGGAACTGAGCTCGTTCTTGAGGCGGCGTCACGTCAATCGATTCCGATTGTCATCGCCTCGACGTCCGAAGTGTACGGTTACTCATTACGATTTCCATCGAACGAGGATGACCCGATTAGCATCGGTTCCCCAAGCGTCGGCCGCTGGAGCTATGCATGCGCAAAGGCCTACGACGAGTTCTACGCACTTGCGCTCCACCGCGAACGCGATCTCCCCGTTGTGGTCTCAAGGCTCTTCAATACCGTGGGCACGCGCCAGACCGGGCGCTACGGAATGGTTATTCCTCGACTCGTCGCGCAAGCGCTTTCGGGCGAGCCGCTAACCGTCTACGGTGACGGAACGCAGACGCGCTGCTTCTGTTCCGTCAAGGACGTCGTCGAGGCAATACTTGCACAGCTGGAGCGAATCGAAGATGTCGCCGGTGAAGTCATCAATATCGGAAATCCGGTCGAGACCAGCATCCTCGATCTCGCCCACTTAGTTATCGAGCGCACCCGCTCGTCATCCACGATCGGTTTCGTTCCTTTCGGCGAAGTTTACCCGGCAGGATTCGATGAGATCATGCGCCGCGTGCCCGACATCGCGAAGGCTGCGCGTCTCCTCGACTTCGCGCCTAGCATATCGCTTGAGGAAACGCTCGACGATGTCATCACCAGCCTCACCGCCGAACAGGCCGCATGAATGCGGATAGTAGCGCTCGCGCTGGTTCTTGTCGCGCTTACCTCGGGACGCGCTGTCGCTTCTTGCCGCTTTACTGAACCGCCGGCTCGAGCGCTGGCGGCACAGGTCGGCTCCACGACCGACACCCTAACCGGGAATCGCGGCAACTGGAACGAGCAGTACGCTGTCCTCTCGACACGGGACGCGCCATCGCACGCCTCCTACGCGAGCGTTACGACCGATCAACGCTTTGGGTTGAGCGATATAACGTACGAGGGGGCAACGTACTTCTTGTTGGCTCCGAATCTCAACGCGAGCGCCGTTCTCTCGTTCAGTCCGACGCATCAAGTGCTCCCGGATTCAACCCTGCAGGGCGGCCTCGATCTACGGCTTGCCCACGGCGATGGCGTCCAGGCAGACTTCACACAACGCAACTATCCGGGGGCCGTCGCGGATATTCTCACGGGCGGCGCCGACCGCTACACGGGCAATCAGCACTTTGGCGTTTCCGTTACGGCGGTGCACCTTTCAAACGTGCCGGGAACGGCGATGTCCGCCGGGCTCACCTATGCCCGCACGCTCCGCTGCGACGACCTCTCACTTGCGGTCTCCGGCGGTAGAGACGTCGAGAATACCGGCGTGGGCGCGAACGTTGCCATTTATCAAACGATCAACTACAGCGCAAACGTCCAGCATTGGCTAACGCCGTATACGGCCATCAGCCTCGGAGCCGGCTGGTATCTCCTCACCGGCGCCTACGACCGCTTCGAGGTGCACCTTGCTCTTAACCAACGCATTTAACATCTTCGAGCTCGTCATCAAAATCAGCGTCGTGCTCTCGCTGCTGATGACGCTGTCGCTCCTCGGGGCGCTCGTATTCGTTCGTTCGCGTAACGCGACCTACCGACGCCATCAGACGTTGCTGACGACGCGCTGGCGCGAGATTTTTCGCGCGGCGTATGCCGGCGAACCCATCGGCGACTCATTCCCGGCCGTCGCCAGGCAGGACTGGTTCACCGTGATCTCCCTCTACATTCAATTTCACAACGTTCGCGAAAACGATCGACCCCGCCGCGACGAGATTCACCGTCAGCTCGGCATGCTCGCGGAGCGAATCGGCCTCGCCGATCATGCCACATCGCTATTACAGACGGGAGACGACGGGGACAAGATTCTTGCCCTCGACGTTCTCGGGCAGATCCGCGACGCTCGATCGATTGAAACGGCCCGCACGTTGAGTGAAGAAAAGGGGCCCGAACTTTCGCGCGCGGCCGCGCACTACTTGCTTCGCATCGATCCCGGCTTTGTCGGCGACTTTTTGCAGCTCTTACTTCTACGCGATGATTGGGTGGCCTCGCGAGTCGAGATGATGCTGCGTGAGGTCGACTCGGTGATTCTTGGCTTCGACATGCGCGGCGCAATCGAAGGAGCCTCCGAGGACACCAAGCCGCGACTCTTAGACTACGTTCGCTTCTGCCCACCCGCGACCGCGCATATCATTTGCTCGAACGTGCTCGCCGACTCGCTCGACCCGGAAACGCTCGCCGCAGCGCTACGTTCGCTGGCGCCGCTCGCAGACGAGCGCGATCACGATACGGCCGTCCGTTTCACCTGCAGCGGTGAGCCCATCGTCGCGCTCTCGGGTCTACGCGTGCTGCGCAGATGCGTGCGCGCGGAGGATCGCGACCTGCTCGTGGAAATGCTTTCGAATCCCGACTACTGGATTCGCCTTCGCGCGGCCGAAGCAGTCGTTCAACTTCTGCCGACGCTCGAGCAGGTTGAGGAGTTTGCGGCCGGCCTTTCCGACCGCTTCTCGCGCGATGCCATTCAACAAGTCCTTGCCGAGAAGGCCATGAGCGCGCGCCGGCTGCAAAAGCCCGACCGTCGTGAGACTTCTTCAGTTGAGGCGGCTGCATGATTCACGGCGTTCCCTCAAACGACGTTCTCGCGATCGAGCTGTGCCTCTTCATCTACTTTATTGCGATCAACGCCTACTACGTCTTTACCGGGTCGGTCGCTTTACTGCGCCTCCCGTGGTACGTAAAGCTCCACCTCGCGGACCCGGTGCGCCGGTCTGCCTCGACCCTCGATCAGCCGGTTACCTTCGTCGTCCCGGCATTCAATGAGGAATCGATCGTTATTGCCTCGCTCCGTTCGATGCTGGCGCTAGAATACGTCAATTTTGAAATTATCGTCGTTAACGACGGGTCGACGGATGGAACCCTGCAGGCATTGGCCGATGCCTTCGCGCTCGAGCCTTATGAGGGCATCTATCGTCCCGGTCTTGTAACTCAAGACGTCAAGGAAGTGTACCAGTCGTCTTTATATCCCGAGCTGCGTGTCATCGATAAGATCAATGGCGGCAAGGGTGATGCGTTAAATGCCGCCATCAACCTCGCCCGCTTCCCGCTCATCTTCAGCGCCGACGCCGATTCTCATTACCACCGCCAGACCCTCCAGTGGATGACCGAGCCATTCCAAAAGGATCCGCGAACCGTCGCGGTCGGCGGCGCGATTGCCGTCGCCGACGAGGGGCAACGTCTTCCGGATTCCCTGATAAAACGATTCCAGGTCCTTGAATATCTTCGCGCTTTTCTCGCAACGCGCTTGGGGTTCGCCCCCTTTAATGCGCTCGGCATTGTCTCCGGGGCATGCGGTCTGTGGCGCAAGGAGGTTCTGATCGCATGCGGTGGTTTTCGCACGGACACGATTTGGGAAGACATGGAAATGACCATGCGGGTCCATAACTATTGCATCTCCACCGGACGGCCCTATCGCGTAGCGTTCACACCCTACCCGGTTTGCTGGACCGACGTGCCGGCCACCCTAGGGGCGCTGTACAACCAGCGTAAGGGATGGCATCGCCACCTCTGTGAGTGCGTAACCATCCACCGCCGCATGCTTTTTGGAGACGGTGGATTCTTTAGCTGGATGACGATGCCGTATTTTGTATTTTTTGAATGGCTCGCTCCCGTCGTCGTTCCGATCGGCGTCGCGTTTGCCGTAATCGGCGGCGTCCTGCACATCCTCGACGTGCGAGCGCAAATCTGGCTTCTCGCCTTGGTCTTCATGCTCGCCGTGTTCGGCAGCCTGGTGAGCATTTTGCTCGATGAGATATCCTTCGCAGCCTATGGTTTGAGCGACGTATGGGATCTCTTCGTGGTTGCATTGCTCGAGAATTTCGGCTATCGCCAGTTCGTGCTCGTCGCCAATCTGGCGGGCTTTCTCGCTTGGCTCTTCCGTCGTCCGATCAACGGCAAGGCAAATCATCCCGGGCCCTTTGTTAAGGCGTGGCGCCTTAAGTCTCTAGGTGAATAATGGCGAGACCAAAACTGAAACTCGTTGAAGGCATTGAGACAAAACCCGAGACCAGCAATGGTGGCCTCAGGCACGGCTCTGCGAGCGTCGTCGTGCGTGACGGGAATTTACCTGAAGCAACCATGGAAGAAGCGGCAAAGGTCCTCGTCGAGCATCTCTTTGCCCAAAATAACATTAGCATTTCGGGCATCTCATATGCGGTTGGCTACAAGTTGGCAGAGGGCCCGACCGGCGGCGACATCGTGGACGTGTACCATTACGACAACGATTGCGTAGCATTTGCAATTGCCGATATCTCGGGCAAAGGTCCGCATGCCGCAGTCAACGCGGCGCTTATTAAGTTCGGTCTGCGAGCGTATTCCTCGGAAGGGATGACGCCGGAACGCGTGATACGCGCGATGGATCGGCTGTATCTTGAAAACAACGCCTTCGAGCGGACGGAATCGTTCGCCAGCATCTTCTTCGGCGTGGTCGACCCGACACGGCGCTTGATGACGTATGCGAACGCCGGGCACGAGCCGGTTCTTCTCATCGCACCGGACGGTACGTCCACCGTGTTGGCCCCAACGGCGCCGCTCGTCGGTGTCTTCGACGACCAACATCACCTTTTTCGCCAATCGTTCGTCGAAATCGCTTCCGGCACGATTTTCATCGGCGCGACCGACGGCGTGACCGAAGCCCGTAACGAAGCCGGCCAGCTTTTCGGGATGGATAGACTTGTCGCCGTGGCCACTGCAAACCGAGAATTGACGGAACCCGACATCGTGCAAGCGATCGTGGAAGCGGCGTTAGCGTTTTGTACGAGCCGGCGTCGCGACGATATTGCCGTCGTGGCGGTTCGGTTTCTCTAGCACTCGATCGTGTTTTTTGCGATGTCCCGCGACACCTCGCTGATGCTACGCTGAGTGTAGCCTCTCCCTGGTGACGTACCGTACCATTGAGACCGGACGGAACCGATCCAGGGAAGCTATCGTTCAGGAGACTTCTTGATGCTCCCAGCCGAGCACCCGGGCGATCAATTCCGTACGATTTCGGCTATCCGTTTTATCGACCATGCTCTTGATATGATCTTGAACGGTCGAAGTCGTGATGTTCAAGGCTGCACCGATCTCTTCGAGTTTCGAGCCCTCAAGCAACAATGCGAGCACTTCGAGTTCGCGCGGAGAAATATGGTAGCGCGCCGCCGGCGCCACGAGCGAATGCGCTGAGCGAAAACGCTCGATCCGGACACCGATGAAGAGCCCGGTCGGGCCCGCGACGGGCTGCGTACGCACCACGAGAAAAGGCACCGGCCGAGCGACGCCGGGAAGTTGGGTTGACGGATCGTCCTGCCAGCCGGCGATAAGCGCGCGCACCGTGTCTTCGAGCACGGGCGGAAGGCGAACGGCGAGATGCGTGCGCAGGCCGGTGAGCGCCGCGCGACGCTGATTCTGGGACGTCCACGTCATGACGATCTGCAAGTCGCGATCGAGAACGTAGCTTTCGCCTTCAGGATTTTCAAGGAGATTCGGCACATCCGCACTATGTTCCGCGGCCGAGCGCGCTGCGGCGCTTGCGTTCAGACGGAGCGCGGAAAGCTGCTCGGATGCGGCATCGAGTGCCAGGGTAAGCATTGCGATTTCGCTCGATGTAAACGAACCAAGCTCGGCCGTTCGCAGCATCGTGAGGATGCCGAAGTTGGCCCGGCCATCGGCAAAGAGCAGCGTGACACCACTTTGAAAGTCCCCGAGAGGGCCGAGCGTGGAGGCAATCCTCGGTCCGGTGCTCGATACCTCGCGTTGAAGCGCGTTCTCGCTCTTGAGCTTGGAAAGGGCGCCCCCATTTTCAGGACCGAGCAAGTGGCCCAACTCGCCATCGGGCTCTAGGCGCGCAAAGGCCCATCGCGAAGCCGGGACGACCCGGAGGATCGCCATGACGACGGGATAGGCTGGGTCGGATTCAGGTATCGAATTGACGAGTACCATATCGCGCTTTTTAACGATGGTCGCCTTCTGCGCCCAGTGGTAAGCTGAGCCTAGCCCTCTCTTCGTCAAGAAAGCGTCCTTTTCATGGCCCGTGCGTGTTGCCTGGTCGGCGTCGCACCCGAAGATACTCCCCGGCTTACTGCCGCGCTCAATGCGGCCGTTTCGGCGGCGGACGTTACGGTCGCGCTTCTCGATCTCGCCATGCTCAGTGCGATGGGCCCCGAGCTCATGATCCTCGACATCGACCGGTTGCGGATCGAGCCGCTTGAAGCGTTGCGGCAGTTGCGGTTCGTGCTTCCGAACGCCGCCATCGTCGTCTACACCAGCAGCACGCAACGCACACTAATCCGCGATTGTCACAATGCCGGCGCCAACTGCCTCCTTTCAAAATCGTCGACGGTGTCGCAACTGGCGACGGGCTTACGCCACGCGATGAGTAGCGGATGCTATACCGATCCGCGCCTCGCCGCTTAAGCGACTCCGTCGAATCCAGGTCTCCGCCGTCCGGCAGCGCAATGGAGATCGCGCACGGCAGGCTCAGCGCTGCCAGCTTGCCATGCCCACCCTGAGCGTCCGCGACGGCGGAATTGCGAAGAACTCGGGAAGGGCCGGCGCTCGGCGCCCGCACGTCCTTCGCCCAAAATTCCGAGGTATTTTGTTCACTTAGGGCACGATGAGCGTGCTAGAACGGGATATCACCAAGGTTGTCGGACGAGTAACCGGCCCTCCACCACGAGCACCGCAGGGTCGGCGCCTAGGATTGATCGTAGCGGCCGCTGCGGTCGCCGCGTTACTCGTCGCCGCCTTCATCGTACGCGCGCTGACGCAGCCGCATGTCGCCTACATTACGGCGCCGGTCGTTCGCAAGGATCTCGTACAGAGCGTGACCGCAACCGGAACCGTTAACCCGCAAGACACGATTCTTGTCGGCACGCAAGTCTCAGGTACCATCACCGAGCAGGACGCCGACTACAACACGGTCGTTAAAAAGGGACAGATCCTTACGCGGCTCGATCCGACGAGTTTTCAAGCGCAATTGGACGCCGCGGAATCTGCGGAGGGTCAGGCAGCCTCAGAGTCGGCGGCTAGTCTGGCGAGCGCTAGCAGTGCTCAAGCCAACGCCGCGGTCGCGCATCAGAACATAGCCGTCGCTCGTGAAGCGCTCGCCTCGGCACAATCGCAAGTTTCCAAAGCCAAGGCTGCCCTCTATCTGGCAACGGTAACCCTGAATCGCGATCGCTCGCTGCTAAGCCAAGGGTACATCGCACAGTCGCAATTCGACACCGATGCATCGAACGCGGCGGCAGCGAAGTCCGCCTACGACGCAGCCGTCATCGCGGTTCCGCAGGCGCAAGCGCAGGTTCAGGCGCAGATTGCCGCCGCACAGGCAAGCGTCGCTCAAGTCCGAAGCGCGATCGCGGGTGCGAAGGCGAGCCAACAGGCCATCGGAGTACAAAGTGCGGCGGTCGCGCAAGCCCGGTACAATTTCGACAACGCCGTGATTCGCTCGCAAGTAAACGGAACGGTGATCGCGCGCAATATTACGATCGGGCAAACCGTGGCCGCCAGCTTCACGACGCCCACGCTGTTCACGATCGGCCGCGACCTCAAAAAGATGGAAGTCGACGTAGCGGTGGGCGAACCCGACATCGGCGGCGTGCGCGCGGGCGATGCCGTCGATTTCACCGTACTTGCGTATCCAAATCGCACCTTCCACGGAACCGTGTATCAGGTGCGCCAGAATCCGACCACCGTCAACAACGTCGTCACCTACGACACCGTCGTGTACGTGGAAAACAAAGACGGCGCGCTCTACCCTGGAATGACCGCGAACGCGTCGATTCACGTCGCAAAGGCCGCGCACGCGCTGGTCGTGCCGATCACCGCGCTGCAATGGGCTCCCCCGGCAGGTCAGCGCATTCAAGCTCCGCAAACCGCCGCGTCGCCGAGCTCGCCCTGGGGCACCACCGAAGCGTCGCTCACGCGCACGATCGTCGCCGGCCGCAACGGACGCCTCTTTCTTCTGCACGGCGGCCAGCTTGCGCGCGTACCGGTGCGCGTGATCCTCGTGAGCGACACGGAAGCCGCAGTGCTGCCCCTCAACGATGCGAAGCTCGAACCCGGCGATACCGTTATCGCCTCCGATACGAGTACGCAAATGGCGTCGCAGAAATCCAACGTCTCGTCAGCCCTCACACGACAGCCTTCCACCCCGTCCGGCGGATCGCACTAACGTGCCTGAGACCACACCCGTCGTTCGCCTGGAAAACGTGTACAAGACGTATCCGCTCGAGGGCCATGACGTTGTGGCACTCAATGGCGTGGACCTCGTGCTCGAGCGTGGCGAGTTCGTTGCCATCATGGGCCCCTCGGGATCCGGCAAATCGACGCTGATGCACGTCATCGGGCTGCTCGATCTGCCGACATCCGGTCGCTACGACTTCGAGGGACAAGACGTCGCTCGACTCAGCGCCGACCAGCTTGCCGATGTGCGTTCGCAAAGCCTCGGTTTCGTTTTTCAATCGTACAATCTGTTAGCCCGTACAACCGCCGTCGAAAACGTCGAGCTTCCGATGCTCTATGCAGGTGTCCCCGATGACGAACGGCGCAAACGCGCGCTCGCGGCTCTCGAGATCGTCGGCGTTCCGGAGATGGCGGATCACATATCCAACCAGATGTCGGGCGGCCAGCAGCAACGCGTCGCCATCGCGCGCGCGCTCGTGAATAATCCCAGTCTGATTCTCGCCGACGAACCCACAGGCGCCCTCGATACCAAATCGTCCGAGGACATCATGCGGTTATTCACAACGCTCAATACGGAGCGCGGGATGACGATTCTTCTCGTAACGCACGAGCCGGACGTCGGCCGTAAGGCCAAGCGTATCGTGACGTTCCGCGACGGCAAGATCGTGAGCGACCGACCCAGCAGTGAAGTCCAGCGCAGCGGAGCGTTCGTCGGATGAATCTGCGAACGTTACTTCGGATCGCCTGGCAAGCCATCGTGCGCAATCGCGTGCGCTCGCTGTTAACGATGCTCGGCATGATCATCGGCGTCGCTGCGGTCGTGATCACGATCTCGATCGGCGTCGGAGCGCGCGTCGCCGTCGCCGATCAAATCACGAGTCTCGGCAGCAATCTCCTGATCGTGATTCCCGGCAGCGTCAATCTCAATGGCGTACGCACGGGCACCGGTGCCGCATCGACCCTCACGCCCGAAGACGGCCTCGCGCTGGCAAAGCTGCCACACGTAGCCGCGGTTTCGCCAGGCGTCGGCTTGCATACGCAAGTCGTCGCGGGCAAAAATAATTGGTACACGGGGATCATCGGTGTCGCTCCCACCTTCACATACATTCGCGAGTGGCATCTGGCGTCCGGTTCGTTCTTTACCGACGCCGACGTAACGTCCGCAGCAAAGGTCTGCGTTCTGGGTCAGACGGTCATCGAGAACCTCTTTCCCGACGGCGACTCGCCGCTCGGAAAGACCGTCCTCATTCACAACGTTCCGTTTACCGTCATCGGAACGTTGGCGCGACGTGGACAGAGTGCGAGCGGGCAAGATCAAGACGATACGATCGTCGTTCCGTACACGTCGTCGATGCAGCGCATTACGGGTACGACCTTCGTTAGCGTACTCGTAGTTTCGGCGGCAGACCAGGCCTCGATTCCGCTCGTGCAGAGTGAAATCGTTCGACTCTTGGAGCAACGGCATCAGATTATCGGAAGCATGGAGGACGACTTCGACGTTCGCAACCTTCAGGACATCGCCAATGCCGCTTCGCAGAGTCAGACGACCATGGAGTTTCTGCTTGCAGGCGTTGCCATCGTCTCGCTGCTCGTGGGTGGAATCGGGATCATGAACATCATGCTCGTCTCGGTCACGGAGCGCACGCGCGAAATCGGCCTGCGCATCGCGGTCGGCGCGCGCAGTTCATCGATCCTCGCGCAGTTTCTCATCGAGGCGGTGGTACTGTCGGGAGTCGGAGGACTGATTGGTGTTCTGTTAGGCGTTTTGGGCGCCGGAGCCGTTTCGATCTTCGGCCACTGGCCGATGGTCGTTCCAATGGAGGGCGTTCTGCTCGCCTTTAGCTTTGCAGCGCTCACGGGCGTCTTCTTTGGCTACTATCCCGCATCGAAGGCGGCCCATCTGAATCCCATCGCGGCCCTGCGCTTTGAGTAACCGCCCGTACCTTCTTGAAAAATTCGCCCGGCGGCCTCATGCTATTGCTATGATTAAATCGACGGCGGCTGCAGCTGCCCTCACGCTTGCGGCTATGACGGCGTTACCCGCAGATGCTACCGGCGTCACGCTCATCCAGCAAAAAGACGGCTCGGTCAAAACGTATTCCGACGTTTACATCCGCTTGGTCGGTCAGACGCTCACCCTCCGTAGCCCCGACGGCAAGGGTCTCCTGACCATTACCACCGGGTCGTGTTCGTTCGCGAAAGACATCGAGCAGTGTCTTCCGTACGCGGTAACGCTCGAACAAAACGGCAAGACGCATGTCATCACCGTCAGCTACGGAACCGTCTTTTTAAATCTCACGAATGCGGAGCATCACCTTTCGCTTTCATCGGATACGCTCGCGCCGCACACGGCGCTCGTGATATTTAAAACCGCGCACGGGACGTACGTTACATCAAAGGGCAAGCTCGATGAGGTGAAACCATGATCCGCTCGATGCGTCGCACGCTCGCCGTGGCGTTGCTGTTCGCTTTTCCTTTGCAGGC
>Ga0181525_10002122_pt1 | contig 16514 bp, 10 predicted proteins | sample PEATcosm2014_Bin_48_FD_121100 | JGI IMG/M metagenome (GOLD analysis project Ga0181525, IMG submission 121100) | Peatland microbial communities from MTU Mesocosm Facility, Houghton, MI, USA - PEATcosm2014_Bin06_10_metaG | ecosystem: Environmental > Terrestrial > Soil > Wetlands > Peat | place...
ATCAGACTGGAGTCTTGTGGGGCAGGTTGTCAACCTGCAGGCCGATTGTCAATCGGCCTGGCTGGGTGGTGTATGGTTGAGATTCAGCCTATGCGCGTCTAACTGGAACGAGAAGGTGATGGTCGAATCCTGGCTTCCGTGCCAGACCTGCCCGGCGTGATGGACTACGGCGTCAGCGAGGAAGAAGGGTGCCTTACTTCCAGGACATTTTAAGGAAGGAGCCCAAGCCCTTCTCATTTTGGACGTAGTACTCGACGGCCTCACGGGTTTCCCCCGCAGTCTTGCCCCATAGCCCGACCTGCGGCAAGGCTTGCGAGTTCTTGCAGTAGAAACCCGTGCGCGCTACGCCCCCGGGAATGGAGTACTTGCCCTCGCCGGGTGCTGATTGGGGCCGGCCATTGAATTCGGCGGAGAGCTTGTTGGCGGGAGGACCGCCAATAGAAATGACTGGATTACCTTGGAGGACCAGTGCCTCGTCGAACCACGCTTGATCAGTGACAACTATTCCGCGCCGGAAAGGATACTCTGCGCCCCTCTGGTCAATATGGTCCCTGAGAAACTCTGCAGCAGGCCGATCAAGAAGCTCAGCCACGACCGTCGTGCCGACAACTACAACCACGGTCTCTTTGTTAATGATCGCGTGCCGGTCGTATGTCCTATCTAGGCGAAGAATATCATCATAGTATCTAGGATTCGACATAGTTTTGTTCAGGTGTTCCGACGAGAACACGGTCGATAAGGGATGGGTCGCTTTCGCGGCTGGCGGCAATCGCTTCAGCCGACCCGTGCCGACTCTGGTCGCGCGCAATTGGTTCGTCAGACGGCGGTACAGCGCCTCATAGTCGTCATACAGGGAGTAGTGGGTCGAAGCTCTCAGGCGCACAGGAACATCATCCGGAGATGCGCCGTGGAAGAGCACCGGAACGAACCTATGGTTGACCAACTTGGCGTGGTACAGGTAGTCATAGATGAGGCGACTCTCCCAGATGGCTCCGCGCCCCTCGGGCGTTTCGTCTGGCTGCTCAACTCGCTGGCGATAGGCTGCCGTGCAGACCATAAGGACGAAGTCGGACTCGCGTATCTGCCTATCCATCCATGCTGGCCAGCCGTCCGGCGGGGACGTCTCGTCCAGGTCGACGGCCACCTTCACTCCGTCATCTTTCAGACGATCGGATAGGTCCAGCACGCGCCCAGTGTGTTCCGCAGACTCGTGGCTATATATGATGAGGACACGAGGTACGCGTAGTGCTGGTAGCATATGGCGGCCGCTCCCGCGAGCCGGCTCCGCCCGGAACGACGGCGGTGGGAAAGCGACAGAACGCTTACCCGCCAATGAACTGTAACATACCGAGCGCACGCGATCAACGGCGCTAGAGGCAGGCTTGCGGACCGGCCAAGTGCGGAAGCGCTAGAATAGACGACATGGACCGCCAACCACCTGAGACCGTCAAAGATCCGCCCAACTTGGTCCGGGCCGGCTCGTTCAGTCTGGATCGGCTGTTGAGCCACATCGATCCTGGACCAGCGGAAGAATCCGAAGCCTTCGTCAGCTTCATCTATGAGCAGCGCCGTATTGATGTCTCCACCGAACTCAACGACAAGACTGGTCGTTGACACTGACGTTGCCAGCTTTGTTTTCAAGTGGCACCCTGACTTCGCGCCCACCTACGTGAAGATCATACGCGGTTTTGAGTTGGTTCTCTCATTCATGACCCTCGCAGAGATGCGGCAGGGAGCTTTGAACGCGAAATGGGGACAGCGAAAATGCGATCTGTTGGAGGAGTATCTGGGCGACTTTTCGGTACTCCATTCCGACAGCACTTTGTGTTCTGCTTGGGCCGCCATTCGGAACGAGAGCGCGCGCAAGGGGCGGCCGATCAGTTCAGCCGATGCCTGGATCGCGGCCGCTGCGCTAGTTCTGCCGGCTCCGCTCGTCACCAACAATCCAAAGGACTACCGCCATCTGGACGACCTGCAACTGGTGTCAGCAGGCGGGATGTAACGCCCAGCCCGGCGGAGGCCGATTGACAATCGGCCTGCAGGTTAACAACCTGCCCCACATTACTGCTCGAACCGCAAGCACGCCCGTCCCAAATAAACCTCATCCCCGGCGCACAAGCGCTCGCCGCGACGGTTGCCGGCCGGCACTTCAATCGACCGGCCTTCGCGAAAGATGCGCGTGCCGAATTCGCTGTCTTCGTCGCAAATGCGATACTGGCCCGACGGCCGGTCGAAGCGGATGTGCGCGTGCGCGCGCGATACGGTGGCGTTCGCCTCGTCGCCGCCTTCTTCAAATACGATGTCGTTGCGGCGCACGATGCGCTGTTGGCTGTCGGTCAGTTCCCGCATGCGTCCTATATGGGTGAGCGTCCGGTCGACAGTATAGGTATCCTGGGCGGCCTTTCCGCGCACTACTACCAGGCGCGCCGCGGCCAACGGCGCGACCGATTCGGGTTCGGGTTCGACTTCAGGCGCGGCCACGGCCGCTGGGGCAGGCGCCGGCGCGGCGGGAGCCTCAACGATCGCGTACGCAATCTCGAAGCCCTTGGGGCCCTCTTCGGCCGTCTCCACATCCACCGCGAAGCCCGCCGGAAGCGCGCATCCCGCACCCTGCAGGGACTCGCGGATATCGTTTTCCAAACGGCGATCCTGGGCGAACGCCGCCTGAAACAAGGCGCGCCGGTCCGGCTCCGGGGATACCAGCCGGACGCGCAGATGGTTGTAAGGGAAAAGGTGCTGGCCGCGCTGGATGGTTTGGATCTTACCGGCGACCTCCTCGAGTATGGCGCGATGCACGAGCAGTAATTCGTCCGACTGAGTGGGGCCGAACGCCCGCTCGGTCCACTTGCGGAACGCGCGTTCGATAGTCTTCTCTACTTCCGATAGGAAACTCATGGCTGTTTTCCCGCTCCCGGCTGTTTCTCGGCACCTATAAGGCCCAGGCTCTGGGCCGCCGTCACCAGCGCGGCGGCCGCTGGAGCCGCGTAGGTGCCGCCATACTGGCCATTCTCGATCAATACCGCGAACGCAATGCGCCTGCCGGCCGGATACGGCGCGAACCCGATGAACCAGGCGTGCGAAGGCGCATCGGCCAGTTCGGCCGTGCCGGTCTTGCCCGCGATCTGCACGGAAGCGCCAGCGGCACTCCGGCCGGTGCCTTCCGTTACCACTTCGCGCATGAAGCGCGACAAGGTGGCAGCCACATCGGCGCCGATCACCGCCTGCGGCGCCTGGGTGCGGTCGTTGCTTTCGTCCGCGATCCACCGCCCTTGCGGCAGTTGGCCGCCGTTGGCGATAGCTGCCGCCACGCGTGCCATCTGGAACGGTGACGCGACCACTTGCCCTTGCCCGTAAGAGGATTGCGGCAGCGACTTGCGCAGTTGCGCCGCGGTGGCCGGCGCCGCCATGGAAATTCCCAGCAAACTGCCTGTATCGAATAACTGCTGTGCACCCACATTGTAAGTGCCTAACTGCGCGAAGTAAGCATTGCAAGAGACAATCACGGCGCGCTCCATGTCGATGGTCCCATGCGGCGACTTATCTTCTATGTCGTCGCGGATGGGACGGCTGGAACCGCGCATATAGTTACCCACGCGGCCATCCGGCAGCCGAATGCAGGAGTAAGTCTGCTTGGATAACTGCGGATCGTGGCGCAGCGCCGCCATCGCGGTAACTACCTTGAAAGTGGAGCCAGGCGGGTAGAGGCCGTAGCGCGCGCGATCGAGATACGGATTGGCGGCGTCTTCCGCGTCCGTGCGGGCGGCTTCCACCGGCGGCGCGTCGCCCGGTCCGATGGGCGGCAGCGGATAGCTGACCGCCGCCAGCAGATCGCCGGTCGATGGATCGAGCGCCACCACCGATCCTTTGTCCTGGCCGGCCTTCTGCAGCGCGGCTTTGAGGATCTCGCCGGCGCGCACCTGGAGGCGCGCATCGAGCGTCATGCGCACGTCGCGCTTCCGGTCCAGCACGCGCCGCACGGCCGGATTGCTGGGATCGTATCGGTGGCGCAGCAGCGGCACCAGCTCGCGCAGGTCGTAGCGCACCACGCGCTCCATCTTGCCCGTCTTGGGGTTCGCCACATCCACCAGAGTGGGCCGGTCGTCGTAGCCCCGCAGCCGTGTAGCCGAATCGCGCTCCACAAACGAAGTATTGCCCGCGCCCCAGCGGATGCGCGTGCGCAGGTCCCCGAGCAGGTCGAACGTCAGGCCGCCGAACGGATAGTGGCGGCTCTCGGTGCGCGAGCAGGCCCGGTCGATGTCGATGCCGAGCTGCCGGTATTGCGCGCGGTGCTTCTCCAGTTCGTCCCAGTTGCTGGTGGCCAGCGGCAGGCCGTTGCGGTCGTAAATGCTGCCCTTGGGAATGTCGCGCGCGATCTCCTGGAAGCGAGGATTGTATTGATAGCGGCGCGCGCCATCGGCCTGCACCACTAGGGTGCCTTCGCCCATGATGGCGGCGCTGCGCGCTATCTGCACGTAGGCGGCTTTGCCGACAATGATCAGGGCCAGCGCCCCCAGCGCCAGGCCCGCGGCTTCCACCGGCGCGCGGAAGGGTGCGTTGCGCTCGGGATCGGCGGCGGGCCGGCTGGAAATCGACAGCAGCATGGCGAACACGAAAAAGTTCGCCAGCATGGACGACCGCCCATAGCTCAAGAAAGGCGTTACCACGCCGGAAAGCGGCAAAACACCCAGCGATCCGCCCGAGATCAGCAGGATTTGCAGGGCCATGGCCACGCCCAGGCCCGTGGCCAGGAAGAATTCGTAGTCGCTGCGCGCGCGCAAGGCGATGCGCCCCGCGCGGTACAGGATGAGAGCGTAGATCGCGAAAACGGCAGCCACGCCGAGGAAGCCCCATTCCTCGCCCAGCGCCGCCAGGATCAAGTCCGTGTGCGCGGCCGGAACCAGCGCCGGATCGCCCAAGCCTGGGCCGGTTCCCGTGAATCCGCCGGTCGAGTACGCCCACAGAGATTGCGCCAATTGATCGCCGCCGTGGATCACGTTGTTCCAAGGCGATGCCCACATGGAAACGCGCTCGTAAACCGTGTGCGGCACGCGCACCAGATAGCCGCCCACGAATCCGGCCAGCAGAAACAGGAGCCCGGCCATGGCGATCAGCGTATCTTTGCGCGCGATCGAATACAGCGCCAGGAACAGACACGTGAACACCATGGCCGGTCCCATATCTTTCTGCAAGAAGAAAAACAGCAGCGAGAGCGCCACGCAGGCGAATGCGGGAAGGGTATATTCAAGCGGGGGAATGCCGCCCAGCCGGTTGAAGAGCGCCAGCCGCGGGCGCTGTTCGCGGGCGTGCCGCAAGACATCCCAACGCGGCGCGAAATAGCCCGCCAAAAACAGGATCAGCAGAATGCGGATCACCTCCACGGGCTGAAATCCAAACAGGTTGACTTTGGCGTCGCTCACGCCGGGGCCGTAGCCGAACACGATCAGCAGGGCCGAAAGCGCGAAGCTGGCGAGCAGCGGCACGAAGCTCAACTTGCCCATCAGCCGCTCGTAGTCGAGCGCGCTGGCGATCGCCAGCAGGACGCATCCGGCGGCCACGCCCTGCGCGAAATCCACGAAGAGCAGGCTATCGCGAACGGGGTCGCGCAGGCTGATCATCAGGTTCAGGCCGAGTCCGGTAAGCAGCAGAATGGCGGGTAACAGCAGACCGTCGCCGGGGAATGCGCGCAAGCTCCACCAAAGGTGCACAGCCCAGAATGCCGCGAAAAAGACCGCGATCCAAACCCAAAATAGGCGCCGGAACTGTGCCGGGCGGCGCACCACGAACGAAGGCTTCAACTGCCGGAACTGTTCGCTCGTCAGGAGCGCATGGCGGCCGCGGAACGACTTCAGTCCTCTCGCGGACCCGACTTCCGATTCGGAGAACCGCAGCCGGGCGATTGCGCCCACATTTGGCAGACTGCCAGAGGCGTCGTAGATCCGGCGCGCGACGAATTGCCGCTCGGCCGGTTCGGTGAACAGCGCCAGGTAAGGCAGCAGATCCTCGCGCGCGGCCAGATCGTTTAGGTTCAACAGTTGTTTGCCGGCGAGGCCGCGCTCGATTTCCGCGAACGAACGCGTCTTGGCGCGGTAGACCAGGAAGAAGCCGGCCAGCAGCGCGAGCGAACCCGACAGCATCCAAAGGGCTTCCCTGCGCCGCCAGACGATGCCCTGCCAGAGGATCGCGCCTTGCCCGCGACCGGAAGGCAGCGCTCTCTCGGTGGCCCTGCTGCGTGTTACCGCCATTCGGAGTCCAACTTAGATTCTAAGCGGTAGCGCGCGGCCTCGCACGGCAGGGCTCTTTTGTTGCGCCTGCGCTGCGGCAAGTACACGATCGCACGTAGTACCAGTACCTTATTCAAGGCCCGAGGGGAACTTGCACTGCCTGGAGCTTGCAAAATACCGATAGCTTGTGCGACTCTGAATCAAACTCATGCACCCCTTCATACGTCTGTTATCCCGTACTTTGTTTGCTCCGTCGGCATTTTTGTTGCTTGGCGTAGCTGGTCTTTCCGCCGCGCCAACCTTCACTGAGTACCTCATCCCGACCGCCGATGCGAAACCCTTCAGCCTGGTGGCGGGGCCGGACGGCGCCATTTGGTTTACCGAGTGGGTTGGGAATAAGATCGGCCGGGTAACAACGGAGGGCGTCTTCACCGAATATCCCCTGCCCAATGCGCATAGCACGCCGATTTGGATCAAGGTAGGGCCAGATGGCGCGCTCTGGTTTACCGAGGAGGCAGGCAACCGCATCGGGCGCATCACCACCGAGGGGGTCATCACGGAGTATCCGCTGCCGACGGCTTCGAGCGATCCCTGGAATCTCGGCGTGGGTCCGGACGGGGCGTTCTGGTTCACGGAAAAAGCCGGAAGAATCGGCCGCATCACCACCTCCGGCGCGCTTACGGAGTACACGGTGCCATTTTCTCCCTGGGATATCTGCGCCGGGCCGGATGGGGCCCTGTGGTATACCGAACGGTACTCTAACCAGGTCGCCCGTATGACCACCGCGGGAGTAATCACCAATCAATATGAAGTCCCCACCCCGGCCAGCGGTCCGGATGTAATCATCGCGGGGACTACCGGGCCGCTCTGGTTTACCGAGGAATTTGGCACGAAGCTCGCAGCCATTACCACCGAGGGCGCGATCACCGAGTACCTTGTACCCACGCCCGATAGCCAGCCCGGAGGCATCACGTTCGGGCCCAATGGCGAAATCTGGTTCGCAGAGCACACCGGCAACAAGATCGGCTGGCTCTCCACCACGTTTGTATTCACCGAATACGTGGCTCCCACGGCCGATAGCGTTCCGATGGTTATCGAGCAGGGTCCCGACGGCGCTTTGTGGTACACCGAGTGGCAAGGCAATAAGATCGCGAAAATCACCAGCTCCGAATAACTGAAACCCGTGCCTGGGCCGGGGCGTTGTAAGCTGTGAAAGGGGCCCACATGCGACTTCCGATTCTGTTGCCTGCGCTGGCGGCGGGGATGTTAGTGGCGCAAATGCCCGATGTGGTCATCCGGACCACCACTCGCCTGGTGCAAATCAACGTCATTGTGACCAAGAAAGGCGCCCCCGTACCGGGGCTGAAAAAAGAGGACTTTCAGGTCTTCGACAATGGCAAGAGGCAGGAAATCCGGTTGTTTTCCGAGGAAACCCGAGCGATCCTGCCGTCGGCAGCCGCGCCGTTGCCGCAGGGCACGTTCACCAATCAGCTCGAACAGCGGTCGGGGACCCCGGCGGCGGTTACTGCAATCCTGCTGGATGGCGTGAATACGCGCTTTTCCGACCAGACCTATGCGCGCCGGCAGGTAGTTCAGTTTCTGAAACAAATCCAGCCGGAAGACCGCATCGCCATCTACACGCTGGATTCCCGCGGCCTGAAAGTGCTGCACGATTACACCACCGATTCCTCGGACCTGGTGGCCAGGCTGGCCAAGTATCAGGGAGATATTGCGCCGGAGGTCACCGGTGCGAGCGAATTGAGCGATGCGCTGGGCGGCTGGATGGGCGGCGGGGGGAACAGCTTCGAGAGATCGTACTACCTCAACAACCGGATTCAGCAGACGCTGCACGCCATCGAATTCATCGCCGACAATCTGGCCCCGCTGCCCGGCCGCAAGAACCTGATCTGGGTGTCCAGCGGTTTTCCGCTGCAGATTGGTTTCTTGAACACTTCGGGAGGCCGCGGCGGCAACAGCGGGATGCCCTCGGCGGCGCAGCAAGGAGGCCCGCCACGCACAGGCAGCATGAGCGGGCGCGGCGCGCCGCCCCCGCCTCGCGATCAGCAGACCTGGACGGCCGATTCCGACCGGGCGATCCGGGCGCTCAACGATGCAAACCTGGCCATCTATCCCGTGGATGCGCGCGGGCTGGTGGCTTCTGCCTCCGCGCGGGTTGGGTCGCGCACCTACGTGAACCAGGCGACCATGGAAGAACTCGCCGGCCGTACCGGAGGGCGCGCGTTCGTGAATACGAACGATATCGCGGGCGCCATCCGGACGGCGGTGGAGGATTCTTCGGTCACCTACACGTTGGGCTTTTATCCCGAAAACGACAAGTTCGACAACTCGTTTCACAACCTGAAGGTGAAACTGGTGGAGTTTCCGCACGCAGAGCTGCGATACCGGAAGGGCTATGTGGACCAGCGCACTCCACCGCAAGACGAAGGCCTGCGGCGGGCGGCGTTGCGCGATGCCGTTCTGAGCCCCATGGACGCTAACGGCATCGGGCTGCGCGCCAATGTGCGCCAGACCGGCGAAGGCTTCGACGTGACGATGAGGGTCGACCCCAGGACGATCATGCTCGATCCACAAGGGGACCGATGGGCGGGCAAGCTGGACCTTTTGTTCGTGGAAAAGGACGCGCACGGCGCCCAGACTTACGGCGTGGACGACACTTTGTCGATGGAGCTCAAACGGGAGAATTACGACCACGTCCAGCGGGAGGGACTGATGTACCACCGCGTGCTCCCGACCACCGGCAAAGCCAGCGAGATACGGGTGGTGGTACGGGATGCGTCCACGGGAGCCGTGGGCAGCATTACGGCACAGGTCGACTCGATTCCTTCCGCGGCGGCGAAGTAGGGCCGCCGCGAGCTCCAAGTCAGGTCTCGCTCACGATAAATGCAGGTATTCGGCCTAACCGCCAGGGTGGCGCCCAAAAATAAATCTTGAAAAACTTGACGCAAACCTTCCGCTGCGGGCACAATTAAGGTATCCGGTTGCTCCGGCCGGCGTTCTTTGTTTGGGTTCTGGCGAACTACTACAGGTTTACCACCTGGCGCTCGTGTCTGGACGTATGATGAATCTTTCATTCAGCCTCCCCCGGCTTCTCCGGTTCGCAATCGTTATCTTCCTAATCAGCCAAGTTGTTTCTGCCGCGCCCACGCACCACCGCCGCCGGGCCGTGCATCACGGCGTGGCGCCGCACTCCGCCGCCTTGGTGCATCGCGTTGCTTATCGCACGCCGGCGCCGCTGCCGGTGGTAGTGCGCGGCGGGCCCTGGACCGAACCGACGTATGCCGATTCCACTGTGGGCGACAACGCCGATGGCGAGGATCTGGAAGTGCGCCGCGCCGCCGTGGAGGCCCTCGGCGCGTACAACGGATCGGTGGTCGTGGTGGATCCGAATACCGGCCGGGTCTTGACCATCGTGAACCAGAGGCTGGCGCTCGGCGGCGGATTTCAACCCTGCTCTACGATCAAAGTCTCGGTGGCGCTGGCGGGCCTCAGCGAAAAAGTGGTCGGCGGCGACGGCAAGCTCTTCCACCACCGCGGCTACAACCTGACGCAGGCGCTGGCGCATTCGAACAACTTCTATTTCGCCACCCTGGGCACCAAGCTCGGCTTCGACAAAGTCAGCTATTACGCCCATTTGTACGGATATGGAGAGAAGGCCGGCTTGAATATTCCCGGTGAGAGCCCCGGGCGCTTCCCCGCAGAGCCGCCCAGCAACGGCGGCGTAGGCATGCTCACCAGCTTTGGCGAAGAGATAGCGCAAACGCCGCTGCAACTGGCCGCGCTGATGTCCGCGCTAGCCAATGGCGGCACGCTCTACTACTTGCAGTATCCGCGCAGCGCCCAGGAAGCCGGCGAGTTAGTGCCGCGCGTCAAACGCCAGTTGGATATTGGGAACGTGCTTCCCGAGCTGAAGCCCGGCATGCTGGCCGCCGTCGAGTACGGCACGGCGCGACGGGCGCAGCAGGATGAGCCCATCGCCGGGAAGACGGGCACCTGCACCGATGGCCACACGCACCTGGGCTGGTTCGGCTCCTTCAACGACGTGCATGGACGCAAGCTGGTGGTCGTGGTGCTGCTCACCGGCGGACGCATGCCTGGCACGCCCGGGCCTCTGGCGGCGGGCATGGCCGGCGATGTCTATCGCAGCCTGGCGCAGAAGAACTACTCCGCCCTGGAGGACCCGCTGCGCACGCTCACGCCCGCGACCCTGCTTTCCTCCCAAATCTGTTGCGCCCGATAGGCTAGCAGGTTAGACCCACTCCAAGGCGCCCTTTTTGTACGCCCAGATATAGCCCACCACCAGGATGGCCAGGAACACTACCACTTCGGCCACGCCGAACCATCCCAAACTTTTATACCGGACGGCCCAGGGAAACAGGAAGATGGTCTCCACATCAAAGATCACGAACAGGATGGCGATGATGTAGAAGCGCACGGTGTAGCGCCCGCGTGAATCCGAGGCGGCTTTGATGCCGCATTCATAGGCTTCCAGCTTGGCCGCGAACGGGGATGACGGACGGATCAGTTTGGCGATGATGATCGTCACCACCGGAAACGCGATGGCGATCGCCAGGAAGATGAAGATCGGTATGTACCCGCTCGGCATGGCCACAAATATATCATGGTTCAAGCGATGAACAATGATCCCCGCGGTACGTACACGGCACGATTAGAGTCCCGCCGCCAGGCGGCCGCGCGGCACGACCAGCGGGACCGCACTATCGGCAACTTGCGCCTGCTGGTCTTCACCAGCGCTGCCGTGCTGGCGTGGCTAGCCTGGGGACGCGACGCTCTCAGCCCGTTCTGGCTGGGACTTCCGGCGGCGGTGTTCGTGGGCCTGATGGCGGCGCACGAGCGCGTGCTGCGGGCGCGCCGCGCCGCCGGACGTGCGGTAGCGCACTATGAAAGAGCGCTGGCGCGTTTGGACGGGGAGTGGGCCGGCCACGGAGAAACCGGCGCGCGATTCCTGGACGGCGCGCACCCTTACGCAGCGGATCTGGACCTGTTCGGCCAGGGGTCGCTATTCGAGCTGATGTCCACCGCGCGCACGCGCATGGGCGAGGCCGCGCTGGCGAGCTGGCTGCTCGAAACCACCGAGCCGGCGGTGCTGCGGGCGCGGCACGAAGCCATCGCCGAGCTGCGCCCCATGCTGGACTTGCGGGAAGATCTGGCGTTGCTGGGCGAGGATGTGCGGACGGGTGTGCATCCGGCGGAGTTGGCCGCGTGGGGCGAGTCCCCGCCACTGCTGGAATCGCGCCGCGCCCGCGCCATCGCCTTCGCCATACCGTGCCTGGTCGCCGTCTGCGCGGTGCTCTGGGGCGCACTGGGCTGGCGCGATCCATTCTTCGCCATGCTCGCGGCCGTGGCCATCTTCATCGCGCGCTTCCGACGCGTGGTCTCGCGCGTGGTGGAGGCTGTGGAACAGCCCGCGCACGATCTGGCCCTGCTGGCGAAGGTTCTCTCGCGGCTGGAGCAAGAGCGCTTCACATCGGCGCGGCTGGGGAATCTGCGCGCCGCGCTGGACGTCGCCGGCCTGCCGCCTTCAGCGCGCATCGCCAAGCTGAGCCGGCTGATCGAGTTGCTGGCGGAACGCGAGAACCCGTTCATGCGGGCCATCGGACCGTTGATGTTGTGGACCCAGCAACTGGCTTTCGCCATCGAAGCCTGGCGGCGCCTTTCCGGGCCCGCGCTGCGGCGCTGGCTGGACGCGGTGGGCGAGATCGAAGCGCTGTGCGCTCTGGCGGCTTATGCGTACGAGCATCCGGCGGACGTGTTCCCGGAGTTCGAATCCGGCGGGGCTTGCTTCGAAGGCGATGAAATGGCGCATCCGCTGCTCGATCCGGCGCGCGTGGTGCCCAACAGCGTGCGGCTGGGCGGCGATTTGCGCGTGATGATTGTCAGCGGGTCGAACATGTCCGGCAAGAGCACGCTGCTGCGCACGGTGGGGATCAACGCAGTTCTGGCCCAGGCGGGAGCGCCCGTGCGCGCGCGCCGGCTGCGGCTGTCGCGGCTGGCGCTGGGAGCGTCCATCCGCACCATGGACTCGCTGCAGGACGGCACGTCCCGCTTCTACGCCGAAATCAAGCGTCTGCACCAGATCATGGAACTGACCGCCGGTCCGCTGCCGGTGCTGTTCCTGTTGGATGAGCTGCTCCACGGGACCAACTCGCACGACCGGCGCATCGGTGCGGAGGCCATCGTGCGCGGCCTGGTGGAGCGCGGCGCGATCGGCCTGGTGACCACGCACGACCTGGCGCTGGCGCAGGTGGCCGACGCGCTCGCGGCGCGCGCCGCCAACGTCCACTTCGAGGATCAGTTCGAGAACGGGCGCATGACGTTCGACTACCGGCTGCATGCGGGCGTGGTGGAGAAAAGCAATGCGCTGGAGTTGATGCGGTCGGTGGGGCTGGAGGTGTAGCGCGTTTCGATCCATCACGTCGCCCAATCCGCCTGATCGGCGGGGGCCATCTCGATCCAGCCCTGCTGCGGCACCGCGTCCATGGGCAGGCCGCCCTGCCAGAGCGAAAACTGGAAGCGTACCTGGGCGCTGGCGGCCGCGCCTAGCGCGGCGAGCGAGAGGCGGGCCTCCAACACATTCTTGAACGCGAACGCCACGGCCTGCGCGGTGGGCTCCGGAGGCCCGGCCAGCTTCAGTTCAGTCACATTGGCGCGGCCGTAATCGAAGCGCACAGTCACTTCGCTCGATTGCGCCGGATCGCCCGCCGAGAGGTTCAGGCGCGCTTCCATTTCGGAAATGGTCTGCTCGGAGCCGCGGTGAAAGTCCACGCGCAGATACAGGTTCTGGCCATCACTGCCGTAGAGCACCTCGCGCACCAGAAACTTCTTGCCGTGCATGGAGCCGGAGCGCTCGTCCGCGCGATACGAGCCCGCGCCCAACCACTCGAAATACGAAGTGACTTCGCCGTCGATGACGGGCGTGATCGGTCCGCTGGGCGGGACGTGCGCAGCGCTCACGGCCACGCGCAGAATGGGGCGGGACAACTCCTCGGGCGGGCTAAGGTTCAGGAAGCGGTAGACGTTGGCCAGATGGCTGCGGTAAAGCTGGTCGAATTCCACGCGGTTGGCGGAGTCATGCTCGGGGCCGTACCACCAGCACCAATCGCTGCCTTCCGCGATCAAAAGCTCTTCATAGGCCAGACGGCGGCGGTCCGCGGGCGCGTCGGCTGCGGCCTGGTAGGTTTCCCGCGCGCGCAGGAGTTGGCTCCAGGCCTGGTTATCCTCTTCCGCTCCGATCCAGACGTCGAAGTTGGCGTTGATCCACGAGCCCGGGAAAACGTGCGACAGCGGCTCCGGCTCCATTTTGGACAGCGCGTCGCTGACGGTGACGGCGGACATCTGCGGGTCCTGGGAAATGAGGGTATATAAATAGCGCAGGAAGGGCCGGCCGTTGTGATCGAAGTATTCCCAGGCATTTTCGCCGTCCAGGATGATGGGCACCAGGGCGTCGCGGCCGCCCGCCAGGATGCCGCGGCAGTTCTCGCGGATGCGATTCAGGAAATCGTGCGCGGCCTGGAGGGAATCCATTCCGGAATACACGAAACCGATCAGGTCGCTCAGGAAATGATCGCGGAAGACCACCCCGAGCTGGTGCTGGTCCTGCTCCCAGCGGTAGGGGCGATAGATGGCGTCCACGCCGATGGCGCGGCCGAGAGTGCGCCCTAGCACGCCGCTGTCGCTGGCCGCCCAGCGGTAGCCCACGGCGGCGGCGATGCCGAAAGCTTCGTCGGAAACGGAACCCTCCGAGGGCCACAGGCCGACGGGCGCCACGCCGAACTCGCGCGCGACGTATTGGCGGGCCATCTCCAATTGCACTTGGGCGTCTTCCGGATAGCGAAACGCGGGCGGCAGGGGCACGCCGGGGTGGGATACGGAGGCGATGTTCGAATCGCACAGCAACGGCAGAATAGGGTGATAGTAGGGCGTGGTGGAGATTTCGATCTGCCCCGCGGCGGCCATTTCGCGATAGATGGGGATCACCTTGCCCAGGATCTCCAGTTGCTTGCGCCCTACCAGCCGCTGGTCGTCGAGCGAGAAGTCCCTGCCCTTGGCAAACAAGTCGCGAACCTCGGGATCGGCGGCGCGAAACTCCTCGTCGAACCAGATCAGTTGGGAGACGACCTGCAGATCGCGAAAATCCTGCGCGGAGAAGCGGGGGCGAGCCATTTCGAGGCGGTCCTGGGAGTGGCGCGCTTCAAAGAGGCCGGCGTAGCGCGGGAGCGACTCGATCATGGCCAGGGGATGCGGCTGCAGGAACTGTTGCAACAGGAAGATTTGTTCCGCTTCCGTGAGCGCTTCGGCAGGCTTCAGGGCGACCATTAAGTAGGGGTCGTGAGCCTCGCCGCGGGCGTACTCATCCACCTGCGCCATCATGGAGGGCACCAGGTTGAAGGTTTGGCGCACGGTGGGGAATTCGCGCAGGATTTCGACCATACCGTAGTAGTCTTTGAGGGCGTGAAGGCGCGTCCATGGCAGCTTGTACTCGCCGGAGGCGAGATCCTTGTAAAACGGCTGGTGCATGTGCCACAGGAAGCAAAGATATATGCGCGGCATGGGTTAGCGGGCGAAGTAGCTGCTGGCGGGTGGCGGCGCGTGGACACCTTTGACAGCCAGCCAAAGGATGTCGTTTAGCTCGTCGGCATCGGCGCGGTCTTCCTGGCGGAAATCCAAACGGGAAGAGCGCCCCGCGGTGGGCGACTGCAAGGGATTGCGTTCGTCGAGCGCGACGCGCGGCTTTTCGGCGGCGTAGGGCGCGGGGTCCGCGGCCGCCTGGAACGCGGCGGACATGGGCCGCGCCGCGGCGTCGAACTGGGTCATGGGCCGCAGCCCCAGGATCAACTCCATGGTGCGCAACATGGAGGCGGTGTTGTACATGGAGCTATCCACGGCTTTGTGCCTGACGTAGGGCGAGATGAGGAACGCGGGCGAGCGGTGCGAATCCACGTGGTCGGGACCGTTCTGCGCGTCGTCTTCCAGCACGCAGATCAGGGTGCTCGGCCAGAAACGGCTCCGCGATACGGCTTCCACCAGCATCCCGAGCGCATAGTCGTTATCCGCGTTCATGGCGATAGGGGTCAGCTTGCCGCGTTGCGTGCCGCTGGTGTGATCGTTGCCGAGACGCATAAACATGAGTCGCGGCATGACGCCGGATTTCTCAAATTCCGTGAGGTCGGCCAGAAATACCTTCACCCGTTCGACATCGGGGTATTCGAGATCGAAGTCGCGGTAGTGGAGGTTGGTGACGCTTTTGAGCACCGGGTCGCGGACCAATTCGATTTGCGTGCCGTCGGCAGCGGCCTGGGCGCGGTTCTGCGCCATGTAGCCGTAGTTGCGCATGGAGATTCCCGTGCCCGCGGCGCTCGACCAGAGATATCCGGCGGGCGGCGCATCGGTAGGGTCCTGCTCTTCATAATCGTAATGGTTGCGGCGGTTTGCGTAACTGTTGGGCCACATCTTCTGGATGTAATCGGTGGCGATGGCCGCGGTGGACCAGGAGTGGCCGTCGGCGCTGACATCGCCCGACACATAGAAGTTATCCAGCAGCACGAACTGGCGCGCTATCTTATGCTCGTTGGGAGTGACCTTTTCGCCGAACAGCACCAGGGACGGATCGCCGTTGCCTTCCTTCATGTCTCCCAGCACCTGATCGTAAGAGCGGTTTTCCTTGACGATGTAGATGATGTGTTCGATAGGCGGAAAGGGGTTGGGTGTCTCCAGCTTCTCGTCGCGATACGGGGAGTTGGCCGTGGCTGTACGGGTGTAGGCATCCAGTTGCTCGGTGGTGAAGGGATCGATGAAGGAGGCGGTGCCGGTTTGAATGCGGCCCACGTATTGAACCAGGTCGGCGTCGCCCTGGTGACTGGCGGCTGGCCGGAGCGTGGGATTGGGCCCGCGCGGATTCGGATGCGAGCTGAGCCCGCGGCCATTCAGCACCACCAGCGTGCCGTTGGGCAACTCGCGCGCCGCCGTGGGATACCAGCCTGTGGGGACGAACCCTTCGACGTGGCTGCGGTCCTCGGAAATATCCACCACCGCCACCACGTTGGCATCGGAACAGACCACGTAAAGGCGCTTGCCTTGCCGGCCGGCGGCCAAGGCGCTGGGAGTCATACCGGCGGGCTGGCGCGGCGTCATGGCGGTATTGATGGTCTCGATCAGCCGCAGTTCCTTCCCTTCGGAAACGCCCAGCGTATAGACGCTGTTGGTATTGGAGGCGGTGATAAACAGGCGCGCGACCCATGCATCTTCCCCTTCGGC
>Ga0181525_10002125_pt1 | contig 16485 bp, 16 predicted proteins | sample PEATcosm2014_Bin_48_FD_121100 | JGI IMG/M metagenome (GOLD analysis project Ga0181525, IMG submission 121100) | Peatland microbial communities from MTU Mesocosm Facility, Houghton, MI, USA - PEATcosm2014_Bin06_10_metaG | ecosystem: Environmental > Terrestrial > Soil > Wetlands > Peat | place...
GTGAACCTCGTCGCCTTACTCATAGTCTTAGACTGGTTCGCTTAGCTCTTCATGCAGCTTCCGCCGACGCTGACGGCGCGGCCTTTGCCGGTCGTGTAGCCGTACGAGAAACTGATCTTACTGGAACTGACTTTCTTGACCGTGTAGTCCGTGATGCTCGTTGTGCTTGCCGTGGGGGCAAAGGCGAGGTCATGCCAGATCGCCGTGCCGTTCACCCAACCTTTTGTGTAAGCCAGATCGTATTGGCCGTGATCGTCAGCGTAGAGATCGACCCAGCGCTTTGAATCGCCGTCCCAGGTAATCCAATCGGTGCCCTTCGGCGACCATGGTGCCCAGGAGGTCGCTTTGGTCGTTTGCTTTCCGACCATCCAGTAGCCGGTTGGATCCATGCTGTAGGTTTCGACCGAGACTTGCGGTGTCGGGCGGCGTGTACTCTTGGCCGTACAGGTCCACGTGCCGACGTAGAAAGCCATCGGCGCAAAGTTCGGCTTCTTCGGAATTGGGATGGGAGTCGATGGCGCGGTTTGTGCCTGTGCCGCCGACATCGTCAAGCCGAATAGTACGGCGGCGGCAAACAGATAGACGGATCGCATCTAGAGCGTTCCTTTCAAGCGAGGTAGCAGGTGGTTGCCTACTTAGTTGACTCGCTTTTCGTGGCCTTTCCACTCTTTGTCGCGCAGGACGAACTTCTGCACTTTGCCGGTTGATGTTTTCGGCAAGGGCCCGAACTCAAAGGCTTTGGGAACCTTGAAGCCCGGCAGCTGCTCGCGACAGAATGCGACCAGCGCCTCCGCTGTTAGGGTCTGGCCTTCTTTGAGCGTGACGAAGGCTTTTGGGACTTCGCCCCACTTATCGTCGGGCATCGCGACGACGGCGCATTCGAGCACGGCTGGGTGCGCGACGATGACTTTCTCGACTTGGATCGTCGAGATGTTCTCACCGCCGCTGATGATCACGTCTTTCGCGCGATCGACGATCTCGATGTAACCGTCCGGCTGCATCACCGCGACATCGCCCGAATGGAACCAGCCGCCGGCGAACGCTCGCGCCGTGGCTTCGGGATCGTTGTAGTAGCCTTTCATCACGTTGTTGCCGCGCATGACGATCTCGCCTTGCGTCTTGCCGTCGGTGGGAACGTCGTTCAGCTCGCTGTCGACGACGCGCACGTCGTGCGCGTCCATCGTCAACATCGCGACGCCTTGGCGGCTCTTGAGCCGCGCGCACTCGCTCTCATCGGCGCTATCCCACTGCGGGCTTTTCCATTCGCAGACCGTGATCGGGCCGTACGTTTCGGTTAGGCCGTAGACGTGGGTCATCGTCGCGCCGAGCGCTTCCATCTGCTTGATGATCGTTGGCGACGGTGGTGCTCCCGCCGTCGTAATGTGAACCTTGTGCTTGAACGGCTTCGCGCTCGGATCGTTGGCGAGCATGATCCAGACGGTCGGCGCGCCGCACAAATGCGTGACGCGTTCCGTTTCGATCAGCTCGAGAATCTTCTTCGGATCGACTTTACGCAAACAAACATGCGTTGCGCCCGCGGCCGTCACAGCGTAGGGAAAGATCCATCCGTTGCAATGAAACATGGGGAGCGTCCACAGATACACGCTCTCCGGTCGCATGTTGGCGTGGAAAATCTCGGCTTGCGCGTTTACGAACGCGCCCCGGTAGGTGTACATGACGCCTTTCGGTCGTCCTGTGGTGCCGCTCGTGTAGTTGATCGAGATCGTCGCGTCTTCGTCGACCTCGCGTCGCTCGAGGCTTTGCGGATCAGCTTCGGCAATCAGCGCTTCGTAAGCGTCGGGAACGCGAATGCAGCGCATCTTCGGTTTGAGCTCGCGAACGAAGTCGTCGAAATCGGCGTCGTAGATCAGGACGCTTGCGCCGCAGTGTTCGAGAATGTAGTCGATCTCGGAGACCGTCAGGCGGATGTTGAGGGCGCAGAGAACGCCGCCTGCCATCGGTACTGCAAAGTGCGCCTCGAGGAGCGCGGATGTGTTCGGGGACATGACCGCAACGCGCTCGCCCTCGCGAATGCCTATTACTTGAAGTGCGGCGGCCAGGCGATGCACGCGGTCGCGCAATTGCGGATACGTGCGTCGGACGTCGCCATCAACGACCGCGATTTTCTCGCGAAAAACATAGGCGCTGCGCTCGAGATAATCGAGCGGCGTGAGCGGCCGCAGGTGAACGGCTTTCGGCCTTTCCGCGATTGCCATGGGCCGGGCGCTTCTACGGTTTGACGAAGAGTCCCGCGACTTTGTTCTGCTGGTCGAGCACCAACGTGAACGTGTACAGGCCGGATGCGGCCCTGACGCTGTAGACATAGACGCGATAGCCGCCGCGCAGTGCAAAGCCGATCAGGTGCAGGCTCCGCATGGCGCCTGCCGCCTTGATGACGTCCTGCGCCGGCCTGACGGCGTCCGGCGTCAGCGCGGCCAGCATTTGCGGCGTGAGCTGCGCCTTATCCCACGATCCCGATTTGATCCGGTCGAGCCATTCGCGCGCGCGGGTGCGAACCGCCGGATCGTCGAGCTCGGCGACGCGCTCTTGCGCTAGCGATTGTAATGCGGCATCGGTCCCCGGAAGAAAGATCTCCGCAATCTTCGTTGCCGGAAGCGCGAGATTGAAGTCCATGGTGTTCGCGAGCGTTACGATTGCGAGCCGATCGTCGGGGAAGACGAAATTCTGCGCGGAAAAACCGCCCGGAACGCCCCCGTTATGGGAGACCATGCGATGCCCAAGCACGGTCGTGACCGACAGGCCGAAGCCGTAGTCGGCTGTTTTGCCGTTCGCAAGCTTCGCCGGTGCGGTCATCTGGGAAAGCGAGTCGGCGCTCACCACGTGATTGCCGAATAGAGCGCGGTTCCACGCCATGAGGCCCGGAACGGTCGCGTAGATCTCACCGGCGGCATACGCCCACGTCGGGTCGGGCGTCGTCATCGCTTTCGGCGTCGCGCCTTCCGTATAGCCGCGCGCGATCGAACCGCTGCTCGGAGGGCCGGGGTTCACCTCGATGCCAAGCGGTCCAATGATGCGTTCGCGTAAAACTTGCGCGTACGGCTTCGCGTAGAGTTTTTCAATCGCAAGCCCGAGCGCAAGATAGTTCGAGTTGCAATACTCCCACTGCGTTCCGGGTGTGAAATCGAGTGGTTTGTCCTTGATGAGCGCGACGAGCGCTTCGGGTCGCACGTCGGGCTTGTCCATCAGACCGCTCGTGTATGCGTCGCCCGCATATTCTGCCAGGCCGGTCGTGTGACTGAGCAGTTGGCGAAACGTGATTTCCTGCGCGTGTGGAAACGCCGGCACTATAGTGGCGAGGCGGTCGTCGAGAGCCATGCGGTGCGCTTCGACCAGCTGCATGATCAGCGCCGCCGTGAACTGCTTCGTGACCGATCCGATACAATACCACGTGTCGACGGTCGCGGGCGCCTCGGGATCGAGTGTGCGCTTCCCTCGTGCCGCCTGATATGCTACGCCGTCGCCGCGCGCGACCGCCACGGTAAATCCGATTGCTTGCGGATCCTGACCGGCTTCGGCGACCAGCTGCGTGATCTCCGCGCGCTGCTCCGGCGTCAACGCTTCGTCGGCGAACGCTACGTGCGGAAGAAGCGCGAAGCCCGCTGCGAGGCCGATCGCGCGCGAACGCTTCAACGTTTAGTTAGCGCGCAGTTTGCAGAGCGTGATTTCGAGCGCTTGCATCACGTGCGTGCGCGTCGCGTCTTCGGCCGCATCCGGATCGCGGCTTTCAATCGCGCGATAGATCGCCGCGTGACCCTCGAGCGACGATTCGGCTTCCGGATCGGTGTACATCCGCGCAATGCGATAGTTGAAGTAGAACTCGCGGTTGCGGCGGATGAGATCGAGCAGCCGCGCATTGTGCGCGGCGCCGATGATTGCATCATGAAAGCCGTCGTTGACGTTGACGATGTGCTCGCGCGGCGACCGGACGAGCTTTTTCACGTCGGTCTCGTGGAACGACCCGATCGTCTCGATGTCTTCGCGCGTCGCGCGCATGGCAGCCAGACGCGAGGCATAGCCTTCCAACGCGGCGCGCGATTCGTATATCTCGCGAATCTCTTCGGGCGCGTGCTCGCGGACGACCAGGTGGTGCCGGCCGCCATGAATCAGACCCTCGGCAGCGAGCCGTTTGAGACTTTCACGCACCGGCGTCCGGCTTACACCGAGACGTTCGGCGAGATCAAGTTCGACAAGCCGTTCGTTTGGACGAATGAGCCCCTTGACGATCTCGTCGCGGAGCCGTTCATAAACATCGTCCGAAAGCGTGGAAGTGCTCACGAGGCGAGGAGCGCGTGCGCGCGAAGGCCCATGGGGATGGATTCAAAGACGCAAGTTTCTTTTACCTGCGACCTGCGCGGCAAGACGGCATTCATCACCGGCGGCTCGAGCGGGATCGGCGCGCATCTTGCGGGCGTACTGGCGGCCGCGGGTGCGCGTGTCGTCGTCGCCGCACGGCGCGAGCAGGAGCTGGCAAAGGTCGTCGCCTCGATCGAGAAGCGTGGCGGAAAAGCGATCGCGATTCGGATGGACGTCACCGATTCTGAGAGTATTGATGCCGGCTTTCTCGCGGCCGAACGCGAGATCGGAGTCGCGAACGTCCTGATAAACAATGCCGGCATCGCGCTCGGAAAACCCGCGCTCGAGACGACAGCTGCAGACTGGGATGGCGTCATCAACACCAATCTTCGCGGTCCGTTTCTCGCTGCCCAAGCGTTTGCGCGACGTCTCATCGCGCATTCATCTTCCGGCTCGATCGTCAACGTGGGCTCGATTCTCGGCGAGCGCGTTGCGAAGGGTGCGGCGCCCTACGCATCCTCGAAAGCCGGCATTCTCCACCTCACGCGCGCGCTCGCACTTGAATGGGCGCGCTATAAGATTCGCGTGAATGCGATCGCGCCGGGCTACATCCACACCGATATGAATCGCGCATTCTTTGAAACACCGGCCGGCAAAGAGCTTCCGACCCGCATTCCGCAGCGCCGATTAGGAGAGCTGGACGATCTCGATGGTCCGGTGCTGTTGCTCGCGTCCGATGCGTCGGCATACATGACCGGCGCCGTCATCCCCATTGACGGCGGACATCTCGTCAGCTCGTTGTGATCGAACCCGGGCACGCACGGCCGGAGTGGGCGGATCGCTTGCAAGCATTCGTCGCGCGCGAGCTCGGCATTCGCGAACCGCTCGCTTTCGAACGCATCCTCGGCGGTCAATCGAACCCGACGTGGTTCGTCGACGCCGGCTCGCAGGGCCTCGTGCTGCGCATGCAGCCTTCCGGCGAGCTCTTGCCGAGCGCGCACGCACTCGATCGTGAATCGCGCGTTATCCGCGCGCTCGAAGGGACCAGCGTTGCCGTTCCGCGCGTGCTCGTCTATAGCGAAGACCGTTCCGTCGTCGGCACGACATTCTACCTGATGGAGCGGATCGACGGGCGCGTATTCCCCTACGCGCGGCTCGACGGCGTCGGCGCTCCCGAGCGGCGCGCGATGTATCGAACCGCGGCACAGATGCTGGCGAAGCTGCACGCCGTCGACTGGGAGCGTGCCGGACTATCGGACTACGGCAAGCACGAAGACTATTTCGGACGGCAAGTGCGGCGCTGGTCGCGGCAATGGGAAGCCTCGCGACGCCGGGAGATTCCGGATCTGGACCGGCTCATCGAGCATCTCCCGAATTTGCTTCCGAAGGAAAACCCGACCACCATTTGTCACGGCGACTATCGTTTCGGAAATCTGATGTATGCGCCCGTATCGAGCGACGTCGTCGGCGTGCTCGACTGGGAGCTTTCGACGCTTGGCGATCCGATGGGCGACGTGGGCTACTTTTGCATGCCCTATTACGTGCCGTCGACCGAGCACGAGGGGATCGCGGGCCTCGATCACGCGGCGCTTGGCATTCCGAGCCAAAGCGAACTCGTCGCCGACTACAACGCCGCATTGGGCGTTACGAGCGAGCTGTTGCCGTTTCACATCGCATTTGCATTTTTTCGCTTCGCAGTGATCGTTGCCGGAATCGAGGATCGCGCGCAACGCGGTAATGCCGCGCATCCCGACGCGGGGAAATCGTTCGGGCGCGCGGACCAGTATTCGCGAATCGCCTGCGAGCTGCTCGGAATCTAAGACTTAACGGCGACGCGCAACCCGGCGCCGATCGCGACGACGGTCTGCGTGAAATTCGGCTCCGCTTCGATCATGCGCGTGAACTCAACGAGCTCGTTCTCGTGCGAAAGAACGTTGTCGATCGCGAGCACGCCGTGCGGTGCGAGAGTCCGCACGAGGTCCGGCAAATATTTGGGATATTCCGGCCGCTCCGCGTCGAGGAAGATGAACTCCCAATGGCCACTGTGGGACGACGAAAGCGCTAACGCGGCGTCTTGCGTGCGAAGCGTGACGCGGTCGAGCACGCCGGCGTTCTCCAAGTTCTTGCGCGCGAACTCCGTGCGCTCCCCATCGGTGTCGACCGTGAGGACGGAACCATCCGTTTGCTCGGCGGCGTCGGCGAGCCAGATCGTGGAATAGCCGCTCGACGTACCGATTTCGAGGATATGTCGTGCGTTGCGTGCGCGCACCAAGACGCCGAGCAGCTCCGCAACCGGCGGGTCGACGCTGCGAAACCGCAGGAGCCGGTCGGCTAGGGCGTCGTCGTGCTTCTTGTTTTGCGCGTACAGCTCACCCGCGAGCTTTCGTCGCACTTCGTTCATCGCTACTTACTTAGGACGCGATGCTTTGAATTTCTCGAATTCAGCGCGGCGTGATTCCGGAAGCGGGTATGCCTCGTCGAGCGGCGTTCCCGCGCGCAGAAGTTGCTGCGAGAACTCATCTTCGAGCGCCATCTCTTCGGCTTTGCTCAGCAGTGCTTCGGCGTGTTGCGGCGGTACGACGACGGCGCCGTCCGCATCGGCAACGACGTAGTCGCCGGGTTGCACCAGCGTTCCGCCGCAGCCGACGGCGACGTCGGTTTCCCAAGCCAGAAGATTGCGCGAATTTGCGTCGGGATACGCCCCGCGTGCCCAGACGGCGAGGCCGATTTCGCGGATGCCGTCCACGTCGCGTATGACGCCGTCGGCAACGACGCCGGCAGCACCGCGTGCATGCGCACGTGCAGCGAGCATGTCGCCCAGCACGGCGCCTTCGAGATTTCCGGCGGCGTCGATCACGAGCACGTCGTCCCGATCCAGCGTGTCGATCAGCTTGCGGTTGACGCCTTTAACTGGAGCCTTTGCATCTTCGCGCAGTGGAAGAAAGCGCAGCGTGCGCGCCTTGCCGGCGATGCGCCGCTCCGAAGTCAGCGCACGCAGCCCGAGCATCAGCGTACGGTCGATGCCTAGCTCACGCAGCACTTGTTTTGCGGTCGCCGTCGGAACTTCGCGCAGGCGCGCGATCGTGTCTTTAGGCATGGACGAGATGTTTGCGGCGCGATTGCGCTCCGTCCCAGGCTTGCGGATTTTTGGGGAATGCCGGCATGTTGCCGGACATCGCGGCCAAGATCTGTTCGACTGCCGAGCGTGTGCTACGCTCGTTCGTTTCGACCGTCAGTCCGGCCGTGTGCGGCGTCAGGACGACGTTGGGCATCTTCATCAGCCGGTGCGTTTGAGTTAACGGCTCGGGCTGAAAGACATCGAGTGCCGCGCCCGCGATCGCTCCGGCTTCCAGCGCCGAAGTCAGCGCTTCGAGATCGAGCACTCCTCCGCGCGACGTGTTCACGACGAAGGCATCCTTGCGCAGCATTGCCAGCTCGTTTGCGCCGATGATGTTCTTCGAGTCGGCGGTTAATTCGAGACAGAGACAGAGGAACTTCACTTGCGGCAGCATTTCGTCGAGCGAGCTTGCGCGCGTGATGTTCAACAGTGGTGGGATGCGCGGATCGACGTACGGATCGTAGCCGATGACATTGCAACCGAATCCGACGCGCAGCTTGCGGGCGAGCTCAGAACCGATGTAGCCAAGTCCAACGATCCCGACGGTTTGACCACCGAGCTCGAAGATCGGGTAATCGGTGCGCTTGTCCCAACCGCTACCGTCGCGCACCGCACCGTCGCCCCACATCAAACGGCGCGCGAGCGCGAGCATCAGCATCACCGTGTGCTCGGAAACGGGAATGCGTCCGAAACCGCGTTGATTCACGACGAGAATGCCGCGCTGCGTTGCGGCATCGATGTCGACGTTGTCGCTGCCAAATCCCGACGTCGAGACGACTTGCAGTTGCGGCGCGGCATCGAGTACTTGGGCCGTTACTTTTTGGGGATAACGAACCCACAGGCCGCGTGCGTCGGCAAGCGCCGCGGGCAGCGAGTCATCTTTTCCGGGCTCGATGATGGTGACGCGGCAGCCGGCTTTGCGAAATTGATCCGGGCCGGAGGTGTCATACATGTTCTGCCACAGCACGACGTGGCAATCGCGATTGTTCTCCATTCATGAATGCTTTCACAGGTGCTTCTCAGGCGCCTCGCGGATTATAATTTGGAGACGTCCGGGCTTCCGAGGTGTACTATGAGCGTCGAGCTTTTCCCGAATATTGCAGACCTTGACGAGAGGTTGTCTGCACTCGAGGATGCCGAGCTCTCCCAGCGGATCGTCAGCGCCAACCCGGACCTATTCACCAGCCTCGCCGCGCGGGAAGAAATCTCGGTTTTCGCGGCGGCTTGGAAGCGCTTCGGGACGCTTGCCCTTGCGGTGACGGCTGCGGTCGCGATCTGCGCCGGCTACGTGTTCACGACGCACGCTGCCGTCCGTCCGGCGATCAAGCCCATCGCTCCCAGAATCACCGTGCGCGAGAAATCCCCGCCAGTGGGGCAAATTACGAAGCTCGTGCTTCACCCGCCGCGGTATGCAGTGGCCGTCCCGGCAGCCGTGAACGTTTCCGCACCGGTTTCCGTCGCAGCTCCGCTCGCCGTCCCCGCGCATCACGCGGTCGCCTCGCACGCCGCCGTGCCTGCGTCACACGCCGTCGCCGCGCCGTCCGCAGCTTCAGGCGCGGGCGCACAGGCCGAAGCTCCGATCCAATACGAGGCGAACGCGCAGGTCGTCTCGTCGGCGAACGCCCCGCCGACCGATCCTATCCCGCCCAATGGAACCAAGAGCGGCATCGTCGCACAAGGCGGCGGTGATGCATCGGTACAGGCCGTCATCGACTCGTGCACGCCGCAAGGCGGCCGCCTCGGCTACCTCGTCCACAATTAGGTTCGCTTAACGCACCTAAAGCCGACATGGGACATGCCCGTGTCGATCATCTGCGGCATTCGAGCTGACGGCCGAAATCGCAGGCAATAACTCGGTGCGCATAAGTGCGAGCCGCCCTTGAGCACCTTGCGCGGGATCTTGATGTCCGGCGACATCGGATCGTAGCACGACGGCGGCGCGCAGCACGGACTTTGCGGCTCGTCGCGCATCGTGCGCGGTACGAACCAATCCGCGGTCCATTCCCACACGTTGCCCGCCATGTCGTACAAACCGTAACCGTTGGACGGAAACGAGCCGACCGGCATCGTGCGATCTTCGCCCGGCGGTTTGGTCGAGCTCCACGGAAACTCGCCTTGCCACGTGTTCGCCATAATCTTTCCGCCGGGATTCATCTCGTCGCCCCAGCAGAAGATCTTGCCTTCGAGCCCGCCGCGCGCAGCGAATTCCCACTCGGCTTCCGTCGGAAGCGCATTGCCTTTCCAGTGCGCGTACGCTTCCGCGTCTTCGTACGCGATGTGCACGACCGGATGGTCGCGCATGCCGTCGATCGAGCTTTCGGGTCCGCGCGGATGACGCCAATCTGTGCCGGGGACGTACGCCCACCATCGGCGCGAATCGCCGAGATCGATCGGTCCGTCGGTTGGTTGAAAGACCATCGAGCCGGGCGGCGCCGTTTGTGACGAGGCACCGGGAACGTTCGAAAGATCGACGGGCCGTTCGGCGACGGTGACGTAACCGGTTGCGGCGACGAACGCCGCATAATCATCGTTGGTCACTTGATATTCATCGATCCAAAACGGATCGACGTGGGCACGAATTACCGGCGACTCCTCCGGATAAAAGCTCTCGGAGCCCATCGCGAAGTCGCCGCCGGCAATTTTTATCGTTTAGGGAAGCCCCATCGAGATGTAACGGACCTCGAGGTACTCGTTGAGGCCCTCATGCCCGCCCTCGCGTCCGACGCCGGAGTCTTTCACGCCGCCGAACGGCGCGTGCGGTGCCGACGGTACCGGGTCGTTGACGCCGACGATCCCGTATTGCAGCGCTTCCGCGACGCGGAAGGCGCGCCCGAGATCTTTCGTCCACAGATATCCGGCTAGGCCATACGGCGTATCGTTCGCGAGCTTGACCACCTCCGCCTCATCTTTGAACTTCAGCAGCGGCGCAACCGGACCGAACGTTTCTTCACGCAACAACCGCATCTCGATGCTGATGTTCGTGAGCACGGTCGGCTCGAAGAAGAGGCCGGCGGTGCCCCTTTGCTTTCCGCCCGCGCGAGCAACTGCGCCCTTGGAAACGGCGTCGTCGACATGTGCTTTGACTTTGTCGAAGCCTTGCTGGTCGACGAGCGGCCCGAGGCGTGTTTCTTCCTCGAGCGGATTGCCGACTTTGATACCGGCAACTTTTTCCGAAAGACGATCCGCGAACGTATCGTAGATTTTCTCGGCGACGTAGATGCGGTTGGCCGAAACGCAGACTTGCCCGGCATTGCGGAATTTGCACGCGATCACGTCGGTGACGGCGCGATCGATATCTGCGTCTTCGAAGATGATGTACGGCGCGTGTCCGCCCAGCTCGAGCGAGATGCGCTTCATCGTCGATGCCGACTGCGCGTAGAGTTTCTTGCCGACCTCGGTGCTGCCCGTGAACGTCACCTTGCGGATACGGGGGTCGTTGATGATCACTTCGGAGACGGGGATCGGATCGAGCGCCGTGATGATTTGCAGCGTGCCGGGTGGTCCGCCCGCTTCTTCCCAGAGACTTGCAATCGCAAGGGCAGTGAGCGGCGTTTGCTCGGCAGGTTTCATGATGAACGTGCATCCCGCCGCAAGTGCCGGCGCGGCTTTGCGCGTCACCATGCCTGCGGGGAAATTCCACGGCGTGATGCCGTATGCCGGGCCAACCGGTTTCTTCATCGTGAAGAGGCGCTTGTTGTTATCGTGCGTCGGGATGATCTCGCCGTACGCGCGTTTTGCTTCCTCTGCGAACCACGACGCGAACGCGGCTGCATATTTGACTTCACCGCGTCCTTCGGTGACCGGCTTGCCCATCTCGTGCGCCATGATGCGCGCGAGATCGTCTCCATGATCGAGGATCAGCTGGTGCCACTTCATCAGGATCGCGGCGCGCTCGTATGCGGTCGTCTTCGACCACGTTTCAAATGCGCGCACCGCCGCATTCACGGCGGTTCGTGCCTCTTCGGGACCGCAATCGGCGACCTCGGCGAAGGGCTCCATCGTCGTAGGATTCGTGACCGAGAACCGCTTTGAAGTCTCGACCCATTTCCCGTCGATGAACGCCTTGTGGAACTCCATCTTCGGTCCGACAGTCAGCATGGCAAATCTCCTCCTAATGCTCGAATAGGATGGATTGTCCGGGGGTTGCGTCCTTTCCCTTAGCCGCCGCCCGCGCCGACGCGGTCCGCGCTCGGCTCGGTCATCAGCATCGGATCGAGAATTTCCTTGAGCTTCTCGGCGCCGAGATCGGTCTTGCGGAGTGCGACCTCGCGCACGGTCTCGCCGGTCTTGGCCGCTTCCTTCGCGATTGCAGCAGCCGCATCGTACCCGATGATCGGTGCCAGGCTCGTGCACATCGAGAGACCACGCTCGACCATCGCCGGACCCTGTTCAGTCGCTTTGATGCCGTTGATGCATTGCTTCGTGAGATTCGCGGCCGACGTACCGAGCAGTTCGATCTCTTGAATGAGGTTGTACGCCACGACCGGCATCATCAAGTTGATCTCAAAATTTCCCGCCGCGCCGCCGAACGCGATCGTCGCGTCGTTACCGATCACCTGCGCACACACCATCATGACCGATTCGCAGATAACCGGATTCACTTTGCCGGGCATGATCGAGCTGCCGGGTTGAACTTCCGGAAGCGTGATCTCGCCGATGCCTGCGCGCGGGCCCGATCCGATCCAGCGAATGTCATTCGCAATCTTGTACATCGAGACCGCGATCGTGCGCATCGACGAGCTGGCTTCGACCGCGTTGTCGAGCGTCGACTGCGACTGGAAGTGATTCGACGTCTCGCGAATCTCGGTGCCGAGATCTTTCGAAAGCCGCGCCGTCGCGCGCTTCGCGAATTCAGGATGGGTGTTGATTCCCGTTCCGACGGCCGTCCCGCCCAACGCGACTTCTGAAAGCTCTTTCTTTGCGTGCAGGGCGCGCTCGATGCCGCGCTCGATCTGCCCGGCGTAGCCGAGGAACTCTTGGCCTAAGCGAATCGGCGTCGCATCTTGGAGATGCGTCCGGCCGGTCTTGATGACGCCCCAGAACTCTTTGGCCTTCGCATCGAGGGCAGCTTTGAGATCGCGCAAGCCCGGAAGCAAAACTTCGTCGATGGCGATGATCGCGCCGAGATGCAGCGCGGTCGGGATCACGTCGTTCGAGCTTTGTCCGAAATTGACGTGGTCGTTCGGATGAACCGGCTTCTTCGAGCCGAGCTGGCCGCCGAGTTTTTGAATCGCACGATTCGAGATGACCTCGTTCGCGTTCATGTTCGTCGACGTGCCGCTTCCGGTCTGATAGATGTCAAGGACGAAATGCTCGTCCAGTCCACCGTCGGCGACTTCTTGGGCGGCGCCGACGATCTCGTCGACGATCTCTTTCGGGATCAGGCCGAGCTCGCCGTTGGTTTGGGCGGCAGCCTTCTTGATCAACCCAAGCGCTTTGATGAAGCGCCGCGGAAAGCGTTTGTCGCTGATCGGGAAGTTGAGGACGGCGCGCTGTGTCCCGGCGCCCCACAGCGCCGTGGCCGGGACTTGCATCTCGCCCATCGTGTCCTTTTCAGTCCGGGTCGACGATCCGTTTGAGTTCATGTTTCTCCTAACCTCAATTTGCGGGCCAGCCTTCGTCCCTGCGGGCGCGGGCCCCCGTGCGAGGAAAGTCGCGGTGGCTCGCCTGCTTGCCAGTTGCGATGGACGGCGGCCGGTTCTATACTTTTCAGTACTCTCTGGGGGTCCACGGCATGCGCAAACCCATCGTCGTGTTGCTCTTGGCGGTGCTGACGCCGTTCTTCGCGCCGCCTATTCTCGCGTGTGCCGAGTCGACGACGCTGTTCGAGCAATCCGTCGACGGCATGATGGATGAGTGGCGCGCAGAGGCCGTCAACGGCCAGATCACATCGGTGATCTCGAAGCTCGAAGACTTTGTGCGCGCGCATCCGGATTACAAAGGGCCCGCGCGTCTGCTCGGTGATCTGTATTTCCGCAAGCAAGATCTTCGCTCTGCTGAACGTGTCTATAGGAACCTTCTGGCGCGCTATCCCGGCGACAAAGAGACCTGGAATCGGCTCGGCGGACTGTACTCGGCAGAGGATCGCGTCAACGACGCGCTTGCCGCGTTCGATAAGAGCGTGCCCGACGCGAACGAGTATCCGAATCTCGTTGCGCTTCACCGGCGTCGCGGCGATCTCGCCGACTTCGAGCGACTGGTCGCAGCGGATGCACAGCGCAATCCGACCGACCAAGAAAAATTGCTCAACTACGGGATGGTATTGCGTTCCGTCGGCAAGCACGATCAAGCGATCGAGTTGTTCAAAGAAGCACTTCGCCTAAGCCCGCCGGGTCAGAATTGTCCCGCGCTCGACGATCTGGCAACCTCGTATCAAGACGTGCATCGTATCAACGACGCCATTCCGTTGCTGCAAGCGTGCTTATCGAGCAATCCAAAAGATTACTCGGCGCTTGTTAACCTCGGTGAAGCCTATATCGAGCTCAATCGCTTCGGCGAGGCGCGTCCGCTTCTCGATCGCGCGGTCCGCGCACAAATCGACAAGCCGGAAGCGTACGTCGACATCGGTTACATCGAAGACGCCTCGCAGCGTTGGAAGTCCGCGGTTTCCAACTATCAAAAGGCAATTACCGTCGATCCGCTCTGGCGCGACGCCTACATCGATCTCGGCTACGATTACTATCTGCAGAGACTCTATTCGCTGGCCGAAGCAGCGTTCATCAAAGGTCTCTCCGTCTCACCGCGCGATGGACGTCTCTGTTACATGCTCGGTGCGACGTACCGCGAGCAAGGCAAAGTCGTGCTCGCACGACAGGAGTACGAATACGCCGTCAGTTATGCCGAGGAGGGTGACGTCGTCGCCGCCGCGCGTCACGAGCTACACGAGCTTGACGCCGAGCCTCCGGATACCGCGCACTAGCTTCGGAGAGCGATAGCCTCGATCTCAACGCGCGCGCCTGCGGGAAGTGCAGCGACGGCAACCGTCGAGCGTGCCGGCGGCGAATCGGCAAACACTTCCGCGTAGACTTGGTTCATCGCCGCAAAATCATTCATGTCGACGAGGAACACCGTCGTCTTCACGACGTCGCGCAAGCTCGCGCCGCCGGCTGAAAGCACCGCGGCGAGATTGAGTAGCGCGCGGCGCGTCTGCGCGCCCACGTCGCCTTCGACGAGCTTTCCGGTCGTAACGTCGAGCGCAACTTGACCGCTGCAAAAGAGCATGCCGCTCGCAGCGATGGCTTGCACGTAGGGTCCGATCGGATTCGGCGCGGCGGGACTGTGAACGGGCGTCTTCATGCGTGCGCCAACCGCGCGTTCTCTTCCACGAGTTGTTCGAACGTCATCGTTCCTTTGTATTTCATTACCGGTTCCTCGACGCCGAAGTTCGTCTTCGCGAGCTCGGTGATGCGTAGCATTTCATCCGGCGTGAGCGCGGGCGTGTCCGGCGTTGCAGCGAACTCACGCAACTGCTCCGCGTCGTAGATGTTCGGGAGCACGGTCATGACGCGCGGTTCAGCCAGCAGCCACTGCAGTGCGGCCTGGCCGAGCGTGCGATTCGAGCGCTCCAGGAACCGCAACGTTTGGACTTTCTTGACTCCGTTAACGAGCCAGGACCGCGGCCGGTGCGAACGGTGATCGCTGGCCGGGAAAGTCGTCTCGAGGGTATACTTGCCCTCGAGCATGCCGCTCGAATGCGGCACCCGGATCTGATAGCCGGTGTCCGCGCCGGAGTCGCGCGCGGCTTGCAGCATCGCGTCGCCCGGAAACTGCTCGAGCATGTTCCAGATCATCTGGATGTTCGTCGTATTGCGGCGCGTCGCGGCCTCGACGCCCTCGTAGAGCCAGCCGATGGCCGGGCCGAGCGCGACGCCGTAGGCGCGGATCTTACCCTCTGCGCGGAGTGATTCGAGCAGCTCCCACAGGCCGTCGTCACGGACTTGATCCAGATGCGCGTTGTGCATCTGCCAGATGTCGATGTAATCGGTTTGCAGACGCTTGAGCGAACCCTCGAGCGCGCGCCGGACATAGCCCGGCGAGAAGTCGTGCGGAATCTCGGATTGTCCCTTGCGTTCGCCCGAATGCGAGTAAAAATCGTAACCGAATTTCGTCGAGTAGATGACCTTGTCGCGTTTGCCCGCGAACGCGGCTGCAAGCTGTTCTTCGCTGCGTCCGTTCCCGTAGGTGTCGGCGGCGTCGAACAGCGTGATCCCCAGATCGTACGCTTCGCGCAACAACGCGACCGCCTCATCATCGGTCTGGTTTCCCCACCAGCCGGTCGACGTCGTCCACAGCCCAAACCCGACCTCGCTGACGGTAATATCGGTCTTAGGGTAGGTCCTATAGCGCATGTCGAGGGCTTCGTTCGGGTTATGCCCTTGTCATCCCGAGGCCCTGAGCGCTCCGGGCAAACGATGTGCCTCGCCGCACTGCTACAAAATTCGCGTCGTGCGAATTTTGCTGCTGCGGCCGCTCGTCGCTCCCGCCATCCTGGCTCCGCTCCTCGTCGGACGCTGCTGCTCGACACATCGTTTGCTCGTCGCTCCCGTTGTCATCCCGAGAAGTCGAGGGACGGCGACAACCCTCGCATAAGCGACCCGCATGCCTGACGAGTTTCGTTCTCAAGTCGAGCGCGTCGCGGACTGGATCGACGGCTATTATCGTGATGCGCGCCGATACCCGGTTCTCTCGCGCTATAAGCCGGGTGAGCTTATCGGGCAATTGCCGGACGAGGCGCCGGAGAACGGCGAATCGTTCGATGCGATCTTTGCCGATTTCGAGAAGCTGATCGTTCCCGGGATCACGCACTGGAACCATCCGCGCTTCTTTGCGTACTTCGCGATCAGCGCGGCGCCGGTGTCGGTGCTCGCGGAAATGCTTGCAACTGCGCTCGACGTCAACGCGATGCTGTGGCGTACGTCGCCGGCTGCAACCGAGCTCGAAGACGTCGTCACCGAGTGGCTGGCGCGTTTGATGCAGCTGCCCAAGCATTTGCACGGCATCATCTACGACACCGCGTCGATCAGCGGTTTCACGGCGCTCGCGGCTGCACGGCA
>Ga0181525_10002127_pt1 | contig 16462 bp, 15 predicted proteins | sample PEATcosm2014_Bin_48_FD_121100 | JGI IMG/M metagenome (GOLD analysis project Ga0181525, IMG submission 121100) | Peatland microbial communities from MTU Mesocosm Facility, Houghton, MI, USA - PEATcosm2014_Bin06_10_metaG | ecosystem: Environmental > Terrestrial > Soil > Wetlands > Peat | place...
CCGCGAGTTCACGATCGGCATTGTCATAGTGGAGCAAGACTGGCTGTGACGCTACCCGCGGTGAGGTGATGACAGCCTGGAAGGTGCCGTCCAAGATCCGTTTTCTTAGGTACTGGTCGAACGCGAGCCACTCGCTGATCCACTGGTCGAACTCCTCGCCGGCAACCGGAATGTCCGCGAGGATACGGTCGTACGCGCGGCGGTGCAGCGCGACCGCATGGGCGCAGGTGACCGGGCCGCATTCCTGCAGTACCTCGCTGCCGGGCAGGAAAGGGAATTTCTGCGACCACACACATGCGCCGAGGAAGCACAGGTCCCACTTGAGGTCTGCCAACTCGGTGGTGGTGGCTTTCACCACGGCTACGGTGTTGTCGATGAACACGGCATCATCTTCGAATATGAGCACATGCTCGTAGTTACGCCGTTGCGCCTCGGCCACCATCCGACGGAAGGACATGGCATTTCCATGTTGTTTGGTAGGCGTCGACAGCGCGGAAAACCGTTCAACTTGCCAGCCGATGTTGAGGTGTTCATGTCGGCGCCGGGCGTGCACCCAGCGTTCCGTTTCGCTATCCAAGTTCAGGCAGAAGATCCCGTCGAAGAAACTGAACGGGCTTGCCACTTCGCTGGCCGTCTTTTCCAGGACGCCGGCGAACTTCGAGGCCATTCCGACCCGCTCGAACTCCTCCCGGAAATGAGACTCAACGCTGGCGGTATCCCAGCCGATCTCGCTCCAGCCTATGAGGTAATTGCGGAGGCGTTCCTCCCATGAAGGGTGGTACGGAGCCCCATTAGGACGCCCGAATCGATGCGCCCACCCCAGGGCCGGATGACACAGAACCCGGCCGCCTGCCTTCCGTACCTTCTCGTGCAGATATCCTTCCTCACCGCCGAATCCGCGAAACCGGGGGTTGATACCAGGCCATGCCTCGCGGCGGCACGCGAACAACCCCAGTCCCTGCATCCCGATCTCGAATGGCTCTGCACCGGGCTTGGCGACGCGTTCGTCAAGCGCCCACTGCCCGTACATTGCCGCGCCCCAACTCGGGTTGAGGTGACTAGCGCGTGGCCCACCGAGCCGGTCATCCATCAGCGGCCCCTGGATCAGGTCGCTGCTGTCGGGGTGATCGTCGAACCAGCGGGTGAGCGCGGCGAGCCCGCCGGGCTGGATGAGGACGTGACTGTCCACGCAGCATACGATGTCCGCGTCCGCCTCGCGGAAGATCAGATCACGCACCGCGGTGCCGTGATAGCCCCCGAACGGCACGTACCGGAGGAATGGAACCCAATCTTCCAGGGCCTTGAGGCTGGCCGCCGCTGTGCCCTCAGGGTGGTTATCGACGATCAGGAATGCGATCTTGTCAGCTACCTCGGGGTGATAAAGCCGGATTGCCTGGATGGTGAACCAGACGCCATCAAAGTCGTCGAAGGTGGCCATTCCCACACAAAGATGACGGTGTCCGCATCGCGGTGTCATCTCGGGGATCGGACGACGCGCTTCCTCCGCCAAGGCGAGCTTCTCGAGGAAACGGCGGGCATTCGACATCATACCTCCACGGACTAACGAGGCTCTCTCCTTGGAAGGGCAGCCCAGTGGATAAAGCTGCACGGCGCCCCGCGACGCAATAACCATAACAGTGCAGTCAACTATAGCGGCACCGTTGTTTCAATGCTGAGCTTGCATGCCGCAGTGGGATTTTCAGAGTTAAAACGTGCCCTACCCAACCAAACCCCGGGTAGGGACGGCCAGCTCCCGCGGCCAGGTGTGACTACACGACAGCGGGCAGGTCCTTCGTCATGGTGATCCCTCGCTTCGTGAATTGAAATGCGATACTCGCTTATCGTGCCCCGTTCGCGGGGTGATCAGCAAATGCCTCTCTGCGCCACCTCGAAGTCCACGCCGCGCAGCTCCTTGTATGACTTCCCCAGGCCCTGCACGTGGATCGCAGGCCCCTGGACCTGATTGGTTGCTGGCGGGACACTCATGACAGCCAGCATGAAGGGTTGACGCAGCGTCAAGGTCAAGCCCGCAGTCGCGCTGTGCCTGAACGCGAGGCAGCGCTTGCTGGTGTTGCCGGGCTTCGATGCCGCACCGAAGGTGCCCTCCTCGTTCTGGACAAGCGTTCCCGTGATCGTCGCCTATGCCGCACCACAAGCAGCCGTTCTCCGCTCGTGTGAGCCTGTCTAGCCTCGGTCCTGTCCATGGCGCGGGGCCGGTTCGGCGCGGTTCTGGGTGCCGTTCAGGAATACCGAGGTGGTGAGGGCTGCGGCTTTCTCGACGCCGGCGATGTGCTCGGCGGTCATCCGGGCGGCAGCCTGGAGCAGCTGGCCGAGCAGGAACTGCAGTTCCCCGGCGGTGATGTCGCCGCGGAACGTGCCGTCGTCGATGCCGCGTTGCAGCAGCACCCGGATCATGGTGTCGATCTGCTGTTCCGCGTCGCTGGCGTAGTCCGAGACGCCGAACCGGCTGATGAGGGCGGCGTACTTGCTGCCGCCGGCGGCGACCACGCGCGCCAGGCGGGCGATGGCCTCGGGCACGGGGACCGCGTCCAGGTCGGCCTCGGCGAGCCGGGCGGCGGTGGCGTCGCGGGCGGCGGTGCTCAGGGCCTGCAGCAACTGCTCACGGGTGGGGAAGTGCCGGTACAGGGTCGCCCGGCCCACGCCGGCGGCCGCGGCGATATCGGCCATGCTGGGCGGCTCGCCGCCGCCGGCGAGCAGGTCAGCCGCCACATCGAGGATCGCCTCGGCGACCCGGTCCTGAATAACCGCGCTCCTCGCCATGGACCGAGTTTACATCATTGACTCGATGCTGTACGTTCTCTCTCAGAAATGAGACATAAATGTCTCGCTATGAAACCTAACTGCCTCAGAAGAGGGGACTGGCATGGCTGCTATCGCTCGCTGGTGTTTCCAGCACCGCGGCTGGGTTCTGATCGGGTGGCTGGCACTGCTAGCGGTCCTGGGGGTGACCGGCCGGGCCGCGGGCTCCACCTACTCCGACGCCCTCACCCTGCCGGGGACCGGCTCCACCACCGCGCTCAACCTGCTGGAACGGGCGTTCCCCGGGCACGCAGGGGACCAGGAGACGATCGTCTGGCGGGCCAGCGCCGGCAGCGTGCGCGCGCCGCAGGTGCAAGCCCGGATCACGGCCATGCTGGGCCGGGTCGCCGCCGCGCCCGCGGTGGCCTCGGTGACCAGCCCGTACTCGGCCCGCGGCGGCGGTCAGGTCAGCCGGAACGGGCAGATCGCTTACGCCACCGTGGTCTTCGACGCTCCGCAGGCGAGCCTGCCCGTGCCGGACGTCACCCGCGTCGTCCACCTCGCCGAGGCGGCGCGGGCACCTGGCGTACAGGTCGCCATCGGCGGCCCGGCGGTCGAGAACGCGCTGCGGCCCTCGGTCGGCATCAGCGCCGGCGTCGGCGTCATAGCCGCGGCGATCGTGCTGTTCATCGCGTTCGGCTCGCTGCTGGCCATGCTGCTGCCCCTGGCCATCGCGATCGCCGCGCTGGTCTCGGGCCTGATGACGGTCGGGTTGCTGTCCAACGCGGTGACCATTCCCTCGGCCGGCCCGACGCTGGGCATCTTGATCGGGCTCGGCGTCGGCATCGACTACGCGCTGTTCATCGTCACCCGGCACCGCACCGGCCTCAAGGCCGGGATGTCCCCGGCCGACGCCGCGGTCCGCGCGCTGAACACCTCCGGCCGCGCGGTCCTGTTCGCCGGGACCACCGTCTGCATCGCCCTGCTCGGCATGCTCGTGCTGCGCATCGGCTACATCTCCGGCCTGGGCATCGCCGCCGCGGTCACGGTCTTGTTCACGGTGGCCGCCGCCACGACCCTGCTGCCCGCGCTCCTCGGCTTCCTCGGGATGCGGGTCCTGTCCCGCCGGGAACGCCGCCGGCTGGCCGCCGGCGGCCCCGCTCCCGACGGCACATCCGGGACGTGGGCGTGGCTGGCCGCATTCGTGCAGCGCCACCCCGCCCCGCTGGCCGTCGCCGCGACCACCGTCATGCTGATCCTGGCGATCCCGGTGCTCTCGCTGCGGCTGGGCTCCTCCGACGCCGCCAACGACCCCGCCCCCACCACCACCCACCAGGCCTACGACCTGCTCGCCGACGGATTCGGCCCGGGTTTCAACGGCCCGCTTCAACTAGTCGGCACCACCACATCCCCCGCGGACGCGGCCGCGTTCGCCCGGCTGGCCGGCACACTGGCGACCGAGCCCGGGATCGCGGCGGTCTCCGCGCCCGTCCCTGGCCGCGGCGCCGCGCTGATCAGCGTGATCCCCGCCACCTCCCCCGAGGCCGCGGCCACCAGCACCCTCATCAGCCAGCTCCGCGATACCGTCATCCCCGCCGCCGAAGCCGGCACCACGCTGCGCGTCTACGTCGGCGGCGTCACCGCTACCAACGACGACTTCGCCACCGTCATCGCGCCCAAGCTGCTGGTATTCGTCGGGGTCATCCTCGTCCTGGGGTTCCTGCTGCTGATGCTCGCCTTCCGCAGCCTGCTGATACCCGCGGTCGCGGCGGTGATGAACCTGCTCGCCGCCGCCGCCTCCTTCGGCGTGCTGGTCGCCGTCTTCCAGTACGGCTGGGGACTGCGGCTGCTCAACCTCGGCCAGGCCGGGCCGGTCGAATCGTTCCTGCCCGTGCTGATGCTCGCGGTCCTGTTCGGCCTGTCCATGGACTACGAGGTGTTCCTGGTCTCCCGGATCCGCGAGGAATGGGCCGGCACCGGCGACAACCACCGGGCCGTGCGCACCGGCCAGGCCACCACCGGCCGGGTCATCATCGCCGCCGCCACCATCATGATCCTGGTATTCAGCGCCTTCATCCTGTCCGGCCAGCAGGTCATCGGCGAGATCGGCATCGGCCTGGCCGCCGCCGTCCTGCTCGACGCCTTCCTGCTGCGCACCCTCCTCGTCCCTGCCCTCATGCACCTGTCCGGCCGCGCCAACTGGTGGCTGCCCGGCTGGCTGGACCGGATCCTGCCGCACCTGTCCATCGAACCCGCCACCCAGCCGCCCGCCCTGCCCACCCCCGCACCTGACAGCCAGGTCGTGCACAGCACGGCGGCCCGGTAGCGGCCCGCCAGCCGGCGGTGCAAAGCCCGGCCAGGCCCGGCCCGGCTACCGCCCCCGGGCCGGGCCGGTCCCGGAGAAGAGGTGCCCAGCTCCGCGGAAAGGCCAGCCGCCCGCAGGACCCTGAGCCACCACATCGTCCCGACCGCGTCGAGGAGAGATAACAATGAGCCAGCCCGCGAGCTTCGATCCTGCCCGGGCGCTGAGCGGCCGCGACTGGGCCGCCCCCGCGCCGCCGGCTCACCCACGCGGCCGGCTCGCCGGTCGTGACCGCTGCCACCAGCGCCCTGACCGGAATCCTGGTGGACAGCGCCGACGTGTACGCGGACGGCCGCGCCGAGGAGATCATCGGCCGCTGGCTGGCGGCCCGGCCGGGGAGACGTGAGCTTGTCGTGCTGGCCACCAAGGGCCGGTTCCCCACCGATGAGAGCCCGAACGGGCATGGGCTGTCCCGCCGGCATCTGTCGCTGGCTCTGGACGCGTCGCTGCGCCGGCTGAACGTGGAGACCATCGACCTGTACCAGGTGCACGCCTGGGACCCGCTGACCCGTCTTGAGGAGACGCTGCGCTTCCTGGACGATGCGGTGCGGGCCGGGAAGATCAACTACGTCGGGCTGTCCAACTTCACCGGCTGGCAGCTGCAGAAGGCAGTGGATATCGCGGAGTTCCGCGAGCTTTCCGTCCCGGTGTCCATGCGGTCGCAGTACAACCTGCTGGCCCGCGCGGTCGAATGGGAGATCGCGCCCGCCTGCCAGGCCGCCGGGCTCGGCCTGCTCGCCTGGTCCCCGCTGGCCAGCGGGTGGCTGACCGGCAAGTACCGGCGGGGCGAGCCGGCCCCGGCCGGCACCCGGGCGGTGGAGAACGCTGACGAAGGGATGCGGATCTGGAACCAGCACGGCCAGTCCGAGCAGACCTGGCAGGTGCTCGACGTGGTGCGCAAGGTGGCCGAGGGCCGCGGCGTGTCCCCTGCTCAGGTAGCCATCGCATGGCTGATGGCCCGGCCCGCCGTATCGTCGGTGATCCTCGGCGCCCGGAGCATCGACCAGCTGACCGACAACATGGCCGCGGCCGGGCTGAAGCTGACGCCTGAGGAGACCCAGCTGCTGGACGAGGCGAGCGAGCCGCCCGCCCCGGACTACCCCTACGGCGTCCCCGGCCAGTCCCAGCGCAGCCGCCGCATCCAGGGAGGGAGATTCTGAGCGCCCGGCCGGAACCCAGCGCGGTGACTGTGGCGCAGCAACGGATTCAGCAGATCAGGTCGGCCGACGTCGCCCTGCATGCCGGCTCGGCCGGCACCAAGGGCAGCGCCGACCCGGCCGTCGGGCACGGCCGCCAGGACATCAGCGCCGCCCGCCTGGCCCTGGCCAGCGGAAGCGCGGCAAGTTAGGCCACTGTTACCCACGATCGCGGCAAGAGATATCCGGTGCACACCTCATCGGAGGCGCCCGCTCCTGCCGCTGCCGGGCCCGCCCGCGCCGGCGGGGAGCGGGGCATGTTCGCAGCCCTGTCGGTCCGCAACTTCCGGCGCTACATCAGCGGACAGGCGCTGAGCCTGATCGGCACCTGGGTCGAGACCGTCGCCCAGGCACTGCTGGTGCTGCGGCTGACCCACTCAGGCGTCATCCTGGGGCTCATCACCGCGGCCCGGTTCGCGCCGGTGCTGCTGCTGTCGCCGTACGCGGGCCTGCTGGTCGACCGGTTCCCCCAGCGCCGCGTGCTGCTGATCACCCAGGCCGGGCTAGGCCTGGTCTCCCTGGCACTGGGGATCCTGGTCCTGAGCGGGATCGCGGACCTAGGGCAGGTCGTCATCCTGGCGCTGGCCTTCGGGACCATCAGCGCGGCCGACAACCCGGCCCGGCAGGCCTTCGTCGCCGAGGTCGTCGGCCGTGACCTGATCCGCGACGCCGTCACCCTCAACAGCACCGCGGTCAACGTCGCCCGCGTCATCGGACCCGCGGTCGCCGCCGTCCTGGTCAGTACGGTGGGGCTGGGCTGGTGCTTCATCGGCAACGCGGTCAGCTTCTGCTTCGTCATCGCCTCGCTGCTGCTGCTGGACGGCCGGCAGCTGCACCCCGTCCCGGCCGTCCGGCGCGCCGCCGGGCAGCTGCGTGCCGGGCTGCGGTACGCGGCCAGCGTCCCGGATATTGCCCGGCCGCTGCTGATGATGGCCGCGATCGGGACCTTCACCTTCGAATTCGAGGGAAGCCTCCCGCTGCTAGCCCGCGATACCTTCGCTGGCACCGACACTACCTACAGCTGGCTCATCGGCGCGCTCGGCGCCGGCGCGGTCCTCGGCGGGCTGTATGCGGCCCGCTCCCAGCGGGCCGGACTGCGCCGCCTGACCCGGGCGGCGGCCGCCTACGCGGTCGCGGTCGGCCTCCTGGCGGCCGCGCCGACGCTACCGTCTGCGGTCGCCGCCTGCGCGATCACCGGCGCGGCCAGCGTTGTGTTCCTGACCACCGGCAACTCCACCATCCAGCTCACCTCCGACCCGGCCTACCGCGGCCGCGTCACCGCCTTGTGGTCCCTGGCCCTGGTCGGCAGCACCCCGATCGGATCACCGATCATCGGCGCCGTATCCCAGCTCACCAGTCCCCGCTGGGCGCTGGCGCTGGGCGCAGCCGCCTGCGCCGTGGCGGCTGCCATCGGGCACTGGTCCGCCCCCGCCCGGTCCCAGCCCGGCCCGGGCGACACCGAACCCGCGTCCGCGCTCTTCGGCAAGACCCCAGGCTGACCAGCCGCGCCGCTTCTGCGACCCGATCGGCCAGTCATATGGGCGACGGCTCGGTGCTCGACACCGATTCCTTCCTCATGAAAGGCGAGCACGTTTCGCCCCCAACCCGGTGGGGCGGCAACCCCGGCATCGAGGTCATGGCCGCCGCCCCCGCGGATCCGCGCTCCAGCGGCAGGACTTGCCGGCGATGCTGATCCGGCTCACCGCAGTGGCGGCGCGGCCAGCGGCGGTGAGCCGGATCCAGAAGCAAATACACTCGATCGTTACCACATGGGCCTCATCGCTGAGTGCCCGGTGCATGTATGTATGCCTGCGGTGGTATCGTATGAGTATGACAAACGCGATGACAGTCCGGCTCGACGAGCAGACGTCCCGCGAGCTCGCCGAACTCGCCGGGCACTACCCGAGCCGGTCCGCTGCCATCCAGGACGCCATCCACAGCGCGTGGCGGCAACTCCAGGCCGAGAGGCTGGAAGCCGGGTACGCTGCCGCGGTCGCCGACAACCCGCACTACCCTTACGAGTCGGCCGAGGAAGCCGCCGTACTGCGCGCGCGCCGCCGCACCCGGCAAGAGCGCGACACGCTCACGTGACCGCCAGCCCGCAACGAGGCCAGGTCTATCGCTGCGACCTCGGATACGGCCTCAAGCCATGGCTTGTGGTATCCAACAACGCGCGCAACCGCCTGCTCGATGACATCATCGCGATCAGGCTCACCACCACTGCCCGCGACCTGCCGACCTGGGTCAAGCTCTCCCCCGCCGACCCGCTCACCGGATACGCCAACGCAGACTGCATCGAGCAGCTGGGCAAGGACGAGCTCGGCGAATACCTCGGCGCCTTGTCACCGGCCTCTATGCGTGGCGTGAACCAGGCCCTCGCGATAGCACTGGCCCTGACCTGAGGACGCGACCGACGGCACTAACCCGGACCTGACCCGGTGCAGGCAACCCTGATCAACGCCATCTGCGCGCCCCGGCGGGCAAGCGCCGAGCTCCTGGGCCGGCGGGCATCCTCGTAACGGGAGGCCGGGATGAGCTCGTAACTACCGCTGCGCGCCGTAATCGGTGTTGGGTGCGCGCGTAACGGCAAAATCCCGAGAGGAAATTGACGTCGTCGCAATAGCTGGCGAAATTCTGATCAACGCGTAAGTATACAGAACGCAACGCCTGCTATTCGGGATAGCCGAGAGTTGTCTGGAGCCGCCATGGCGAGCATCTCGGCGCCCACCCGGCGAGATGGACGGAATTGGCCCCATCGAGGCGGGTCCGGTGCCTGGCACCGGTGGCGTGGATGGCGGCGGCAATCTCGGCCAGGTCGTCTTCCTTCAGTTCCAGGGTCGCGGCGGGCAGCCAGCCGCCGACCTGGCTTGACTGGGACTTGCCCTGTCTCAGTGGCCGGGAAACGATGTGCGCGGGTAAGTATTCGGAATTCCTGTGATTGGGCATGCCAGCGGGCGGCGTGACCGTGGTCGCGGTGACGCCGGTTAATGGTGGCTGTTTCGTGCGGTTATCCGGGTGCGGGCGGCTGTGCCCAGGCGCGGAGGTCTGCGGGTGCGGCCTGCCAGGGCAGGAACCGTTCCAGGCCTGGGCCGGTGAGGGGCCTGCCGCCGTTGCGGCCGCATTCGTCGAGGTAGGCGGTGAGGTAGGTCAGGACGTTCAGGCCAGCCATCTGCGCGGTGGCGGTGACGGTCCATGTCGTGGCGGCGAGCCGTGCGGCGTCCTCGTTGCGGGAGCCGTAGGCGTTCTTCCTGGTCACGACGGGCCGGCGCAGGGCTCGCTCGGCTGGGTTGTTATCCAGCCCGATCATCGGGTAATCGCGGTGCGCGGTAAGGCCGTCCCATTCGCGGTCCAGGGTGGCGAGCGCCTTCCTCGCCGGCTCCTGCAGGCCGGGAGCGGTCACCTGCTTCTTCCGGGCCTCGTCGATGACGCTGATCGCCTCGTCCCAGGCGGCGCCGGCCTCGCCCAGCCGGGCCGCCGCCGCGGCGGCTTCCCGCGGCGCGGGCGCCGCGGCCTGCGCCGACGCGGCCATGAGCTGCGCGTGCGCCGCGTACAGGTCCTTGATCCGCTCCAGCCACGCTGCCGTCCAGTACTTCAGCTGGGCGGGGTTCGCGTCGCCGGCCCGGACGAAATACCTGCGGATGTGCGCCCGGCAGTACAGGTTGACCAGGCCGCCGGCTTTCTTCCCGGCGGACTGGCAGACGGCGTAGAAGCCGCTGGAGATCACCAGCCGCCGCGGCCCCCCGCCATCGTCCGGGGTGAGCTGCCCTGTCTTCTCGTCGATGCCGGCGTGGCGGGCCAGGACGGTCCCCGATCTCGTGGCGTCCATGACGAAGCAGGCGGTATCGGGGCCGAGGAACACCCACAGCCACCACCTGGCCGGGCCGTCCCCCTCGCGCGGGGCGAAGACCCGCCACGTCGTCTCGTCGGCGTGCAGGTGCCAGGAGTCCCGCGACCGCGCCGTGATCGCGTCCTCCAGCGGCACCAGCAGCGCCCCGGCCTGCGCGCAGGCCCCGGCCAGCGTGCCCGGCGCGATCTCCGCGCCGTGACGGGCCAGCCCCGTCACCAGCGAGTTCATGCTCCGCCCGGCCACGAACCGCTCGGTGAACAGCATCGCGAGGAACGCGTTAGCGAAAAGGCCCTTGCCGATCGCCTTCGGCGGGCCGGGCGCCGTCACCGTCGCCGGGACCCGGCAGCCGCAGGCCCGCCGGTACCGGCGCCGGCAGTCCGCCCGTACCCGCACGACCACCAGCCAGTCCAGCTGCTCCGTCACATGATCGCTGCCCAGGCCCGTGAACGGCGTCCCGCACTCCGGGCAGCAGTACCCGCCGTCCCCGAAATCCCAGACCACCTCGACCCGGGGCAGATGCGAGTAATCCCGCCGCCCCGCCCGCGCCCCCGGGCCCCGCTTCTTCCCGCCCGCGCCGCTCCCGCGCAGATCCCGGCCCTGCCCCGCGTCCCCGCCGCCGTCCGCAGACGGCTCCGGCCGCGCCTTCTCCGACGACCGCCCGAACACCATCCGCTGCAAAACGGCCAGGTCAGCCCGCACCCGCTCCAGCTCGGCCGCCTGCTCCGCGTTCTCAGCCCGCAGCCGCGCGTTCTCCTCGCGCAGCCGGCCGTTGTCCTCGCGCAGCTCAGCCGACAGCCGCGCCATCTCCCGGTTCGCATCCAGCGCAGCAGCCAGCACGTCCCGCAGCGATGCCTCAGCACCCTCCGAATCCGCGACAACACCGGCCGCCACCGTCACGCAGCACAGCAAACACCCTCAGCAGCCACAAATCACGCACCACAAGCCAGCGTGTCGCAGCCCGTCGCGACGATAGGCACCAGCGAGCCCATCACAGGACTTCCGAATACTTACCGTGCATAAGCCTCCGTCTGGAGAATGCCGGGTACGAGGGTCGGTGCCCAGTACAGCAAGACGGTTGCCGTCTTTTCTTCATCTACCCAGTCAATAAAGAACTTCGGAAACGGGCCGTTCCCGTTCTTCCTTACATGCTCTGCCCACCGCTCGAAAAATCCAGCCTCCACAAGGCCGTTAAGCTCGGGAAATTTCTTAGCATATGCTTGCGCTAGTTCCGGCGACGGCGGCCGGTAGCCGGACTCAGCTTTAGCAATGGCAGTCCGCTCAAAGCCTAGTTCATCGGCTAGTTCTTCCTGACTTTTGATACCGGCATCCATGCGTGCCCGTCGCAACTCCGTGCCGAAGAACGTAGCATCTGAGTTTTTCTCCATCGTGCCCGTTCCCTTCGCGGTGTGCCGACCGTGCCTGGTGTGTGCCGCATGCCTGCGGCACGTAGTCAATTGTGCTCGCTAACTGACAGTCGAGGCCAGCACCGACCTACGGTCACGGCTAGCCGCGGGATTCCTCCGGCCGGCAGGGCCGAAGGCCACTTTGTTCAACACCCGTCCGATCTCCACCTGACCATCACGCTCCAAGATCCAATTCGAGCCTCAGCACACTGCTCCCGCCTACGTCCTTGACCGGGAATAGTCCTCCGTGCCCAGCATCGCCGGGCTTACCGCTGAGCACATTGCCGCTAGCCAGACCATGCAGGTACCGCCAGCTGGGGCCACTGTCCGCGTACACGACGTCGACCAGCGCTGCCTCGAGCGGGCCGCCCGCGGCCTGCTCCAAAAGCTCGCCCGCCTCCCCGCGCGGCAAACTCTCCAGCGCCAGGTACTCGCACGGCCGCTGCCGGCCGACCTCCGCCAGACGCTGCGCCAGCGGGTGTCCGAGCTCAAGTCCGGTCCCGCGGCAGCTCACCACGACCAGAGCACCCCTGGCCAGCCGCGACACGTGGCCGAACAACTGATACTGGACAGAATCCGCCCGGTATTAATGAGATACTTGTGACCATGGCCCGGCCGACAGCCCGCGTCCTCTCCCTGCTGGAGCTGCTGCAGTCAGGCGGCGTCCGGACGATAGCCGAGCTCGCCGGCCGGCTCGGCGTCGATGAGCGCACCGTGCGGCGGTACGTGGATCACCTGCTCGACCTCGACGTGCCGGTCGAGTCGGTACGCGGCCGCTACGGCGGGTACCGGCTTGCCTCGGGCTACCGCATGCCGCCGCTCATGCTCAGCGACGACGAGGCACTGGCCGTGCTGCTCGGCCTGGTCGCCGCCCGCCGGACCGGGCTGGCGACGACCACCGGCACGGCCAGCGAGACAGCCGCGGCCAAGATCCGCAGGGTCCTGCCCGACCGGCTGGCCCGCCAGCTCGACGCCGTGCTCGGCTCCCTCGCCTTCACCGCCACCGCCCCGCCCGGCGAAACACCCGCCCCCGACACCGGGATCCTGCTCTCGATCGCCGACGCCGTACGCCACCACCGGCCAGTCTGGATCAGGTACACCGCCGCCGACGGCCGGCGCAGCGAACGCACCCTGCACCCTTACGGGCTCGTCGCCCACTCAGGCTGCTGGTACGTGACGGGCGCGGACCCCGCCATCGGCGAGGACCGGACGTTCCGGCTCGACCGCATCACAGACACCAGGGCGCTGCCCGGCTCGTTCGAGCCACCCGCCGGACTCGACCCGGCACAGCACGTCCTGTCCGGGCTCGCCAGCCCCCCGTACCAGCACGAAGTAATCCTGGCCATCCACGGCACGATCGAGCAGATCCGCGCCCGGCTCCCCGCCAGCATCGCGTCCGTGCAGGAACTGCCGCCTGCTGGCGGCGCAGACCCGCAGGCCGAACGCTGGCTCCGCGTCAAACTGCACGCCGAACGGCTCGACTGGCTGCCCCCGCTGCTCGCCTCCCTCGACCGGCCGTTCGCCATCGAGCAACCAGACGAACTCCGCGACCTCATCGCCGCCCTGGCCGGCCGCCTCGCAGCCTCCGCCCGGCGGAATGCGCCCCGGGCGCCAACGCCAGGGCGGTGCCGCACGTTTACCGGGGATAAGCTCCACCCCCCACCTGGCCCTGGCCAGGCCGGGCTGCCGCCGGGCGGCGGGACCCGGGGCGCCCGGCAACGCCTGCCCGCGCAGACAGCGAAGGGGACTACGAGATGGAGTACACCCGGCTCGGTGACACCGGGCTGAAGATCAGCCGGCTCGCGCTGGGCTGCATGAGCTACGGCGACCCGTCGACCGAGGGAGCTCATCGGTGGGCTCTGGCCGACGACGAGGCGCAGCCGTTCTTCCGGCAGGCCATCGAACTCGGTATCACCTTCTGGGACACCGCGAACACCTACCAGGCTGGCACGTCGGAGGAGGTCGTCGGCCGCGCGATCAGGCGCTATTCGCGTCGTGAGGACATCGTGCTGGCGACCAAGGTGTTCGGCAAGATGCATGACGGTGCTGGCGGTTCCGGCCTGTCCCGCAAGGCGATCATGGAGCAGATCGACGCCTCCCTGACCCGGCTCGGCACCGACTACGTCGACCTATACCAGATCCACCGCTTCGACCCCGCCGCCCCGGCCGCCGAGACGATGGAGGCCCTGCACGACATCGTCAAGGCGGGCAAGGTCCGCTACCTCGGCGCATCGTCGATGTACGCCTGGCAGTTCGCCAAGCTGCAGCACGCCGCCGACCAGGGCGGCTGGACCCGGTTCGTGTCCATGCAGAACCAGTACAACCTGCTGCGCCGCCAGGACGAACCGGAGCTGATGGCCATGTGCGCCGACACCGGCGTCGGCCTGGTGCCCTACTCCCCGCAAGGCAAAGGCCGCCTGGCACGCCCCTGGGGCGAGCAGTCCACCAGGTCCAGCGTCGACCATGTCGTGCAGGCCTTCGACTCACCCCTGGACGAGCCCGTCGTCAACGCCGTGCAGCAACTCGCCGCCGCCCGCGGCGCTACCATGGCCCAGGTCGCGCTGGCCTGGGTGCTGCGCCACCCCGTCGTCTCCGCTCCGATCGTCGGCGCGACTAAACCGCATCACCTGCCTGAAGCCGTCGCCGCGCTTAAGCTGAACCTGACCGGCGACGAGGCCGCCGCCCTCGAGAAGCCCTATACCAACCACGGGCCGTCCTGGTACTGACGAGGATCCGACCGCGTGGGCGCGCGGCGGGCCTGAACCAGACGACATCACGCTCGAGGCCTACGGCCGACCCATCCCCGAAGCCTGACAGGAACCTCATCATGGAAGAACAGCAGACTCCCGCCCAGCGGCTGCTCGGCGACTTCGCGCCCAAAATAGTCCAGCTCACCGATGACGTCCTGTTCGGGGACATCTGGAAGCGCCCCGGCCTGTCCCCCCGCGACCGCAGCCTGGTCACCGTCGCCGTCCTGGCCGCAACCTACCGGCCCGATCAGCTCAACAGCCACCTGCGCCTGGCTCTGGCGAACGGTCTCACCCAGGACGAACTCGTCGAAGCCTGCACCCACCTGGCCTTCTACGCCGGCTGGCCGTCCGGCATGGCAGCCCTGACGCAGCTCAAGACGATCATCGCCGAAACCGGCTCCGGCGCATCCAGGTAAGGGGACGTCGGCAGCAGGCTGGTCGTGCTGCGGCCGTCGGGATGGTCTGAGCGCAGGCCGCACAATCAGATCAGCGGCCGAGTAAACCACGGCTCGTTCGGCGAAGAATTTAGTGCTCTTACGTTGGCCGTAACTTCGGGCTAAGGAAGTGGCCGTACATCCAACAGCGCAACGCCGTCGAGGCCGGCCTCGACGCTGCGTTCGGCCGCCGCCACGAAGTCCCGCCGGATCCGGTCCAGGTCCCAGCGCTCCGCCGTCACATCCCCGCCTGCCTCATCCTCATCTCCGCCTCGGCGCGCCCGAGCACGTCGAAGCCGTCCAGGTGGAACTTCTTGGCGTTGAACGCGAGAACCCACAGGCCCGCGGCCCAGCACAGCTGGATCTCGGCCCTGCTGAACGCTCGCCCCCGCGCGTGCTGGTAGGCATCGAGGAAGGCCGCGCTCGCGCACCGCAGCGCCGAGCTCGTCGACCCACGCCGTGGCCGGGCAGCGCTCGGCGTTCAGGTCGACATCCCGGTCATCAGGCACCGGCCACACGCCGTTCTCCTCGTGGTACCAGCAGACCCATGCGCCCGCGGGCCGCAGATCCGGCTCCGGGGCCAGGCCGTCGGCGCATTCCACGAAGCGGGCAAGCAGCCGGGCGGACAACCGGGGAGCGTCCTGGAGCGCTGGCTGCCCGCCTTCTGGCAGCAGCGCCTCAGCGCTGGCGGTCGCCGAGCCCAGCCGATGCGGCCCGGCAAGCAGTTCCGGGCAGGGGAACCCGGCCTCCCACATGCGGTGCTGCACCCGCAGACAGGCGTCGAGCCGCGGACCGCCGCCGCGGACCTTCAGCACGACCTCACGGTCGTCCACCAGCCTCAGGCCGTACACGGCGGACAGGTTTCCCGCGGTGAACACGCGCCCGGCGACCTGAGCACCCAGGTGCTCGCGGCACCAGTCGTTCAGCGCCTGGTCATCGACGTGTGGATAGCCTGACACGCGGCCCGGGAACCTCGGTTCGTGGTAGAGACGAGGACGTGCGCATCGACGGCCATCCGATGATCGTACGGAGTGCCGACGAGGAGCATGCGACTACGGTCGCACATCGCTGCCGAACAGCCGGACATCCCATGCACCGAGCGTGATCTTCTCACCAGGTGGATGGCGTTCGCCGCCGAGTAGGTCAGTCACCGGGCAGGACGCAGAAGCCGTCGCCTCATCCCAGCTCCAGTTGTGCAGGACGTGCAGCCGGGTAGCGGCGCTCGCGTCGGTGCTGGTGCAGACGGTGACTGAGTCCTCGGCGGTCCACCCGCCCGCTGCCTGGGGCACCAGCCACCGCACCAGGCCGGCGGCCAGGTCCTGATCCGGGACGGTACCGACTACGGTGATCCGGCCCGCGCCCGCGGGCCTTGTCGTGACCGCGGCCCAGCGGCCGAGGTGCGGGTGCTGATAACGGGCGAGGACCTCAGCGTCCGAGGCGACGAGCCCCTCGGCGAATCCGGTCGCGGCGCCCTGCCACGAGCCGTGCACCGGCACCGGTGACGGCAGCGAGGCCATCTCGTCGTACCAGACGCCAGCCGCGTCGGCGATCCGGGCCGGCGCTCGCTGCGTCCGCGCCCTTCCCTCCTCGTCCCCGTAGCCCGTCCGCGGCCCGACGACGAGGTGCCCCCCGGCCCGCGCGTAGTCGATGAGGAAGTCCAGGTCCTCGTCGGCCGCGGTGTAAAACGCGGCGGCGATCAGCACGGCATAG
>Ga0181525_10002128_pt1 | contig 16447 bp, 16 predicted proteins | sample PEATcosm2014_Bin_48_FD_121100 | JGI IMG/M metagenome (GOLD analysis project Ga0181525, IMG submission 121100) | Peatland microbial communities from MTU Mesocosm Facility, Houghton, MI, USA - PEATcosm2014_Bin06_10_metaG | ecosystem: Environmental > Terrestrial > Soil > Wetlands > Peat | place...
GGGTGGATCAAAAAGAAGAAGACAAGCCCCTTTCGGACAAGCTCACCATGTATCCGGATTATTGCTATCAAGGGTGCAAGTGGGGCATGACCATCGACCTGAACGCCTGCGTCGGCTGCGGGTCCTGCATGATGGCCTGCGTGTCGGAAAACAATATCGCGGTGGTGGGAAAGATCGAAGTCATCCGCGGCCGTCATATGAACTGGCTGCGCGTGGACCGTTATTTCAAGGGCAATTGGGATAATCCCGAGCTCTATTATCAGCCCGTCCCGTGCATGCATTGCGAGAGCGCGCCGTGTGAGTTGGTGTGCCCGGTGGCGGCGACGGTGCATAGCGGCGAAGGCATCAATCAGATGGTTTACAACCGCTGCGTGGGCACGCGCTACTGCTCCAACAACTGTCCCTACAAGGTGCGGCGCTTCAATTTCCTGCTGTACTCCGATTGGGGCACGCCCAGCCTGTATGGTCTGCGCAATCCGAACGTCACGGTCCGCAGCCGGGGCGTCATGGAGAAGTGTACCTACTGCATCCAGCGTATCAACGCGGCCAAGATTGAATCGGAGAAGCAGGACCGGCGCATCGCCGACGGCGAGATCACTCCGGCGTGCGTTCAGGCCTGCCCCACGCAGGCCATCGTTTTCGGAGACATCAACGATCCCAAGAGCCGCGTGGCGCAGATGAAAGCGCAAGCCCGCAACTACAGCCTGCTCGAGGACCTGAACGTGCGGCCCCGAACCACCTATCTGGGACGTCTGCGCAATCCCAACCCGGAGATCGGCAATGCCTAGCCTGAACACCGAAGAACTAGAGCCGAGAGTCATCGACCCCGGCCCGGACAAGATCATTGCGCCGGGATACAACAACACCACCGTCACCGATAAGATCGCGAACGTAGTCCTGAATCCGATTGAGACCACCCCCAAACAATGGTGGATCAGTCTGCTTTTGGCCTTCATCGCTATGCAAGGCTTGCTGGCGGGCGCCACTTGGCTGTTCTATAAGGGCGTCGGCGTATGGGGCATCGTCATTCCGGTGGCGTGGGGCTTTGCCATCGTCAATTTCGTGTGGTGGATTGGTATCGGCCACGCCGGCACGCTGATCTCAGCCATTCTGCTGCTGCTCAAACAGGACTGGCGCACTTCCATCAATCGCTTTTCCGAAGCGATGACGCTATTTGCCGTGGCTCAGGCGGGCATGTTTCCGATTCTGCACCTGGGCCGTCCCTGGCTTCCGTATTGGCTGCTTCCCTACCCCAATTCCATGTGGCTGTGGCCCAACCCGCGCAGTCCGCTGATCTGGGATGTTTTCGCGGTTTCCACTTATCTGACCGTGTCGCTGATCTTCTGGTTCATCGGCCTGGTCCCCGATCTGGCCACCATGCGCGACCGCGCCAGGAAGGAGTGGCAAAAGCTCACCTTCGGAGCGCTCGCCATGGGTTGGCGCGGATCGGCCAAGCATTGGGCGCGCTATCAGATGGCGTATTTGTTGTTAGGCGGCTTGGCGACGCCGCTGGTGGTTTCAGTTCACACGGTGGTGAGCTTCGACTTTGCAATCAGCTTGCTGCCCGGTTGGCATACCACAATTTTCCCGCCCTACTTTGTCGCGGGCGCCATTTATTCCGGGTTCGCGATGGTGGTGACGCTCGCTATCCCGGCCAGAAAATGGTTCCATCTGGAAGATATCATCACCATGCGTCACCTGGATTGCATGGGCAAACTCATGATCGGCACCGGCCTCATCGTGGCCTACGGCTACATGATGGAAGCGTTCATGTCGTGGTACAGCGGCAATCCGCATGAAATGTTCATGTACTACAACCGCGCCACGGGTCCTTATGCGTTCTTCTTCTGGATGCTGATTTTGTGCAACATCGCCATTCCCCAGTGGCTCTGGGTGACGCGCATCCGGCAGAACATCACAATGCTGTTTATCATTTCGCTGGTGGTGAACGTCGGCATGTGGCTGGAGCGCTTCATCATCGTTATCACCAGCCTGGCGCGCGACTTCGTCCCGTCTTCCTGGGGCATGTATTATCCAACGCAGTGGGATTGGGCGGTGTACGTCGGAACGCTCGGATTCTTCCTGGTCCTGATGATCCTATTCGTTAGAACGCTTCCGTCCATCTCGATTTTCGAGGTGCGCGAAGTGCTGCATCATCTGGCGCCCAACATCAGCGATGGCGACAATCCAGTGCCCGCGCCGGTGCACGGAGACTAATTCATGTCGGAAACTTTCGCGGATCGTCACGGAACCTACGGCGTCATGGCGCAGTTTCAAACGCCTGAGCAGTTGCTGGCAGCCGCCAATCGCGCTTACGCCGCCGGCTATCGCAACATGGACGCTTATACGCCACTGCCCATCGACGGTTTAGCCGAAGCGGTGGGTTTCCGGCGCAATTGGGTAGCGCCCATCGTCCTGTTCTTCGGCCTGTGCGGGGCTGCGGGCGGTTTCGGCCTTTTGTGGTGGATCTCGGTGATCGCCTATCCGCACAATGTGGCCGGACGCCCGTTCAATAGCTGGCCCGCGTATATTCCGATTACGTTCGAGTGCACGGTTCTCTTGGCTGCGCTCAGCGCGGTGATCGGGATGCTGGCGCTCAACAAATTGCCGCAGCCGTATCATCCGGTGTTCAATGTGGACAGCTTTTGCAAGCGGGCTTCCATCGACCGGTTTTTCCTGTGCATTGAGGCGTCCGATCCTAAGTTCGACGTCACCAGGACCAAGGCGTTCCTGGAGCAGCTCAACCCCGAAGAGGTGGCCGAAGTTGAGAAATAGGTTGAGAAATAAGAGCCATGCCCCGGCCCCCGTGGCGCACGCACTCCTGCGTGCCGCGTCGGCACTCGTGCCGGCGCCTGTTGCCCTCTGCACTACCACAGCCTTAGTGCTATCGCTTACCGCCTGCCGCCAGGACATGCAGGATCAGCCGCGCTACAAGCCCCTTGCCGCCAGCACCTTCTTCGACGATCATCGCTCGGCGCGTCCCATGGTGGAAGGCACCGTCGCGCGAGGGCATCTCGAAATCGATGAAGCGCGTTACACCGGCAAGATCAATGGCGAGGACGTGGACCAATTCCCCATTCCCATCGCCAAGGCGGATATCGAGCGCGGCCAGACCCGTTTCAACATCTATTGCACGCCTTGTCACGGACGGGTCGGCGACGGCGTCGGCATGGTGGTTCTGCGCGGTTTTCGGCAGCCCCCCTCTTATTACTCGGACCGCTTGATGATCGCTCCGGTGGGGCATTTCTTCGATGTAATTACCAATGGATTTGGCGCCATGCCCAGCTACGCCTCGCGCGTTCAAACTGACGACCGCTGGCGCGTGATCGCCTACATTCGCGCACTGCAGTTGAGCGAGTCCGCCAGTTTGAACGACGTGCCCGCGGATCAACGCCAGAATTTACCGGTCGAAGCACCGCCGCGCACGGCTGGAACATCGGGTGCTCCGGCAGGTCCTCAAGGAGTAAATCAGTGACGCCCAGCGATACTCTCCGCCCGCAGATGGATCGCGTGCAGCGGAGCGCTTTGTTCGTAGGTCTGGTAGCGCTGCTCATCAGCCTGATCGACCTGTTCCGGGACGCGCCGCACTTCTGGCAATCGTATCTGTTCGCCTACATTTTCTGGTCCGGCCTGACGCTGGGCTGCCTGGGCATCTTTTTACTCCATAACGTGGTCGGGGGCAACTGGGGCGTGGCCATTCGCCGCCTGCTGGAATCCGGCCTGCAGACCCTGCCGCTGGTATTAGTGTTCGCGATCCCGCTTTTTTTCGCGCTCGGGACGCTATACAAGTGGACCGACGCAACCTATCGCGCCGAGCATTTCGCGGTGGGCCACAAAGCCGCTTACCTGAACCCTACCTGGTTCATCATCCGTACCATCGTTTACTTCGCAATCTGGTGTTTCACCGGCTATCGAATCCTGAGTATGGCGAACGAGCACGACCGCACCGGCGATCCGGCGCTCTTCAAACGCATCAAGGCGCGCAGCGCTCCCGCCTTGCTGCTGTTCGTGCTTACCACCACCTACGCGTTTATCGATTGGATCATGTCGCTCGAACCGGATTGGTATTCCACCATCTACGGCTGGATGTTCACCGTCGGCGAAGTGCTGCTGACGTTTTCATTTATGGTCGCGGTGCTGGTGCTGCTCTCCAAACGCGAGCCCTTCGCCAGTTTCCTGACGCGCCAGCATTACCACGACATCGGCAATTTGATGCTGGCTTTCACCATGCTGTGGGCCTACATGTCGTTCGCGCAGTTCCTGATCATCTGGGCTGAAAACCTGCCGGACGAGATTCCCTGGTACGTTCGCCGCTTCAGCGGCGGATGGGGCTACATTGCTTGGACCATTTCGATTTTTCACTTTGTTGTGCCCTTCTTCCTGCTGCTGTTGCGATTCGTGAAAAAGAATCCCACGCGGCTGCGCACGCTGGCCATCTGGATCATCATAATGCGAATGCTGGATGTATTCTGGATAGTTGAACCCGCGTTTCGCCAAAGAGGATTGGAAGTTTACTGGACCGATCTGGTTACGTTGATCGCTCTGGGCGGCATCTGGCTGGCCTTTTTCGTTATGAATCTGAAATCCCGTCCGCTGCTGGCGGCGCGCGACCCTCGGGATACATATTCCCTGCTGAAAGTGCACGGGCACGGACACTGAGCCTAAGCGATACCAACATGGAACATACCGTACCTCACAGCACTAACGGAGCCGGCCACGAGCAGAGCGAGGTAAGTGTCCGGCTCATCGTGGTGTCGCTGGCGTTTCTGGCGGTCGCAACATTTTTGGTCTTTTTGTTAGTGGTTGGAATTTTCCGTTACTTCTACGCCAGCTATAGCACCGAGGAGGCCACCCGCTTATCCCAGCCAGTGATCCCTCCCGAGCCGCGCATCGAAGTGGCGCCTTACGAGCAACTGCAACAATTGCGCGCCAAGGAAGATCGTGTTTTGAATACTTACGCTTTGATAGATAAGGATAGCGGCAGGGTTCGAGTGCCCATCGGTCGCGCCATCGATCTTCTGGCCGCCAAGGGTCTGCCCTCGCACAACTATCTGGACGACATTTTGGCCGGACGCAAGCCTGGTGCTGCGGCCAAGCCCCCAGCGGCCAGACAGCCGCCTGCGGCGCAGCCCGCGGGCGCCCCAGGGCAACAAGGAAACAGCCCAGGGCAACAAGGAAACAGTAATGCGAAGTAAAGCGCTTTGGACGGCCGGCGTTATGGCCGTCGCATTTTCGAGCGTCGCGGCAGCGCAGCAGTTCGGCGTTCCCGCCGCCAGCCTGCCCATGATGGTGCAGGGCGTCGGCATCGACCAGAACCTGAACGCTCAGATCCCGCTCGAGCTCCCGTTTAAAGATGAGACTGGGCAAACCGTTCGGCTGGGCCAATATTTCCGCGAAAAGCCCGTCGTACTGGCGCTGGTGTATTACGAGTGCCCCGGCCTGTGCGACCTGATCCTGAACGGTCTCAGCCACACCATGCAGGAGATTTCTTTGAACGCCGGCGCCGACTATGAAGTGGTCACGGTCAGCTTCAATCCGAAAGAGACCTGGCAACTGGCTGGCGCGAAGAAAGCCAACTATCTCGAAAAGTATAATCGCCCCGGCGCAAAAGAGGGCTGGCATTTCCTGACCGGCGACGCCGCGTCTATCAAATCTCTGACCGACATAGTGGGATTCCATTATAAGTACGATCCGGTGAACAATCAGTTCGCGCACGCCAGCGGCATCATGATATTGACTCCCGAAGGCAAGATCGCGCGTTACTTCTACGGAATCGAATACAAGCCGCGCGATTTCCGCCTGGGGCTGGTGGAAGCTTCGGCCAACAAAATTGGTTCCTACGCCGACCAGGTGCTGTTGTTCTGCTACCACTACGATCCCACCACGGGAAAATACGGAATGATCGTCACCCAGGTCACCCGGGCGCTGGGAACCGCCACCGTCCTTCTGCTGGGCGGCTTCGTGTTCATCATGCTGCGGCGCGAACGCCGCTCCAACGCCGGCGTCGGGAGGTCCGCCTAAACTTATGCAGCTTCCACTTTGGCCTGAAGCGGCTTCCGCCGTCGCCGTCGACATCGATCACCTCTATATCTACCTGAGCTTGGTCAGCGTCGTGATGTCGATTCTCATCTTCGGCGTAATTTTCATCTTTGCGGTCAAGTACCGGCGCCGTTCCGAGAGCGAAATTCCGCAGCCCATCCATGGTTCTCTGCGGCTGGAAATTGCCTGGTCCATCATTCCGTTCCTGGTGATGCTCACCTTCTTCTGGTGGGGCGCCAAAATCTACTTCCTGAACGCCGTTCCTCCGCCCAACTCATTGGATGTTTACGTGGTGGGTAAGCAATGGATGTGGAAGCTCCAGTATCCGGGCGGGCAGCGCGAGATCAACGAACTGCATGCTCCTATCGGCAGGCCGGTGAAGCTGACCCTGGCGTCCGAAGACGTGATCCACAGCTTCTTCATCCCCGCGCTCCGCATCAAGCATGATGTGGTTCCGGGCCATTACGACACCATGTGGTTCACCGCCGACAAGCCGGGCCGCTATCATCTGTTTTGCGCCGAGTATTGCGGAACCGAACATTCCGGCATGGTGGGCTGGGTCACCATCATGGAACCGAAAGATTATGAGAACTGGCTGGCCGGGGGCGGAAACAGCGGCACCATGGCGGAGCAGGGCGAGCGTCTCTTCGAGCAATTGGGATGCTCGGGTTGCCACCTTCTGGATCGCCAGGGCCGCGGACCGACGCTGCGCGGCCTGTACGGCTCGCGTGTCCAATTGACTAGTGGACAATCCATACAGGCCGACGACGCCTACATCCGCGAATCCATCTTGAACCCGAATGCGAAGCTGACGGCGGGCTACAAACCCAACGTGATGCCGAGCTTCCAGGGCCAGATCAGCGAAGAAGGAATTCTGCAGTTGGTGGTCTACATCAAATCGCTGGCGACTGGCAACGCGCCGGGCGCGCCGCAAGCAACAAACCAAGGAGCGGCCCCGCACCCGGCGGCAGTCCGGACGGTGAGTGCACAATGAGCACAGCTATACAAGAACCCGAAATCAAGGAAACTCCGAATTATCTGAACGCCGAGTACGGCTGGAAATCCTGGTTGTTCACCACGGATCACAAACGCATCGCCGTACTCTATCTGATCTCCATTAGCGTGATGTTCGCCCTGGGCGGTGTCTTCGCTATGCTGATTCGCCTGGAGCTGCTGACACCCCAGGGCGATCTGGTGAATTCCGACACTTACAACAAGTTCTTCACCATGCACGGGGTGACGATGATCTTCTTCTTCCTGATCCCGTCCATCCCCGCTACCTTTGGAAATTTCCTGGTGCCGATGATGATCGGCGCCAAGGATCTGGCCTTCCCGCGCATTAATCTGCTGAGCTGGTATATCTACATCGTTGGTGCGCTTTTCGCCCTGGCCGCTATCGTCATGGGCGGCGTCGACACCGGCTGGACGTTCTACACACCCTTCAGCACCACCTATTCGAATACCTTCGTCATCACCGCCGCGGTGGGCGTCTTCATCGCCGGCTTTTCGTCCATTCTCACTGGCCTGAATTTTATCGTTACGGTCCACAAGATGCGCGCGCCCGGAATGACCTGGGGCCGTTTGCCGCTCTTCGTTTGGGCCAACTACGCCACGGCTCTTATTCAGGTACTCGGAACTCCGGTAGTTGCTATCACGCTGGCTCTGGTGGGCCTGGAGCGGGCTTTCCACATCGGCATTTTCGATCCGGCCATCGGCGGCGATCCCATTCTGTTCCAGCATATGTTCTGGTTTTACTCCCATCCGGCGGTTTACATCATGATTCTGCCCGGCATGGGTGTGATCAGCGAATTGGTGACCTGCTTCTCGCGCAAAGGAATTTTCGGTTATTCGTTCATCGCCGGCTCCAGCTTAGGCATCGCGATTATCGGCTTCCTGGTGTGGGGCCATCATATGTTTGTCACCGGCATGTCGATGTACGCCGGGCTGTACTTCTCGTTCCTGACGATGATTGTTGCGGTTCCTTCCGCCATCAAAGTTTTCAATTGGACCGCCACCATGTTCCGCGGGTCCATCAGCTATGAAACCCCCATGTTGTACGCCTTCGGCTTCATCGGCCTGTTCACCATCGGCGGCTTAACCGGGCTGTTCCTGGGCACACTGGGCATGGACGTGCATCTCACCGACACTTACTTCGTAGTGGCGCATTTCCACTACGTGATGGTGGGCGGCATGGTGGTGGCTTACCTGGGCGCCATGCATTTCTGGTGGCCCAAAATCACCGGCAGAATGTATCCGGAGGGCTGGGGCAAGTTCTCCGCCCTGCTGGTGTTCGCCGGATTTAATTTGACGTTCTTCCCGCAGTTCATTCTGGGCTATCTCGGCCAACCGCGCCGCTATCACGCCTACGCGCCGGAATTTCAGGTGCTCAACGTGATGTCGACGGCCGGCGCGTCGGTGCTCGGTTTGGGGTTCGTGATTCCGCTGGTTTACTTCTTATGGTCGCTGCGCTTCGGCAAAGCGGCCGGCAACAACCCGTGGGGCGCGAAAGGGCTGGAATGGACCACCCAGTCGCCTCCCACCACTTTCAATTTCGACGAAACCCCCATCGTGACCGAAGAAGCCTACGAATACGCAAAACATGAGGAGGCGCACGTTGGCTGACACGCACGTTATAGACGCGGAACACGCGCACTCGCCGCATTTACGGCATCACTTCGATGACATGGGCCAGCAGTTCGATTCGGCCACCTTCGGAATGTGGGTGTTCCTGCTGACCGAAATCATGTTCTTCGGCGGGATTTTTGGGGCCTACACCGTTTATCGCAATTTGTACCCGGAAGCCTTCGCAGCCACCAGCAACTACATGAACCCGGCCTTTGGCGCGGCCAACACGGCCGTGCTGATCGTGAGCAGTTTGACCATGGCGTTGGCCGTTCGCGCCGCCCATCTCGGCCAGCAAAAGGTTCTGCAACTGATGCTGGTCTTCACCATGATTTTCGGCGCGGCTTTTCTGGTGATCAAGGGCTTTGAATATCACGAGCATTGGGTGGATATGAAGGTCCCTCTGTTCCCCGGCCACTGGGCCTGGGACGGTCCGCTGGCGCCACCGGAATACGCCCACCAGGCGCAGATCCTTTTTTGCTTCTACTTTTTCATGACCGGTTTCCACGCTATCCACATGGTGGTCGGCCTCGGCATCATGACCACCATTCTGTTGATGGCGCGCAAAGGAACGTTCAGTCCCACTTACTACACACCGGTCGAAGTGTCGGGCCTCTATTGGCACTTCGTCGACATCGTGTGGATCTTCCTCTTCCCCCTGCTCTATTTGATCGGACACACCAAGAACCTCATCTGATATGCATCCAGTCACTCCCGTTCGAACCTATGTTTTGATCTGGCTCACGCTCACGATCCTGACTTTTGTCACATTCTACGTATCGACGATCAATTTGCACCAATGGAATGTGGTGGTCGCGCTCGGTATCGCCGGCTTCAAAATGCTGCTGGTGATCTGGTTCTTCATGCACGTGAGAACCGATAATCCGCTGACCAAGCTGTTTGTATTCGCCGGGTTCTTCTGGATGGCGATTCTGCTGGCGCTCACTTTGGGCGACTATTACTCGCGCACCTGGATGCCGGGCGGCAAGTTCTGGTAGGCTCAAAAGGTATGGTTAACCCTCAAGCCCACCCGATGGTCTCCAATTGCGAAGAAGTCGACGTAGACCCCGAAACCAGCGCGGCAATTGAGCGTGGCATACGCGCTGCCGATGAAGGCCGCGTTGTTTCCAGCGACGAAGTACGTAAGCTAATCCCCCAGTGGATTTCCAAGTTTTCTACACGGAGCCAGCATTAGCGGACCTGGAAGAGCCGTTGTGAGCATATCGGAAGAAGAGCAAGACCCGACTTTCGAATTCTCTCGGCGCCACCCCGAATGCGCCCGTGTGCCCCGCGCCCGGAACCAGCCACAACGTGGTAGTTCGCGGGTTGCCGCTTGCCAAAATCTGCGATTGTTCGAACGGCGTCCTCTCGTCATTCAGACCATGAATCAGCAGCACGGGCGTGGCGGATTGTGCGATTGCGGCTTGCGGCGACGCTTTTCGAAAGTCCAAGCCATATCGCAAACGAGCGTAAAGGAAGCCGGACCAAACGGGCGGTGCCGCAAGCGCTCTGCCCACTGCTCGCGGAAATGGAAGCCTCTCACCAACGCGATCCCGCGCGATTCGTTCGAAGCTTGAGAAACTGCTGTCGGCGACAATGGCGCTGAACCGGGGCTCTACCTTGTTTAGCGCGGTGCAAAGTCTAATGCCGTCGCTAACAAGATGATTTTGGCGTGCCGAAACTCTCAACTAAGACGGTACGACACCCGCTCAGCGTTTGTTTAATTTGTTAAAACTGAGGCTGGAGCCCGCATGCCAACCAACCCCACGCCCGCGAAATCGCCCATGGAAACCACCATTCTGCTCCTGGTCTCCGAGCCCCTGGTGCGGCTGGTGATTCAGGAATTTCTCGATCGCGCCGGCTATTTAGTTATGGCGACGGGTAACCTGGGAACCGCCGTGGACCGCCTCGGCGAAAGTGCGCCGGACTTGCTGCTCATCTCGCCCTACGTGGAGACCATTCCCGGCCACCAGGCCGCGAAATATTTACAGGCGCGGTGCCCGAGCATGCGGATTCTGATGGTGGCGGGCTGGCTGGCTGACGATCGGCTGCAATACCGGGCCGAGCTGGAGGGAGTGGTGATTTTCCCGGAGCCGTTCACCGGCGCGCAGCTACTCGAGAAAGTACGGAGCGTCTTGAGCCGCCCGGTGGGACAATGAGACTAGTGTTCGAAGCTCTCAAAGAGGAATTCACGCGGCGTCGCGCTCTGCTGATCACGCCGCTTGCATTCGCGGGAATCGTCGTCCTGGCAACTCGGCGGGGCAGCAACTCCGATGACACCGGGCCTTCTGACACCGGGCCTTTGGGCGACCCGAACCAGGAAGTGACCATCGTGGAGTTTGACGACGCGGGACGAAAGCTCGGCGTCGCGCGCGTTAAAAAAGTGGTTCATTCGAGCGGCGAATGGCGCAAGCAACTGAGCGCCGAGCAATATTATGTAACGCGCCAGGCCGGTACCGACGCGGCATTCAGCGGGACCATGTATCACCTCCACCAAGCCGGGCTTTTTCGCTGCATTTGCTGTGAAACAGCGGTTTTCAGCGCCGACACCAAATACGATTCCGGCACCGGATGGCCAAGTTTTTGGGCGCCTATCGCCGAGGAAAACGTCCAGACTCGCTCGGATTTTTCGTTGTTGATCAAGCGCACCGAAGTGCACTGCACCCGCTGCGGCGCGCACCTGGGCCATGTCTTCAACGACGGCCCCGAGCCCACCAATCTGCGCTATTGCATGAACGAATCGGCTTTGCGATTTATTCCGCGCGGCGCATAATAGCTGATATGACGAATTTCGTTGTGCGGCTGCTGATCGGCCTGTTCGGGGCCGTCTTGATGTTTGGACAAACCGAAGGCTCCGTCGTGGGCGTCGGGACATTCCTGCATATTGTCTCGGACCTGGATCAATCGCTCGCGTTTTATCATGACGAGCTGGGCCTGGAACTCCGCGGCCCCGCGGGCGAACACAAATTCACGGATAATCCGCCGGTGGCGAATTTATACGGTGTACCCGGGAAGCAATTTCGCGCCGCTGTTTTGAAGATTCCCGGATCGCCCCTGGGAATCGAACTGGTTCAGTGGGGCGAGGCGCGAAAGCCTGCGCACAAACCGATCGCGGATCCCGGCGTCGCCACTTTGCTGCTGCGGCGAAGCGATGGAGATCCAGGCAAGAAGAAGCTCATGGACCCGGACGGATTCCCGGTTGAAGTGGAACGCTCCGATAATCCGGGAGCGGATCTGAGCGTCGGTGTGGCCGACGTGCAAAAGACGATTGCACTGTACAAAAGCGTGCTGGGATTCACCCTGGATGGAGACTGGTTAGCAATTCCAGGGGCCTCCGTGCGGATCAAATTTACTAAAGCGAAAGGCAGTGCCGGCTTAAACGTCCCCTTCCCCGAAACCGGCCGCGGCATGCTGCGCCTGATGGTGCACGACATCAATGCCCTAACCGCGACTCTGAAGAACGGAGGATTTTCGGTGATTACCACCGGCGGCCAGCCCGTCACTCTGACGCAAGGCCCGCACGCCGTGATCGTGCGAGATCCGAATAACTTCTATCTGCAGCCGCTGGAAGCCAAGTGAATCGCAGAGGCTTCCTTGGGGCGGCGGGTATAGGGATCGCGAGTATGGCTCAGGCGCAATCCACCGTCCGGTCGATTCTAACGCCGGTTCTCCACATTGCGTATGAAGAGACGGGTAATCCGCAAGGATTCCCCATTGTTCTGCTGCACGGCTTCCCCGACGACGTCCACGCTTTCGACGACGTAGCCCCACCTTTGGCGAAGGCAGGCTACCGCCTGCTGGTTCCTTATCTGCGCGGCTACGGACCCACCCGGTTCCGCGACGACGCCGCTCCCCGCATGGCCGAGCAAGCGGCGATCGGACAGGATTTAATCGATTTCGCGGATGCTCTCGGCTTGAAGCAAATGGCGCTCGCCGGTTACGATTGGGGTGGCCGCGCGGCGGCTATCGTAGCCGCTCTGGATCCCGGCCGCGTGCGCGCCACGGTGATCATCGGCGGTTACACAATTCAAGATGTTTTCGCGCCGCCGCAACCCGCGCCGCCGGAGGCCGAACGCGAGCTTTGGTATCAGTGGTACTTCAATACCGAGCGCGGGCGTGCGGGACTCGCCGCGAATCGCCACAGCCTGTGCAAGTTTTTGTGGCACACCTGGTCGCCTGGCTGGCACTTCAGCGATGAAGAATACGATCGCACGGCCCCGTCGTTCGACAATCCCGATTTTGTGGACGTGGTGATTCACTCCTACCGCCATCGGAATGGAAACGCGCCCGGAGAGGAGCGTTTTCAAGCCATGGAGCGCGAACTCGCGAAACGGCCAAAAATCGCCGCGCCTTCCATCCTCCTATATGGGGCGAACGATCCGCTGGCACGTCCGGGTCCCGACGTCACGCCGAGCGAGCGCAAACTGTTCCCAGGCCTGGTGGCGCGCCGCGTTATTGCAGGCGCCGGGCATTTTCTGCCGCGGGAAAAGCCGGAGGCCGTATCCTCAGCGCTGTTAGAGCTTTTAAACAATTAGGCGCGCTGGAACAAATCAAATGGTTCAAACTCGCCGTTGAGTAGTTCCCGCGTATCCTTCAGGCCGAGCCATCCCGCGATCATAGTGGCATAAACGCGGCGAAAATCCGTGGTATAAACCAGATTGTCGCCGGCATCCAATTTGGTCAGGCTCGGAATGGTCCCGTACTGGCCGCCCTTCACATTTTTCCCCGCAACAAACATAAGGTTGGCAGCGCCGTGGTCCGTCCCAAGATTCACGTTTTCGGGCACCCGGCGGCCAAACTCCGAGAAGACCATCACCACAACATCATCGGCCCGGCCGATCCGCTCCAGATCCCGCAGGAACGCCGCCACAGCGTCGGAGGCATACGTCAACAGGCGTTTATGCGTGTCGTTCTGGAAGACGTGCGTGTCGAAGGCGTTGTTGCGATAGGCGGTGTAATAGAGGCGCGTAGGCATGCCGGCTTCGATCAGCGCTGCTACCTTCGGCAGATCGAGTCCGGCGATTCCGTAATCCACCGGCGAATGATATTTCCTCCAGGCTTCGCGAACCAGCGCCGAAGCCTGCCGCGCGCTTTGCGCCGTCTCCAGGAGAAATCGTCGCGATGGATTGGCCAGCGGCTGCTGGTTGGTTGACGGCTTCAATGCTTCGCGTTCATCGAAGAACACCTCTTGCGAAAACTTATTGGGATCGTCGAAAACCACTGGCACGTGACGGCGGCTGCGCACCGCGAGCGATTGCCGCGTGTCGATATTGACGATGAAGTTTGGCGGCGCTTCGGGCGCCATCTCATCGGCCAGCCGGCCCACCCATCCGTACTGCTCGCCGCTGTTGGGGGCGGCGGTGTGCCAATAAGCCATCGAAGTGAAGTGCGAGAACGACGGATTCTCATAGCCGCAGCCATGCACGATAGCCAGCTTGCCGCTCTTATACAAACGTTCGAAACCCGCCATGCCGCGGCTGAATCCGAAATGATCGTCGATGGGGCGCACCTCTTTGCGCGGGATTCCGATACTCGGCCGAAGACGATAATAAGCATCGTCGCCATAAGGCACCAGCGTATTCAGCCCATCGTTACCGCCGGAAAGTTCCAGCACCACCAGGATCTTTCCGCCTGGCTTGGTCTGGTCCGTGAGAGCCGCGGCGGCCTGTGCGAAGAGCGGCATGGGTACCGCTGCCGCGCTCACTCCGATGCCGTACATGCCGAGGCGCAACAAGTCGCGCCGGTTGGATTCGGAAAACGAAAAGTGACATTTCTTCATAATTGCTCCCTATGGCCAAGTCCTCATAGCCAGCTCTGAGGCAACTAACCTAACTGATATTCGGGCTGGCTCATAATCAGGTGCAGCACCAGCCGCAACGGATCTTCCAGATAGGTCTGCGCCACGGAAATATCCGTCGTCCCCAGTTCTTTATTGAGAAACGCGATCATCTTCTCGCGAGCTTCAGCGCCCGGCGGCACGCGCATGAAGCGATGAATCATATAATCCACCACCTGCGTGGTGTTGGTCGGATGCTGATCCAGCACCATGCGCGACAGATTGATCTGCGCCGTGTCGCGCGGAATCGGCTTTACGCGTTCCATCGCCATCTGCCAGCCGCGAAAACTGCCGTAGCGCGTGTTGAAATCCTCGTCCCGGTCGGCCGCCATGTTGGATTCCGCCAGGTCGCCGCTCTTACCATCCGGCTTGGTGGCGGCGCTGATGTCCATGCCCTGACGAATGCGCTCGGCCACGCGACGCACTTCCGGATCGGCCGTGTAGCGATCCGGCGGAAGAAAATTGATGTCGGGAAAAAGAACGTCGCGCCCGAAATTGGCGCGCTCCAGCAGCAGGCCGGGCGTAATCCAGCTTGTGCCGCCGGCCCAGCCCGCTACCGTGGGTGGTCCGAAAAGCCGCTGGCCGAGCGCGCCCGTGGCCACGTTGAAATCCGGTACGCCGGGAACGCTTGCCAAGCCGAGCTTTCGATAAGTGGACACGGCCAGCTCTACGGGACCCTTGATTTGCGTGCCCACCGATGCCGGGCTGTAAAAATCGCGCGAGAGGAAAATTGTTTCGAGCAGCGGAGCGATCTGATAATCGTGCTGGCGCAGCACCGCGCCTAATTGCTTCTGCAACTCGGGCGAAAGATCCTCACGCGCAAAGAACCGGTAGATTTTGCCCGCGATGTAATCCGCCGTGGCGGGCTGCTGCATAATAATATCGATCACGTTGACGCCATCGAAGCGCCCCGTCCGGCCCAGAAACGTCTTTTCGCCGTCGTCGTGCTGGTCTTTATTCACCACAAACTTCAGATCCACGTAATTCCAGCCAGTAAACGCACGCGCCGCCTCACGAATATCGGTCTCCGTGTAATGACCAACGCCCATGGTGAACATCTCCATGATTTCGCGCGCGAAGTTTTCATTCGCCGCGCCCTTCACGTTGACGCCCGCGTCCAAAAACGTGAGCATGGCCGGATCCTGCGCCACGGCCACGGTTAAGTCGCGGAAGTTGCCGGTACCCTGGGTCTCAAACAGCTCCAACTGGTCGAGCAGCTTGCGGTAGTCGCGGACCTTGGCTTCATTCACCGCGAAATGCCCATGCCAGAATAGCGCCATTTTTTCGCGCAAAGGCTGCGGGCTGGTAAGCATGCGGTTCGCCCACCAATAGGCCACCCGATTGGTTTCAAGCGCACTGGCGCGCAGCCAGTAGAAGAACTCGTTCACCACCGGCTGCAAGCGCCGGCTGCCCTCCGGCTTCACCTGGATGCCGAGCGCTCCGCCGGTTTTTTTGGCCTGATCGGTAACGGCCGGGCGGCTGGGAGGAAACGGCTCAAGCCCAGGATCGCGAATTCCCGAATGGTCGAAGGGCGCCAATTGGCTTGCGTCGGTTCCTTCGAAGCGAACCAAATGCGCTACGGCCTGTGCGGGCGTAAGCCTGGCCAGCGCCTGGATTTCGTCCGGACTTCCCCCGAAACCGGCGCGCTCTAATAAATGAGCGGCGAAGTCGTAATTCCAGTCGGCGGGCGCGATGGGCTTGAGATCGTTCTGCCAGGCAGCGGGGCCGGCAGTCTGCGCGAAGGCCACGGGCGAATGAATCGCTGCCGCCATGGCCGCTGCGATGAAAACAGCCTCGAATGGTCGAAGCATGCGTGAGCTCCTTCTAGTGCTTAAAACGATGTTCCCACGAAATGCGGGGGCAATGCTGGAGTGGAGGGACGCGGCTGCGTGAAATCACGCATGCCCACGGAGCCTCTCTGCGCGGCGTCCGCTAAGTAATCAGCGCTCA
>Ga0181525_10002129_pt1 | contig 16443 bp, 14 predicted proteins | sample PEATcosm2014_Bin_48_FD_121100 | JGI IMG/M metagenome (GOLD analysis project Ga0181525, IMG submission 121100) | Peatland microbial communities from MTU Mesocosm Facility, Houghton, MI, USA - PEATcosm2014_Bin06_10_metaG | ecosystem: Environmental > Terrestrial > Soil > Wetlands > Peat | place...
CTCGCCGCGCAGCTCGGCCATCCGGTCCGCGTCGCCGGCCGCGGGCGTGCCCTCGGTCCTGGCGCCACCCGAGTAGGTGTAGAGCTTCTCGGACAGCAGTCCGATGAGCCCGTTGACCGGGGCGCCGACCGGCAGGTACAGGGGCGCCACGGCGTCGCCGAAGGCGGCGCGGCAGGCGGCCAGGGTGGCGTCGAAGTCGGCCCGCTGGTGGTCGATCTTGGTGATCACTACCGCGCGCGGCATGTCGACCGCGGCGCACTCCTCCCACAGCATCTGGGTCACGCCGTCGATCCCGTCGGTGGCGGAGACGGCGAACAGCGCCGAGTCTGCCGCCCGCAGCCCGGCCCTGAGATCCCCGGTGAAGTCGGCGTATCCGGGCGCGTCGAGCAGGTTGACCTTAATGCCGTTGTGCACGACGGGCTCGAGCGTCAGGTTGACCGAACGCTGTTGCCTGACCTCTACCTCATCGAAGTCGCTGACCGTGGTGCCCTCTTCGATGCTGCCCGGCCGCTGGATCGTCCCGGTCGCCGCGAGCAGCGCCTCGACCAGGCTCGATTTCCCCGACCCTGAATGGCCGACCAGCACCACGTTCCGAACCTGGTCGGCCGCCGGTGCCCTGCCGGCGACTCCTCCCGCCCCACTACCTGTTGCTGTCAATGCCGTTCGCCTCCTCGCGATAGCTGTTACGCACGACCAGCCTTAACCCGGGAGCACCATGACCACAACCCCCACGCAAAGAATCTCTCCGGTGTCCGGAAAGTTAAGTCCAGCCGGTCGGGGCCCAGCCCAGGTGGAATACCCAACTATGATCGGACGGCCATGCTGAACGTGCTGCGGCCCGCCATGACCCGCGTGTGGACCCCGGTTGGCCGGGTTCTCGCGCGCACCCCACTGACGCCGAACGCGGTCACCATCATCGGCACCGTCGGGGTGGTCGGCGGCGCGCTTGGCCTGTTCCCCATCGGGGAGCTGTTCCCCGGCGCGTTCACCTGCACGATCTTCGTGCTCACCGACATGCTCGACGGGGTCCTCGCCAGGATCAAGGGGACGAGCGGCACGTGGGGCGCGTTCCTCGACTCGACCATGGACCGGATCGGCGACGGCGCCATCTTCAGCGGTCTCGTGGTCTGGTTCATGCTCGGCGGGCACAACCCGCTGCTCGCCGGAGTGGCACTGTTCTGCCTGGTCACAGGTAATCTGGTCTCGTACGCCAAGGCCCGGGCGCAGGGCCTGGGTCTGCGCTGTGACGTGGGCCTGATAGAACGGCCTGAGCGGATGCTCATCGTCTTGGTGGCGGTCGGCGTCTCCGGCCTCGGCGTGCCGTACATCCTCGTTGTGGGGCTTTGGGCGCTCGCGGCTGGCAGCGCCTTTACGTTCGGGCAACGGGTGCACGCGGTGTACAAGGCAGCAAAGGCTCCGGCCGAGCCGGTAGCTGAGGAAGGTTCGCCGTGACGGTTTCGGCGGGGTCGGCAGGGTCCGCGGGTCCCCCAGCGGGGGGCTTCGCCCGTCGGCTGAGCGAGCGCCTGACCGGATTTGCCTACCAGCTCGGCTGGAAGATGATCTGCCGCCTCCCGCAATCCTGGGCGCGCTGGGCGTTCGCCGAGGCGGCGGACATCGCCTGGCGGCGCCAGGGGCCGAAGGTCCAGGTGCTCGAGGCCAACCTGCACCGCGTGCTGAGCTACCGCGATCACACCCCGGACGTGGACGGCCAGGAACTGCGTGCCTTGTCCCGTCAGGTGATGCAGTCCTACGCGAGGTACTGGCTGGAGACGTTCCGGCTGCCGGTCATCCCGGTCGCGCGGATCATGTCTGGCATGCACATCAACGCCGAGGGGGAGGCGGAGCTGTTCGCCAACCTGAAGGCCGGCCGCGGCGTCATCATCGCGCTGCCGCACATGGGCAACTTCGAGCAGGCGGGCGCCTGGGTGATCAACCGCGGCGCGGGCTCTTTCACCACCGTCGTGGAGCGCCTCAGGCCCGAATCGGTCTATGAGGCATTCGTAAGGTTTCGTGAGGGCCTGGGCATGGAGGTGCTCCCGCTGACCGGCGGCCGGAGCCCGTTCGGGATCCTGGCCCAGCGACTGCGCGCCGGCAAGCTGGTCTGCCTGGTCAGCGACCGCGATCTGACGGAAAGCGGGGTGGCGGTCGAGTTCTTCGGCGAGCGGGCGCGGATCGCCGCCGGCCCGGCCGCGCTCGCGATCCAGACCGGTGCGGCGCTGATGCCCGTGGGTACCTGGTTCGAGGGGGATGACGACTGGGGCGCTCACATCTACCCGGAGATCCCCGTGCCGCCCTCCGGCACCAGGGCGGAGAAGGTGGCGCAGATGAGCCAGCAGATGGCGCGGAACTGGGAGCAGGCCATCGCCGAGCACCCAGAGGACTGGCACATGCTGCAGCGTGTGTTCACGGCGGATCTGGACCCGGCAAGGCTCAGCCGGGTCCAGGTACCGCCGCTACGGGGTAGCGGCCAATGAAGATCGGGGTGGTCTGCCCGTACTCGTGGGACGTCCCAGGCGGCGTGCAAACTCACGTCCAATACTTGGCCGAAGCGCTGATAGAGGAGGGACACAGCGTCTCGGTGATCTCCCCGGCCGACGATGACACACCGTTGCCGCCCTACGTCGTGGGCGCCGGCCGCGCTGTGCCGGTGCCCTACAACGGGTCGGTGGCCCGGCTGTCGTTCGGCTTCGTGTCCGCGAGCCGGGTGCGCCGCTGGGTCAAGGAGGGTGGGTTCGACCTGCTGCACGTGCACGAGCCCTCGGTTCCGAGCCTGTCCCTGCTGGCCTGCTGGGTGGCCTCCGGCCCGATCGTCGCGACCGTGCACACCGCGATACCGCGCTCCCGGGTGCTCGTCGTCACCTACCCGGTGCTGCGGACCGCGCTGGAGAAGATCAGCGGCCGGATCGCGGTCTCCGAAGCGGCCCGCACCACGCTCGTCGAGCACATCGGCGGGGACGCGGTAGTCATCCCGAACGGCGTGGCCACCCGGCGCTACCGCAAGGCCGAGCCGCTGCCCGGCTGGCCGGGCACCGGCGGCTCGATAGGCTTCCTGGGCCGGATGGACGAGCCGCGCAAGGGGCTGGCGGTGCTGCTGAAGGCGTTCGAGATCCTCGGCGCGGAGCGGCCCGGGCTGCGGCTGCTGATCGCCGGGCGGACCGGGGATCCCGAGGAGGTGCTCAACCGGGTGCCCGCCGCGCTGCGCGACCGGGTAGTGCTGGTCGGCCAGGTCAGCGAGGAAGACAAGATCCGGGTGCTGCATTCGGTCGACGTGTTCTGCTCGCCGAACACAGGCGGCGAGTCGTTCGGCATCGTCACCGCGGAGGCGATGGCCGCGGGGGTGCCCATCGTGGCGAGCGACATCGAGGCGTTCCGGCAGGTGCTGCGCGGCGGCGAGGCCGGGGAGCTGTTCACCACGGGGGACGCCGCCGACCTCGCCGCGGCGGCGGGGCGGTTGCTTGACGACCCGGCGCGCCGGGCGGAGCTCTCGGCCGCCGCGCTGGCCGCCGTGGCCGAGTACGACTGGTCGGTGGTCGCCGGCCAGGTACTCAGCGTGTACGAGACAGTGGTGCTCGGCCGCACCGGCGTCGCGGTCGCGCAATGATCGCCGACATCATCCTCATCGTCGCGGCCGCTCTTTTCGTCGGGGTGTACGTGTCCTGGCGGGCCGGCCGGATCGACCGGATGCACGCGAGGGTCGAAATGGCCCATGCCGCGCTGGACGCGACCCTGCTGCGCCGCAGCTCGGTGGCACTTGAGCTGGCCGCCTCCGGCCTGCTCGACCCGGCGACCAGCCTGCTGCTCGCCGAGGCGGTGCACGGGACCCGCGGCGGCGACCGCCCACGGGACCTGGCCGAGAGCGACCTGACCAGGGCGCTGCGGGCCGCGTTCAGCCAGCCGGACTTCAGGGCCTCGCTCAGCGGCAAGGACGGCGCCGACGAGCTGCTTGCCGAGGTCGAGTCGGCCGCTCACCAGGTCTTCCTTGCGCGCAAGTTCTACAACGACGTGGTGGCGGTGACCAGGGACGCCAGGCACCGCCCGCTGGCCCGCGCACTGCGCCTTTCCGGCAAGGCGCCCGTGCCGGAGTTCTTCGAGATGGACGATTCCCTGCTCGCGGACTTCGCCCCCGCCCCGCTGAATCCCGGTCGCTAGCAGCCACGCCATACGATGTGACAAGTAAGCCTGAATCGATCGAGCGAGGTTGGAAGTGTCCACTGTCAGCACCGAGCCGGTCACCGGCACCGCGCGGGTCAAGCGCGGCATGGCGGAGATGCTCAAGGGCGGCGTGATCATGGACGTGGTCACGCCCGACCAGGCCAAGATCGCCGAGGACGCCGGCGCGGTCGCGGTGATGGCCCTCGAACGCGTGCCCGCCGACATCCGCGCGCAGGGCGGCGTGGCCAGGATGAGCGACCCCGACATGATCGACGGCATCATCGCCGCCGTATCCATTCCCGTCATGGCCAAGTGCCGGATCGGGCACTTCGCCGAGGCGCAGGTGCTGCAGGCCATCGGGGTCGACTACATCGACGAGTCCGAGGTGCTCACCCCCGCCGACGAGGCCAATCACGTCGACAAGTGGAAATTCACCGTCCCGTTCGTATGCGGCGCTACGAACCTGGGCGAGGCACTGCGCCGGATCTCCGAGGGCGCCGCGATGATCCGCTCCAAGGGCGAGGCAGGCACCGGCAACGTAGTCGAGGCGACCAGGCACATGCGGTCCATCCGCTCGCAGATGGCGCGCCTGTCGGCTCTCCCGGCCGACGAGCTGTTCACCGCCGCCAAGGAACTCGCCGCGCCCTACGACCTGGTCGCCGAGGTCGCGCGGGAGGGCCGGCTGCCGGTCGTGCTGTTCACGGCCGGCGGCATCGCGACTCCCGCCGACGCGGCGCTGATGATGCAGCTCGGCGCCGAGGGAGTGTTCGTCGGCTCGGGGATCTTCAAGTCCGGCGACCCGGCCAAGCGCGCCGCCGCGATCGTCAAGGCCACCACGTTCCACGACGACCCGGACGTGGTAGCCAAGGTCTCCCGCGGCCTGGGCGAGGCCATGGTGGGCATCAACCTGGACTCCCTCCCGCCCGACCAGCACTACGCCGGCCGCGGCTGGTAAGACCCAGCCCAACCCGTCCGGTCGGCGCGGCCAAGCGCGGGAAGACTTGCCGCCTTCTCGGCGTTTTATTCTTATTAATCTCAGTGCTCCCCAAGACTGCGCATCGTGCAGTCCGGGCCGTCATGCACAGATGCCGAGGAGGAATGATGACGCCGCCCGCCGGACCCGTGATCGGGGTGCTTGCCCTCCAGGGCGATGTCCCCGAGCACCTGCGCGCGCTCGAAGCGGCCGGCGCGAAGGCGGTTCCGGTGCGCCGTCAGGAGGAGTTCGGCCGGCTGGACGGGCTGGTGATCCCCGGCGGTGAGTCGACCACGCTGTGGCGGCTGTCTGTTGCCTTCGAGGTTCTCGACCCGCTGCGCAAGCTGATCGCCTCCGGCCTGCCGACGTTCGGATCCTGCGCCGGGATGATCATGCTGGCGGACCGGCTCGCCGACGGCGTGGTCGGCCAGCAGACGTTCGGCGGCATCGACATGACCGTGCGGAGGAACGCGTTCGGCCGTCAGGTCGACTCCTTCGAGCGCGACATCGCGCTGTCCGGCCTGCCGGGCACCGGCGAGCTCCGCGCGGTCTTCATCAGGGCGCCATGGGTGGAGCACACCGGTGAGAACGTCGCCATTCTGGGCACCGAACACCGCACGGGTAGGATCGTCGCCGTCCGGCAAGGGCCATTGCTGGCCACGGCCTTCCACCCCGAGCTGACCCCAGACCGGCGTATTCATGAGCTATTCGTTGACATTGTGAAGGACAACACATGAGCGGCCACTCCAAGTGGGCCACCACCAAGCACAAGAAGGCGGTGGTCGACGCCAAGCGCGGCAAGCTGTTCGCCAAGCTGATAAAGAATGTCGAGGTCGCCGCGCGCGTCGGCGGCGGAGACCCGGCAGGCAACCCGACATTGTTCGATGCGATCCAGAAGGCCAGGAAGAGCTCGGTCCCGAGCGACAACATTGACCGTGCCGTCCGCCGCGGCTCCGGCCAGGAGGCCGGCGGCGCGCAGTACGAGAACATCACCTACGAGGGCTACGCGCCTGGCGGTGTCGCCGTGCTTGTGCAGTGCCTGACCGACAACAGGAACCGCGCCGCGTCCGACGTCCGCACCGCGTTCAGCCGCAACGGCGGCTCGATGGCCGACCCCGGGTCGGTGTCGTACCTGTTCCACCGCAAGGGCGTGGTCATCGTGGAGAAGAAGGGCGTGACCGAGGACGACGTGCTGTCGGCCGTGCTTGACGCGGGCGCGGAAGAGGTCAACGATCTCGGCGAGTCGATCGAGGTCGTGTCCGAGCCCACCGACATGGTCGCGACCCGCCAGGCGCTGCAGGATGCCGGGATCGACTATGACTCCGCCGACGTTGCGTTCCTGCCCAGCGTCGAGGTCGACCTCGACGAGGACCAGGCCAAGCGGGTGTTCCGGCTGATCGAGGCGCTCGAGGACTCCGACGACGTGCAGGACGTCTACGCGAACTACTCGGTATCAGACGACATTATGGAGAATCTCGGCTGACGGCTGACCCTCCGCCCCAGTGCAGGCTCCTTATCTTTTTATTCCGAACGAGCCGTGGTGCCCCTCCAGCACCAGCCGCTTCTCCAGGCTGGCTGACCGGTCAGGATCCCGGTGCCGACACGCCGCGCGCGGTGCGCGACCTGGCCGCCGTCGGCCTGTAGGTTCATGGCTACAGGACCGAACAGATGTTCGCGGACGCCGGACGGAGAGCCTTGGTGAGCCTGACCTTCGCACCGCACCCGATCCGGGTACTCGGAGTCGATCCGGGCCTGACCAGGTGCGGCATCGGGGTGGTAGACGGCGCGTCGGGCCGGGCGCTGCGGCTGGTCCGGGTCGGCGTCATCAGGACGTCGGCCGACGATGACATCGCCGCCCGGCTGCTGGCGATCGAGACGGAGATCGAGCGCTGGCTGGATGACTGTCAGCCCGACGCGGTGGCCGTCGAGCGTGTCTTCAGCCAGCAGAACGTGCGGACGGTGATGGGCACCGCCCAGGCCGGCGCGGTCGCGATCGTGGCCGCGGCCCGTCGCGGGCTGCCGGTCGGCATGCACACGCCGAGCGAGGTCAAGGCGGCCGTCACCGGCAGCGGGCGCGCGGACAAGGATCAGGTCACCACGATGGTCAGTAAGCTGCTGCGGATGGCGGATCCGCCGCGCCCGGCCGACGCGGCCGACGCGCTGGCACTTGCGATCTGCCATCTGTGGCGTGACGGCGGCGAGCGCCTGCGGCTGGCCGCCGCCTCGGCCGCCCGAAGGTGACCGTGGCCAGGTGAGGTGGGGAGCACAGGAGGCAGCGCATGATCGCTCACTTGCGGGGAACGGTCGCCGGGATCGCGCCCGACGGTGCCGTCATCGAGGTCGGCGGCGTCGGAATGCGGGTGCAGTGCACCCCGGGCACGCTGGCGGCGCTGCGGCCGGGGGAGCAGGCCCAGGTGGCCACCTCCCTGGTAGTCAGGGAAGATTCGCTGACCCTGTACGGTTTCCTCTCCGAGGATGAGCGTAACGTGTTCGAGTTGCTGCAGACCGCGAGCGGCGTCGGACCGAGGCTGGCGCTCGCCATGCTGGCCGTGCACACGCCCGATGCGCTGCGCCGCGCGATCTCGGCCGAGGATCTGAAGGCACTGACCATGGTCCCCGGCATCGGCACGAAGGGAGCGCAGCGGATCGTGCTGGAGATGAGGGACAAGCTCGGGCCGCCGGGCGAGGTCGGCGATGGCCTGCGCGGGGCCAAACCGTCGGCGCGCATCCCGTCCTGGCGGGACCAGGTGCAGTCCGGCCTGGTCAATCTCGGCTGGTCGGCCAGGGATGCCGACCAAGCGATCGCGGCCCTCGAGGAGGAAGGCACCCTGGCCGGCCCGAACGGCGGCCCTGGCGGTAACGGGGAAGTCGACGTCGCCACGGCGCTGCGCGCCGCCCTGCGCAAGCTGAGCAAGCAATGACCGATGCCGGGGATCTCGCGGACGATGGCGAGGCCGGAGCGAGCCGGAAGGAGCCGGGCGACGCTCTGGTCTCCGCGCTTGCGGACGCGGACGAGCGCCTCATCGAGAGTGCGCTGCGGCCCAAGCGGCTCACCGAGTTCGTCGGCCAGGCCCGCGTCCGCGAGCAGCTGTCGCTGATCCTCACCAGCGCCCTGCGGCGCGGTCGGCCGCCCGACCATGTGCTGCTTTCCGGTCCTCCCGGTCTGGGCAAGACCACGATCGCGATGATCGTCGCAGCCGAACTCGGTGCGCCGATGCGCATCACGAGCGGCCCGGCAATCGAGCGTTCCGGCGATCTGGCCGCGGTGCTGTCCACGCTCAGCGAGGGCGAGGTGATCTTCATCGACGAGATCCACCGCCTGGCCCGGCCCGCCGAGGAAATGCTCTACCTGGCCATGGAGGACTTCCGCGTCGACGTGATAATCGGCAAGGGACCGGGGGCGACCGCCATTCCGCTCGACATCGCCCCGTTTACCCTGGTCGGGGCGACCACGCGGGCAGGCCTGCTGCCGGCCCCGCTGCGGGACAGGTTCGGGTTCACCGCGCACCTGGACTTCTACGCCCCGGACGAGCTCGAGCACATCATCCGCCGGTCGGCCCTGCTGCTCGGGGTCAACCTCACCGACGAGGGCGCGAGGGAGCTGTCCACCAGATCCCGGGGGACGCCGCGGATCGCGAACCGGCTGCTGCGCCGGGTCCGCGACTACGCCGAGGTCCGCGCCGACGGCGTGGTGACCAGGGAGGTCACCAGGACCGCGCTTGAGCTCTACGAGGTGGACGAGCACGGCCTCGACCGGCTCGACCGCGGCGTGCTGGATGCGTTGATCCGCAGGTTCGGCGGCGGGCCGGTCGGCCTTTCCACGCTGGCCGTCGCGCTCGGGGAGGAGGCAGAGACGGTCGAGGTGGTGGCGGAGCCCTTCCTGGTCCGCTGCGGGCTGCTGGCCCGGACCCCGCGCGGCCGGGTCGCCACCGCGGCTGGCTGGGCGCACCTGGGCCTCGCGCCCCCTCCGTCGCTCGCCGAGCTGCCTACCTTGTTCGATTAGATCGCGACCAGGTCACGATCACCAAGGAAAACCTCGTAGCCTGTTGGTGCGCGGACAAAGCGCGGCTAAACTTCGGCAGTTGGTCACTGGCCTGTGCCGTGACCACTCACCGAACCAACGGAAGGACACCCCGGTCATGGGGACTATCGCAGCAACCGTGGCAGCGACGTCGACGAAATCAGGCGGCAGCAGCGAGTTCACCTTCATTCTCCTGATCGCCCTGGTCTTCATCGGCTTCTACTTCCTGATGATCAGGCCGCAGCGGCGCCGTCAGCAGCAGGCCCAGCAGCGGCAGAGCGGCGTCAGCGTGGGGGCGAGGGTACGCACCACCGCGGGCATGTACGCCACGGTGACCGCGGTCGAAGGCGACGACGTGATCCTCGAGGTCGCGCCCGATGTAGAGGTCCGCTACATGAAGCGTGCCATCATGGAGGTCATCAGCCCCGGTGACGGCTTCGGGGGTGACGGCGTCGAGGAAGAGATCCCCGCGGACGATGCCTCGTACGCCGACGACGAGCCAGAAGACGTCGAGGACCACGAGGACGCCGGGTCCGCGGAGGAAGACCGCGACAGCTCCCGCGACGACGACCTGGCCACTTCCGACAAGGACTAGCGTGTTCCTGGCGTCGGCCGGGATGAGCAACGACCGATCATAGACAGGCAGAGAAGTGGCACCTCCTAGCAAGACCGCCCCGCATCCGGGGCGGGCGATGACGGTCCTGGCCGTCCTTCTGGTGGCGATGCTGCTGGGGATCCTCGGCACCAGCTTGTTTAGCCCGTCGGCATGGGCGGGCCGCTTCAAGGTGGGCCTCGGGCTGGACCTGTCCAGCGGGACCCAGGTCACCATGCAGGCAAGCACCCCCAACGGGGGAATTCCCTCGTCGCAGGAGATGAACGCGGCCATCAGCGTCATCGAGTCGCGGGTGAACGGCACCGGTAACTCCGGCGCCCAGGTGCAGGCGCAGGGCAACAACCTGCTGATCGTGACCGTGCCGGGCAAGGGCTCGGCGCAGACCATCCAGCTGGTGAGCGCGAAGGCCCTTCTGCTGTTCCGTCAGGTGCTGCTGTTCGAGCCGTACAGCGCCACGACCACCCCGGCTGCCTCGGCTAGCCCCAGTGCTAGCCCATCTGCCAGCCCCAGCGCATCGGCGACGGTGAGCCCAGGGATCAGCGCGAGCCCGACGGCGACGCCGACGGCCAGCGCCACGAGCACCGCGAGCACCTCGGCCAAGATCGTCCCGGACGTCGCGGCCAGCGCCACGCCGAGCCCGAGCCCCACCGCGAGTGCCTCGCCCAGCTCCTCGCCGAAGGCGTCCGCCACGGCCAGCCCGAGCCCCAGCCCGAGCGCAAGCTCGTCGCCGGCCGTGAGCAGCTCCGCCTCCGGTGACGCGAGCCTGGTGAACAAGTCAACTCTGGCCCTGTTCAACAAGCTGGTCTGCAAGCCCGGCGACACGGAGGCGTGGAAGAACCAGGTCGGCTACACGGAAACCGCGGACTACGACAACCAGAACACGCAGATCGTCTCCTGCGGCTACAACGCCGAATACGGGACGAGCAACCTCGTCTGGGGCAAGTTCGCGCTCGACAAGGCGAAGGTACTGGGCAGCTGGGTGACCCAGGCCACCGCGGGCCTGTCCACGACCAGCAACGAGTGGCAGGTCAACCTGACGCTGAACGGCGCGGGCTCCTCGGCCTTCAGCACGCTGACCTCGCATCTGTACGACACGTACTACACCAGCGGCCAGGACGGCAACGAGGACGATTACTACCTGGACCAGGTGGCGATCGCGTTGGACGGCAACGTCGTGTCGGCGCCGGAGATCCAGGGCGCCATCGCCGGTGGCAACGCCCAGATCACCGGCAGCTTCACCCAGCAGCAGGCAACCCAGCTGCAGAACGAGCTGAAGTACGGATCGCTGCCGCTGAGCTTCAAGGTCCTCTACGAAACATCCGTCTCGGCCCAGGTGGGCAAGTCTCAGCTGGACGGCGGCCTGGTCGCGGCGGCGATCGGCATGCTCCTTGTCATCATCTACGCCTTCCTGTACTACCGGGGCCTCGGCATCGTGTCGGTCCTCAGCCTGACGATCGCGGCTCTGATCGCCTACATGGCGGTTGTGCTGCTGTCCAGGTACCAGAACTTCAACCTGGAGCTGGCCGGAATCGCCGGGCTCATCGTGGCCGTCGGCATCACCGCGGACTCGTTCGTCGTGTTCTTCGAGCGATTGCGGGACGAGGTGCGCGAGGGTAGACAGCTGCGGCCGGCGGTGGAGGCCGGCTGGAAGCGCGCCAGGCGCACGATCCTGGTGTCGGACACGGTGTCCTTCCTCGCCGCGGTGCTGCTGTACTACTTCTCCATCGGCGAGGTCAAGGGCTTTGCCTACACGCTCGGCCTGACCACGATCATCGATGTGGTGGTCGTGTTCCTGTTCACCAAGCCGATGGTGACGCTCCTCGCCGGAACCAGGTTCTACGGCAACGGGCACCCGCTGTCCGGCCTGGACCCGAACCGGCTGGGCGCCCGCACCCCGTGGCGGTCCTCGGTCCGCAGGGAGACGACCGTTAGGCGCCACCGGCCCAGCGCCGTGACCCGCAGCGATAGGGGGGCATGATGTCGCGCCTCGGCCAGATAGGCAGTCGGCTCTACCGCGGCGAGGTATCCGTCAACTTCGTCGGCCGCCAGCGGATGTGGTACACGATCTCCGGGGCGATCCTGCTGATCAGCGTCGTGGCGCTGCTCGTCCTGCACCTTAACTTCAGCGTGGACTTCAAGGGCGGGGCGGTCTTCCAGTTCGACGCGCCGTCCGCGACGGTCACCCAGGTGCAGACCGCGGTCGAAGACGGCGGCGTCAGCGGCGCAATCGTGCAGCAGGCGCACGGCGGCCCCTACGGCTGGCAGGTGCAGACCGAGGCGCTGACCGGTCAGCAGACCATCAACGTGGACAACTCGCTGGCTTCCAAGCTCGGCATCAACACCAATGCCATCACGACCAACACTGTCGGGGCGAGCTGGGGCAGCGATATCTCCACCAAGGCGATAGAGGCGCTGATCGCGTTCCTGATCGTGATCGTGATCTACCTGTCGATCGCGTTCGAGTGGAAGATGGCGGTCGCGGCGTTCGTCGCCCTGATGCACGACCTGGTGATCGCCACCGGCGTCTACGCGCTGGCCAGATTCCAGGTGAGCCCGGCGACCGTGATCGGCCTGCTGACCATCCTCGGCTACTCCCTGTATGACACGGTGGTGGTGTTCGACAAGGTCCGGGAGAATACCGCCGGCCTGCTCGGCGGCGCCCGGAGTACCTACAGCCAGGCGGCGAACCTGGCCCTGAACCAGACCCTGGTCAGGTCCATCAACACCTCGCTGATCGCGCTGCTGCCCGTCACGGCCATCCTCGTGGTCTCGACCGCGCTGCTCGGCTCCAACAACGAACTGGAAGAACTCGCCCTCGTGCTGTTCGTCGGCATGCTGTCCGGGACCTACTCCTCGATCTGCATCGCCACCCCGGTCCTCGCCGACCTGAAGGAACGCGAGCCGCAGTATCAGGCCCTGGCCAAGCGCGTGTCCGTGCGCACCTCAGGCGGCCGGGCCGCTCAGCGGGCCGCCGCGAAGGCTAGGGCGGCCAGCGGGCGGGCCAGGATAGGCACCGGCGCCACCGCGACGGCGGCGACGGTCGAACTCGACGAGGACGACGTCGACACTGCGGCCGATCCGGCGGTGGACGGCGTTTACGACGATGACCTGCCGCAGCCGCGTGATCCCAGCGGAGATCTCGCGGCCTCCGGGCGCGCGGACGGGATTCCGACCGCCCGCAGCACCCCCGTCCGCCCAGGTCCCCGCCAGCAGCCGCGGCGCAGCGGCGGCCCGGCCAGACACCGCCCGACCGGTAAGAAGAAGCGGCGCTGAGGATGACGGAGCCTGCGTACCAGACCCGCGAAGAGCTCACCCAGCTGATTACGGCCCTGATACGCGACGTTCCCGATTACCCGCAGCCCGGCGTGGTGTTCAAGGACATCACCCCGCTGCTGGCCGACGGCCCGGCCTTCGGCGCGGTCATCGGCGGCCTGGCCGAGGGCCATGGCCCCGTGGACAAGGTGGCAGGCATCGAGGCGCGCGGCTTCATCCTCGCCGCCCCGGTGGCCTGCTGCCTACGCGCGGGCTTCGTGCCGATCCGTAAGAAGGGCAAGCTGCCCGCCGCCACGTACGCCCAGGATTATCAGCTCGAATACGGCACCGCCACCCTAGAGGTGCACAAAGACGCCTTTCGCGAGTCCGACCGCGTCCTGATCATCGACGACGTCCTGGCCACCGGCGGCACCGCCCGCGCCACCGTCGACCTGGTAAACCGCGCGGGTGCCCAGGTAGCTGGCATCGCCGTCCTCCTCGAGCTATCGTTTCTGCACGGCCGCGCCCGCCTAGCCGACCTCCCCCTTCGCGCCCTCGTCACCACGTAACGCCGTCGTCTTCCGCGCTCCACCCGAGAGCCGCCCAGGCGCCCCTGCGTTCGGTCCGCGCTGGCCCCATACCCGTCCGCGCCCGCTCGCGCGTCTTCTTATCGTGGTATTCGCCCTGGCCACCTGGTCGGCCTGGCCGCGCTCGCGTCGCTGCTACGCGGAGGGCGCGACCCGGGCTGGCGGTCGCGGGGGAGCGACAGGAGGCCAGGCCGCAGCCGCAGGCGCCGCACCGGCCAGGAATCTCAGGCATGTGACCTGGTGTTTACATCGTCTAAGTAGACTAGTTGCTTCATAGACATGAGGGGGCGCGAGTGGCCGGTGATGTGATCACTACCGGCACGAGAGCCGTCGATGCCGCCCCGGACGCGCCGCGGGACACCGATCCCGCCGTCGGCACGGAACAGGCCGAGGTGGCAGAGACAGCCAACGTGCCTGGTAGCCACGCGGCCGACGCAACCTCGCAGGCATCGCAAACCTCAGACAACACCAAGGCCCCCCAGGAGAGGCGGACCAGACCCGCTCGGGCTGCCCGGACCCAGCCGCAGGCCGAAGGTGACGCCGCCGGCCAGGCCAAAACCGGACGGACCGCGGTGAACCGGTCCGGAGGCCAGGCCAAGACGGGCCGAGTCAGAGGGCCGAGGGCAGCGGTTGCGGCGGCGGCGGGCCAGGCGGCCGACGTCGCGGCGTCCAGCGTCGGGGTACGGCGGCGGCTGGCCCGGCTCGGAGCGCAGCGGGGCGCCACGATCAACCCGGTGCTGGAACCGCTCATCAAGACCGTGCGCGCGACGCACCCGAAGGCCGATATCCGCCTCATCGAGCGGGCCTACGATACGGCTGCGTACTGGCACCGGGACCAGAAGCGCAAGAGCGGCGATCCGTATATCACCCACCCGCTGGCGGTGGCGACCATCCTCGCCGAGCTCGGCATGCCGACCCAGACCATCTGCGCCGCGCTACTGCACGACACGATCGAGGACACCCCCTACACGCTGACCGAGTTGCGCGGCGAGTTCGGCGAGGACATCGCCGCCCTCGTGGACGGCGTCACCAAGCTGGACAAGGTCAAGTACGGCGAGTCGGCCGAGGCCGAGACGGTCCGCAAGATGGTGGTCGCGATGTCCCGCGACATCCGCGTCCTGGTGATCAAGCTCGCGGACCGCCTGCACAACATGCGGACGCTGCGCTACCTGCCGAGGGAGAAGCAGGAGCGCAAGTCCCGTGAGGTACTGGAGATCTACGCCCCGCTCGCGCACCGGCTCGGCATGAACACGCTGAAGTGGGAACTCGAGGATCTCGCGTTCGCCACGCTGTACCCCAAGCGTTTCGACGAGATCGCGCGCCTGGTGTCCGCCCGGTCGCCGCGGCGTGACGTGTTCCTCTCCGAAGTGATCGAGGACGTTTCCGGTGACCTCCGCGAGGCCAAGATCAACCGGACGGTGACCGGCCGACCCAAGCACTATTACTCGATCTACCAGAAGATGATCGCCAGGAACGTCGGCTTCGACGATATCTACGACCTTATCGGCATCCGCGTTCTCGTCGATTCGGTCAAGGATTGCTATGGGGCACTCGGCATCATCCACGCGCGGTGGAATCCCGTCCCTGGGCGGTTCAAGGACTACATCGCGATGCCGAAGTTCAACATGTACCAGTCGCTGCATACCACGGTCATCGGCCCGGGCGGCAAGCCGGTCGAGCTGCAGATCCGGACCTGGGACATGCACCGCAAGTCGGAGTACGGGGTCGCTGCGCACTGGAAGTACAAGGAAGAGACGGTCTCCGGCACCAGGGCCAAGGACGGCAAGGACGGCAAGGACGAGACCCAGGAGATGGCCTGGCTCAGGCAGCTCGTCGACTGGCAGCGCGAGACCGAGGACCCGGCCGAGTTCCTCGAATCCCTCCGCTTCGACCTGGCCACGACCGAGGTCTACGTCTTCACCCCCCGCGGCGAGGTGATCGCGCTGCCGCAGGGCTCGACCCCTGTGGACTTTGCCTACGCCATTCACACCGAGGTCGGACACCGGACGATAGGCGCGAGGGTCAACGGCCGTCTGGTGGCGCTCGAGTCCACGCTGGATACCGGCGATACGGTGGAGATCTTCACCAACAAGACCCAGGAAGCCGGGCCGAGCCGTGACTGGCTCAAGTTCGTGCAGAGCCCCCGCGCCAGGAACAAGATCCGCCAGTGGTTCTCCAAGGAGCGTCGGGAGGCCGCAGTCGAGGCGGGCAAGGATCAGATCGCCAAGGCCATCCGCAAGCAGGGACTGCCGCTGCAGCGCCTCGCGGCGGCCGACACACTGCTCACCCTGGCCCGCGACCTTCGCTACACAGACGTGTCCGCGCTGTACGCGGCCGTCGGCGAGGGACGTGTCAGCGCTCAGTCGGTCGTCGAGAAGCTGGTCAGGTCGGTCGGCGGGCTCGCCGGGGCACAGGAGGACCTGGCCGAGACGACGCTGCCGACCAAGGCCCCGCAGACCAGGGCGCCGTCCGACTCGGGTGTCGAGGTCGTGGGCGCGGCGGACGTATGGGTGCGCTTGTCCCGCTGCTGTACCCCTGTCCCCGGAGACCAGATCTCCGGTTTCGTCACTCACGGGCACGGCGTCTCCGTGCACCGGACGGACTGCCTCAACCTGGCCCACCTGACCAGCACGCAGCGGGAGCGTATGGTCGAGGTCCGCTGGTCGCCCACCGACGGCTCGATGTTCCTAGTCGCGATCCAGGTCGAGGCGCTGGACCGGACCAGACTGCTCTCCGACGTCACCAGGGTCCTGTCCGACCAGCACGTCAACATCCTGAGCGCGTCCGTCCAGACCACCAGGGACCGCGTGGCCCTGAGCCGGTTCACGTTCGAAATGGGCGACCC
>Ga0181525_10002130_pt1 | contig 16442 bp, 13 predicted proteins | sample PEATcosm2014_Bin_48_FD_121100 | JGI IMG/M metagenome (GOLD analysis project Ga0181525, IMG submission 121100) | Peatland microbial communities from MTU Mesocosm Facility, Houghton, MI, USA - PEATcosm2014_Bin06_10_metaG | ecosystem: Environmental > Terrestrial > Soil > Wetlands > Peat | place...
AGCAGCAGCCATCGATAGAATCCGCGCAGGCACGAAAGCTTGCGCGCTGCCGAACGCGACTCGACGCTGTGCTTCGCCAGATGCTCCAAAAACCCGGCAATCAGCGCCTGCGTCGCATCAAGCAGAGCAGCATTTTCCTGCTCAAGAAACTCAGCGAACTGCAGCAGGTCGCCCTCGTAAGCCTCGCAGGAAAGCGGACGCAGACCCTTCTCCACCCTCAGATACGCAAGATACTCCGTCAGCAACGCCGAATTGCTCAGCCTGGATTTGCCCCGGTCCGCTCTGCGTGAAGCACCCACGCTTCCATTATCGAAGAAGCAACCACCCGCGATCAGTACCCAACAAGGTTCGTTTTGCCGCGAACGGTCGCGCTAGGTCTCGCGATAATTCAGCAGCAGCAAACCGATCAGGATCAGACACACGGGCCAAACCCACGCCGCAACGCGCCTGGATCTCGAGTCCTGGCCCGCAACCGCGGGATCGTACAGCCGCAGCTCCAGCCACCGTCCCCATCCGGCCGCCGCTCCCAGCACAGCGATCGGAGTGTGGCTGAGTTCAGCGAAGACCTCGTCGGTGCCTTCGCCCAGCGCGTGCGTGTGCGTCAGCAACAGCGCGCCGCCCGCCGCGCAAAGCAGTGGGAAAACGCAGCGAGCACGCGTCCAGCGCAGTCGTCCAGTCTGCACGCCGCATTCGAAAACAGCGAAAATCGCAATCAATGCAGCATACAGTCGATGCTCCAACACGTCGGGCGCGGTGAAGCTGCCCCAGAAGGGCCGCGGCCCCAGAGGCCAGCATTCAGGATCGGCACGCAGCAGAAGAAAGACGGACAACCCCAGGAAAAACAGAGGCCAATATCGCGACCATCGCTGACGAGGCAAACGCGAGATCAGCGCCAGTCCCCCAGCGGCCAGGACAATGAGGCCAGCCCAGTGATGGTTATATTCCGACCACGCGCGGTCGTTGGCGTCGCTCGCGCTGCCTCCGGTGTAGGTCGCCTCGCGCACCGCGACGCTGAGTGGGGTAGGCGGCGCAAGCTGCGAAACAGCAGGCGTGTGGAAACCGGGCCAGCGCCATTCCATCCGCTCGACCACCTGATGTCCGGTCAGCGTGTCCTGCGGAGTCTCATCGACCGAAGGCGACTGCGCAGTCAATGATGCCGCTGCAAGAATCACCGTGAAGCCAATTCCGATTTCCGCTTCGCTGAACCGTCGCAGGCGGGAAAGCAGCGGCGCCGAATCGGTGTTCACCTGCCGCAACAGCAGGAAGTTCCCCCCGCCGAGAACCAAAATCAGCGCCGTCAGCACAATCTTCGCCGAGAGCAACAGCCCGTACGAGGTCCCGTACATCCCCCGCCACGAGCCTGCATAAAACCACGAAAGACCAGCACCGGCAAAGACCAAGACCGCGACACTAATCAAGGCCATCGCAGAAAAGCGCCCAGCCATTATCTTCGAAACCGACGGGCCCTGGCTGAGACGCAGCGCGATCAACAGAAACGCGAGCGCCCCCAGCCACGCCGCCATCCCCAGGTGATGCGCCGCCGTAAGAATCAGCAACAGCGGGCGATGATCCATGCGCGAAGCAGCATGGCTGAGCGAAACCGACGCAGCAAGCGCGACCAATCCGGAGTACGCAGCCGGGACAAGCCTCGAGCTGAAACGAAGCAGCAGCCACAACACCAAAGCGGCGGCGGCAAAAACGCATCCGGAAACAAAGAACGCTGCGGACGAAACATCGCGCGTCCCCATACCCGACGCGCTGCCCATCAGCACCGCCGACGTCGTCGCGATGACGGCGATCTGCGTGACCGCGAGTCCCAGCGCAAATCCAGAGGCGATGCGGCCCAGACGGTTCTGCGAATCAGGGGGCAGGTGCGCCGGCCTCGCGCAGAACAGCAGGAAGCAGACTCCCCCGAAAGCAAGCGCCTCCAACGCGAACGAGACAGCCCGCAACACGAGCGAGAGCAGATCGAAATCGCGAACGAACCAGATCAAGGTTGCACTAGCGCACAGTGAAAGGGATTTCGCCGCGCGTGATGTGGCCGTCCGGGGCCAGCGCCTGCCAGCGCAGAGTGTAGCTACCCGGCTTCAGCGTAACGTGCGCGTTGAGATTGTTCTCGGCGCTCTGGTTGCCGATCGACAGAGGCTGTGCGCGGCCATCGCCCATCACCAGGGTCAAAGAGGAGTGGTGCCCGTCGACGCGGGAATTAAATCGCAGTTCAATGGCGATATCGGGACCGTGCACCGTCGCGTTCGTCGTGGGCGTGCTGGAAAGAAGGTGAGCGTGCGCCAACGCGAAGCGCGGAAGCAGCAGCGCTGCACAGGCGACGAGAACGACGATGGTGATTCGCTTCATCTGCATGACTTGCGAGAACCTCACGATGAGGACTATTAGAAATCAATTTCGACGACAACGTCGCGGACCGCAGTACAGGAGATCCGCGAAACCCACAACAGCCCGCAGAACCTTCTAGCGCGATGCGGCGCGTACCGACTTGCCGCTGATCTCCGCCGCACGCGCCTCAGCGTACGCGGCAGCGCCCATCAAAGCCGCACGGCTCTCCAGAATAATGTGCACAGGAGTGTGAATCAGCAGATCGCTCAACCGCCCTTTGTCGGTGAAGGCCTGCATAAACGCGCCGCCCTGCATCGTCTTCAACATCTTTGGCGCGATGCCGCCGCCCAGATACATGCCACCGGTTGCGAGCACCTTCAGCACCATATTCCCGGCCTCAGCGCCATAGGACGCGGCGAACATATCCAGCGCCTTCGCGCACAACTCGCTCGTCCCCGCCTCGCCCACTTCGCCGATCACCGCGTTGGGATCCTCGGATTCCATGCGCTGGTGCAGCCACTCCGGCTCCCCCATGTGCTTCTGGTCCCGAAGAAAAGTGTAGATGTTGGTCAGTCCAGGACCGGAGACAACGCGCTCGAAGCTCACTCGTCCGTTGAATTTCTGCATGAGCCAGTTGAGCAGCTCGATCTCGAGCGGGTTGCGCGCGGCGAAGTCGCAATGGCCGCCCTCGGATGCCATCGGCACGTGCGTCTTGCCGTTCCACACCAGCACGCCTTCGCCGAGTCCTGTCCCGGCCGAGACCAGCGCACGATTGCCCACCACGGAAGAATCACCCTGATTGAGCGTCAGAATCTGGTCCGGCGAAAGCTCCGGGATCCCGTAGCCATTTGCCTCGAGATCGTTGATCAGGAACAGATGCGAAATGTTGAGCGCCGCCGAGAGCTCATGTGTATCGAGCACCCAGGGCAAATTGGTGAGACGCAGGCGGCCGCCACGCACCGGGCCCGGCACCCCGAAACACGCTGCCGTGATCTCCGGGTTGCCGCTCTCCTTCAGGAAGCGCTGAACAATTTCCAGCAGCCCGCTGAATTCGTGCGCCGGAAAGCGCTCATCGCGGACGTGAACCAGCTGTCCGTGCTCGAATCCATACAGCGCGAGGTGAACCTTGGTGCCACCCACGTCCCCGGCGAGAATCATCGTTCGATCTCCAGCGTTCCTATGCCGCCGGCGCCGGGCGCGGGCAGCTGCGCCGCTGCCGCCGAGTCCAGCAAGAATAACAGCCGGCTATTCTGGGGCTGGATGAGTTGCGATGGCAGCGTCTCCGGATCGTAAGGCCCCTGCAGCACGCGCCCCAGTGGGTCGGCCTTCGCAGGTCCATCGATCAGGAAGAAGACATCGCGCGCTGCATTGATGACGGGCCACGTGAGCGTAACCCGCCAGCTTTGCTTTTGCTGCGGAACGTGATTTGCAACCGCGAGGCGGATCATCTCATGCAGCGCCGCCGTGTGCGGAAACAGCGATGCGGTATGGCCGTCGTCGCCCATGCCGAGCTGGAGCACATCGAAGATGGGGCCCTCCGCGCCCTCAAGCCGATAATGCCCGCGAATCGCCGACTCGTAACGCGCGGCCGCCTCTTCCGGATCGAGTTCGCCCTCGATGCGGATCGCGTGATCCTCCGGCACCGGCACTTTGCTGAGCAGCAGCTCGCGCGTCATCCCGTAGTTGCTGTCCGGATGATCCGGCGCCACGCAGCGTTCGTCGACCCAAAAGATCCAGACGCGATCCCAGGGAATCGCCGTGCGATAGGGCTCCTTCGGATCCGCCAGCAGCGCGAACACCGGCTTCGGACTGCCTCCACCGGAGATGGCGATGCGCGCGATGCCGCGCGCCGCAACCGCGGACTGAATCCCCCGCACGAACTGTTCCGCCGTCGCGCGCGACAACGCGTCCTGCTGCCCGAAGACGCGATACTCGACGTGGAGCTTCTTTGCCATGGTTCCTGACGCGCGAATGGTCCTGGCTTTAGCAGACAGCGTGCGCAACGCAAAGGGGCATTCTATCGCCAATGAAGCAAGCACGAAAGCGGCGTGCTATGGCCTGGTCGGCGGATGCATACCGTACCACACGTGGCCGTCGCGCCCGATCAGCTCCTCGCCGCATTCCGGACCCCAAGTGCCCGCCGCATAATTCGGAAACGTCTGCGGATACTTCTTCGCCCAGGCGTCGATCACCGGTGTGTAGAGGGCCCACGTGGTCTCTACCCCATCGCGATGGGCAAACAACGTGGCGTCGCCCAGCATTGCGTCCAGCAGCAACCGCTCATATCCGTTGGCGGAAGATGCGCCAAAAGCCTGAGCATAGCTGAAGTCCATGATCACCGGGCAAACCGCCATCTGCGGCCCCGGCACCTTGGCGCCAAAGCGCAGCGAAATGCCTTCGTCCGGCTGAATCCTCATCGTGATCATGTTGGGCTGAATGTCGGCGCATGGACCATGCATGTTCGCGCCAAAAAGTAACATCGGCGGTTGCTTGAATTGAACCGTGATCTCCGTGGCCCGGTCGGCGAGCCGCTTGCCGGCGCGCAGATAGAAGGGAACTCCGGCCCAGCGCCAGTTATCGATCTCAAGACGGATCGCCGCGTACGTCTCGGTCTGCGATTTAGGGTCGACGCGATCTTCTTCGCGATAGCCCTTCACCATCTGGTCATCGATAATGCCTGGCCCATATTGCCCGCGCACGCAATCGAAAATGTTGATCGGCTTGATGGAACTCCACAGCTTGATTTTTTCGCCCCGCACCGCCTCAGAGGCAAAACTCGCGGGTGGCTCCATGGCGACGAAGGAAAGCAGCTCCATCATGTGGTTCTGCACCACGTCGCGCAGGGCGCCGGCCTTCTCGTAGAACGGGCCGCGGCCTTCGATGCCGATGCTCTCCGCCGCCGTGATCTGCACGTGGTCCACGAAGTTGCGATTCCAGATGGGCTCGAAGATGCCGTTCGCAAATCGAAACACGAGGACGTTCTGGACGGTTTCCTTGCCCAGGTAGTGATCGATGCGGAAGATCTGGTTTTCGGTGAAGACGGTGTCGACGTCGTCGTTCAGCTCCTTCGCGCTTTCCAGATCGTGGCCGAAAGGCTTCTCGATGATGATCCGCGCCGTGCCCACCTCCGGCTTCGCCATTCCCTGCTCGCCGAGCCGATGCACGATGTCCGCAAAATATTCCGGAGCCGTCGCGAGATAGAACAGCCGATTGCCGCGCGTGCCGTAGTCCCGATCGTACTGTGCGAGCAGCTGTTTCAGCGCGACATAGCCCTGGTCATCGTCGAAATTCATGGCGTGGTAGCCGATTTTCCCGACGAACTCGTCGAGTTTCTCCGCACTCTTGTCGACGCCACCGAACTCAACAATCCCCTGCCGCATATCGTCGGCGAAACTCTGGCCCAGGTCGCGGCGCGCCACACCAATGATGCGGAAGTGCCCAGGCAGCAGGCCCGCCTGCTCCAGATGAAAAAGCGCGGGCAGCAGCTTGCGCTTCGTCAGATCGCCCGATGCTCCGAAAATGACCACGACGCTGGGCTCGGGAATGCGCTCCTGCACCTGGGACGCCGCTTGCTTCACGTCCTCTGGAGAAATCCTGACTTCAGTCGTTGCCATCGATGCCCCTTTCAGCCATGCCCCTTGCGGCGACGAGTGGCCGAGCCCTCTACGCCGCCTCTTCCTTCTCCGTCTTCACCGCGTGGCCGCCGAATTCGTTGCGCATAATGGCGAGCATGCGATCGGTAAAGTTGTATTCCTCGCGGCTGCGAATTCTCCGCAAAAGCGATTCCGTGATGACCGGCGCGGCAACGTTCAGGTTGATCGCCTCGAAGACCGTCCAGCGGCCCTCCCCCGAATCTTCGACGTACGGCTCAAGACCTTTCAGCTCAGGATTTCTGCACAGCGCATCGGCGGTCAGATCGAGCAGCCACGAGCGAACCACGCTGCCGTAGCGCCAGATCTGCGCGATCTGCGGCAGGTCCAGATCCATTTCCTTCTTCTTCTCCATGATCGCGAAACCTTCCGCGTAGGCCTGCATCATGCCGTACTCGATGCCGTTGTGAACCATCTTGACGAAGTGGCCGGCACCGGCGGGACCCACATGCCCCCAGCCCTTGTCTTTGGCAGGCGCCAGCGTTTCGAAGATCGGGAACAGCCGCTCGACGACATCGTCGTCGCCGCCCACCATCATGCTGTAGCCCTCTTTCAGGCCCCACACGCCGCCCGACGTGCCGACATCGACGAAGTTGAATCCCTCCGGCTTCAACTCGCCGTACCGGCGCTGGCTCTCCTGATAATTCGAGTTCCCACCGTCGATAAAGGTGTCGCCCTTCTGCATCAGCGGCTTCAGCTTCGCGATCGTATCGTCCACCGGTTTGCCCTGGGGAACCATGATCCAAATCGCGCGTGGTGCCGTGAGGTTCTTGACCAGGTCTTCCAGTGAAGAAACGCCCGTCGATCCCGACTCCGTCAGCTTCTTCACCGCGTCGGCGCTGAAATCGAAACCGACCACCTTGTGGCCACCGAGGCGCAGCCGCTCAGCCATATTGCCGCCCATTTTGCCCAGCCCAATGATTCCGAGTTCCATCGTCATTCCTCCTGCGGTTGAGTCCTGATCTTCGGTGGCCCGATCCTGAACGGTCCGGTCCTCTGCAGTGTTCCGCAGATCCGTTAAGCTTCTCGCACTCTAAGTCCCTGAAATCGATCCTCTGTTAACACAACCCCCAACTGTTCGAGGTCGCTGGCCAGTTTTGCCGAGCCCTCATAGCGTATGCCGTGAATGCCTAATGTAACAGCCGCTGCGACATTCTCCGGGCGATCGTCGATGAAAGCGGCCCGCTCGGGATCGCGCTGCAGTACGTCGAGCGCGGCCTGATAAATCCTGCGGTCGGGCTTGCGCAAACCGAGATAGCAGGAACTGAAGAAAGCGTCGAAGGAATCGAGAAGATTGAATTTTGTCAGCCGGAATTCGTTCATTGCGCGGGATTCATTGTTCACCGTGGCAAGCACATACTCTTCGGATGCGGCAAGCTGGCGAAGGATTCCTATGCCGCTGTCGTCGAGCACCCTCGACTGCGCGCGCATCGCTTCGAGAAATTCCGCCTGAGTAAAGCTGCGCGGCTCAAAAAATACCGTCTGACGCAGATACTCATCCACACCAATCTCGTCTCTCTCCCAGGCCTGGTCGATCTCGGCGTGGCGATGCTCAAAGTCGGCATGGTCCAGTCCGAAGCGGGTGAGCACAGCCTCGCGCTGCTGGCGGTCCCAGCCATTGCTGAGCAGCACGCCGCCCACATCCCACAGAATAGTGCTGATGCCGTCCATGCCACTCCAGATTGAATTCGCGCGGAAGTTATGAAGCCTGGGGCCCTTCCCGGTCGATTCTACGGATTAGCTGTTTCCCGCATGTTACGAGCTTCGATGGCTTTCACTTTGTTGAGCCGGCGCACAAAACGTTCCTCCTGGGACTGAAAGCGGGCATCGAGGAACGCGGCAACCAGATCGAATGCCAACTCCTGGCCGATGATGCGAGCCCCCAGCACCAGAACGTTCATGTTGTCATGTTCCACGCCCTGATGCGCGGAATAGTGATCGTGGCACATGCAGGCGCGGATACCGAACATCTTGTTGGCGGCAACGCATACACCTACACCGCTGCCGCAGATCAGAATGCCCCGCTCCGCGCGGCCCGCCTGCAGCGCGCGCCCCACTGCCTCGGCGAAATCAGGATAATCCGAAGGCTCCGTATTGAACGCGCCCAGATCGATCACCTCGTGACCCAGCCGTTCGAGATAACCCCGAACCTCTTCTTTGAGAAGATAACCAGCGTGATCTGCCGCAATCGCCAGCTTCATGGTTATTTCCCCGCCAGCGCCGGCTCGGCCTTGCGCGCGCGTTCCACCAGCGCCTTTGCGCGGGCGACAACATTGTCTGTGCCAAAGCCCAGCTTCTCCAGAGCCGTCGCGCCTGGAGCCGAAGCGCCAAAACGGTCCAGCCCAATCACGTCCCCATCGCGACCAACGTATTTCCACCATCCCAGCGTCGATCCCGCTTCGATGGCCAGCTTGGGCAGGTGATCGGGGAAGATCGAAGCCTTATAGCTGTCGGACTGCTCGTCGAAGATATGCGTGCTGGGCATCGAAACCACCCGCGTGACAATGCCCTCCTTCTTGAGCTGCTCAGCAGCGCGAATCGCAGGCCACAGTTCAGAACCGGTACCAACGATCAGCAGATCCGGCGAGTCGCTGCCCTGCTCCACAATGTAAGCGCCCCTGCGAACGCCTTCAAAAACACGCTGCCGCACGGGATCGAGGAGCGGAAGATCCTGGCGAGAGAGCGCCATGAACGACGGGCCCTTGCGTTCGAGCGCCAAACCCCACACGGCAGAAGTCTCATTGGCGTCAGCCGGACGAAAATCCGTCAGATGCGGAACCGCGCGCAGCATCGTCAGCTGCTCCACCGGCTGATGAGTCGGCCCATCCTCACCGAGCCCAATCGAATCGTGCGTGAAGACAAAGATCGAGTGGATCTGCATGAGCGCAGCCAGCCGCAGCGCGGGCTTCGCATAGTCGCTGAAGCAGAAAAACGTCGAACCGTAAGGAATGATCCCGCCATGCGCCGCCATTCCGTTCACTGCGGCACACATGCCAAATTCGCGCACGCCAAAGAAGATGTTGTCTCCAGCGGGATCGAGATGAAAATTCCCGCTGTCCTTGATCACCGTCTTTGTCGAAGTGGAAAGGTCCGCCGCACCGCCCAGCAACTCAGGAACATATTTGACCACGGCGTTCATCACCGTGTTGCCCGCCGTCCGCGTCGCGACGGGTTTGCTGTCCGCCGGGAACTGTGGCAGGCTCTGCTCCCACCCGTCCTTCAGGCGGCCTTCCTGCACGCGCTCGAACTCCGCTGCCAACTCGGGAAACGACTTCTTGTAGTTCGCGAACAGCGCGTTCCAGTCGGACTCCTCTTTTGCGCCACGATCCACCGCCTGCAGCCAGTTCTTCGCCGCATCTTCGGGAACGTAGAACGTCTTGTCCTCAGGCCAACCCAGATTCCTCTTCGTCTGCTTTACCGCTTCAGCGCCCAGAGCCTCGCCATGAGCCTTGTTGGTCCCGGCTTTCGGGCTGCCGTACCCGATCACGGTACGCACCGCGATCAGCGAAGGCTTGTCCTTCACCCCCTGCGCCGCCTCGATGGCGTTCGAAATCCCCTCCAGATCGTTGCCGTCCTCCACAATCTGAACGTGCCAGTGGTACGCCTCGAAGCGCTTCAGCACATCCTCGGTGAACGACAGCTCCGTTGGCCCATCAAGCGAGATGAGGTTGTCGTCATAGAGGAAGATCAGCTTGCCGAGCCCCAATGTGCCGGCCAGCGATGCCGCCTCGTGCGAGACGCCCTCCATCAGATCGCCGTCGCCGCAAAGCCCATACGTGTAGTGGTCGACAACGTCGAAGCCTGGCCGGTTGTAAATCGCGGCCAGATGCTTCTCCGCCATCGCCATCCCAACGGCCATCGCAAAGCCCTGCCCCAGCGGGCCCGTGGTCACTTCCACGCCGTCCGTATCGCCATACTCCGGATGTCCCGGCGTCTTCGATCCATACTGGCGAAACTGCTGCAGATCCGCGATAGACAGGTCGTAGCCGGTCAGGTGCAGCACTCCGTACAGCATCGCCGACGCGTGCCCGTTCGAAAGCACAAAGCGGTCGCGATTCGTCCACTTCGAGTGCTTCGGATTGTGCCGCATGTATTTGTGAAACAGCAGATACGCAATCGGCGCATCGCCCAGAGGCGCTCCCGGGTGGCCGCTGTTCGCCTTTTCTACCGCATCGACGGCAAGAAACCGCAGGGCGTTAATCGACAGCTGGTCGAGTTCGTTCATGATCCTCGTCTCTCCTCCTGGGTTTGTTGCCTGGTTTTCCTGTCCGGATGGCGCGAAACCAGCCGCCGGTCACTCCTGATTTCCTGTCTCTGCTGGTTGGATGACGCAAACACGAGAACCGTCTCACGACGGCGATTCCAGCAGGACTTCGAAGTTGCGGCCCTCCCAGCGACCCGGGGTCCCCGGCGAGTCGCTGTTACTCGCTGGGGTGGAACGGTTTTCTTCCGGCCAGAACAGAGTAAAGGAAAGCGCGCCGGTTTGCTCGGGACTGGTCGGCAGATCGGCGTAGGAACCGGCGTAGCCCACCTGCGTACTGTCCAGCGTCTGCTTCGACTGCCAGTTGTCGCTGGTCCACACAACCTGGAAACGCGAAGCCGAAGTGATGCGCAGGGTTTTGCCCGCGGGGATCTGGCGAATCCGGCGACGCGATACTTTGTAGACCTCGATGTGACTGGGCGCGTGATTCCGTCGCACGTAGCGCTCCTCGACAACCGGGATGCGGTCGACCACCTGCCCATCGTGTGTGGAGCGCAACAGCTTCAAATACTCGGAATGCGCCCACACCAGCGGCATCGCTGAGCCGGCCGGCCCCCCGAGCACCAACCCGTTCAGATCGGGCTGGTCCCAAATCTGTTCGGGCAGCATACCGCCGATCGAGGCGAATTGCTCAATGGTCTTAATCAGAGGGCAAACATCTCGTCCGGCCGCCAACTCATAATGCGCGCGTTCTCCTGTAAGCAGTGGCCAGGCGTGACCCTTGCCCCATCCAAGAAACGGCCCGCCGTCCTCGCGCTGCCCGTAGCCGTCGTGGTTGTAGCGCAGCCAGCATGGGCCCTTCGGCGTATCGACCTTCAGCACACGATCGACCACCTTGAGCGAGTCGACGATCAGCGGATCGTCCCACCCCCGCACCCCGTACCGGACCAGCTCCAGAAAGCCGGCATCGACAATCTCGCGCGCCTCAAAGTCCGCCCTTTCCCCGGGAGGAACATTATTGAGGTGCACAATCTCGCTGCCACACTCCTCGTGCGCGTACGGATCGCCGCATTCCGGCGGACGAATGCGCATGTAGTGCCGTTTCACTTCCGGATCCAGCACGCCGTTGTTCGTCACTGTCCAGTCTTCCAGGTGGCTCTCAATCCAATCCGCATGCTCTTCAAGAAATTGCGCCAGCTCCGGCGACTCGCGATCGCGCGCCAGATCGGCCGCGCAGATCAGCCCCGCGATCACAGCCGCCAGCGTCGACGGCGAATACCCTGCCGTTTCTTCCCACCGCTCCTGTTGCGTCACCGGAGCATAGCGAACCAAAAATCCGGCGGCCCGCTCCACAAAGGGAAAACAATCATAGTTCCCCAGCGCATTGAGCTTCGACAACCGCCACGCCAGAATGATGGGGAAAGCCACTTCGTCCAGTTGAATACCGGTCCAGTAAGGGTCGCCGTTCACCCAGAAATTCTGCGAGAAACCTCCATCCGGCTTCTGCGAGCAGGTCAGATACACCAGGGCTCGCACAGCGGTCTCCACACGGCCGCACGCCAGCAGCGCCGTCGCCGTCTGCACCATGTCCCGCGTCCACACCAGGTGATAGCCGCCCAGATCGTCATCCCCCTTGGCATAGCCCCACGGAATCGAAGCCGATGCGATAAACGCGCCCGCGAACGTCTTGTCCTCATGCGCCAGCACCACGTTGTGGCTGATCTGCAGCAGCCGCCCATTGTCGCCGGAATTGCGCGCCAGCTGCCGAGGTGTTGCGGCGCGGTGCCATTGCTCGATGAACCGCGACAGATGATGCTCGAACGGCTCCATCAGCGACCCCAGCGTGGCCGAAAGCGCCGCGTGATGTCCCTCGCCAAAACCGATCGCCACCGTGAAGTCCCGCAACTGCCCGGCAGCAACCTCACCCATCAACGCGATGTTGCCGTCCAGCGCCGAACCAAATTCCCAGTCCATCTTGAAATTCTGCTTCAGGTCCTGCCAGCCGTCGCTCGCGCCAACGTAACCGCAGCTGGCTCGCGAGAACCCGCCGCTGCAAGCCATGGTCAGAGATATTTCGTCTTTCCACGCAATCAACACGCGCTTGCCAGCCACATCCGCCAGACGCGCCGAGTTACCCTTCCCCCCGACTTCCAGATGCGGCGCCAGCAGCGCATAGACATGCAGTCGTGAAAGAAGCTGCTCATCGCCTTCCAGTCGCACATGCACCAGCGCCACGGGATAATGCGGATCGCTGATCATCTCGCGAATCAAACAGTAGCGCCCCTCGCGATCGCGATTGCGAATCCGGACAGCCAGCGCGTCCGAATCGATGTATTCGAACTCGTGGATCAGATCCCGACGCTCTTCGTGGAAAAAAGTCTCGCCATCGGTGATCAGAAACTCCATGTCGCGAATCTGCGGACGGTCGATCGTCGGGTAATACATCTCATTGTGGATGCCGTGCGACACCGTGAACCAAATCCTGCTGGAGGCCGCGTAGGCCGTGGCCACGGCGTCTTTGGCGCTGGAAGTCCACCGCGGCTCCAGGCCCGGCGCGCCGAATGCCGGACCCTGCTCCTCCAGCCATCGGTACCGCGAAGACAAATCTGTCATGCGTCAGCCATTCTCTACGAAAATGGGAGCCCGTGCGTTATCAACAGATGAATGAGAAAGGTCGCAGGCCGCTATATTTCGACGACCGCGAAGCCTGCCCTCTTCGCGGCCTCATTCAATCGCTTGTCGCCACAAAGGAAGAATCTTCCCGCCGGCCGTTGCTGGCACCATACCATCGCCGCAGCCAGTTGCAGCGCATCCGCCGCCCGCAATGGATATTTTTCTACCGCACGGCAAGCGAAATCCCTCACTGCATCATCCGGGCTAACCTCTTGCCACCCCGTCCTCAGCCGATTCAGCGACGTCACAGCCTGCCGCGCTTCTCCTGCATCGATCGATGCGCTGCGCAGCGAACGCTCGATGGCGCTGGTTATCTCGACAGGAGAAGCCCACCAAACAACTGGCGTGTAGCGGCGCAGGTACCGGTTGGCCATCCGCGAAGCCGGCTCATTCAGGAACAGGGGAACCAGCGCGCTCGAGTCCCAGAACGCCGACCGCTGCGCTACCACCCCTCTTCCCTCTCCTCCAGAAGCGCCTGAGTGACGCTCTTGCCGCGCGCCGTTGGCCTCGGCATTTTCAGAAACTCCTCAATCCACTCCGGCGTCATCTCCACCTGGGCCGGCCGCAGCTTGCCCTCGGCGATCAGTTGCTCTTCTTCCTCGCTCGCATTCCCCGGCACGAACCGCACCAGCCGCGCCACAGGAACCTTCCGGTCCCGAATCACGACCTCCTCGCCGTTCTTCGCGTAGCCAATATAGGTGCTCAGCCGGTTCTTCAGTTCCGCGATGTTAACGCTGCGCATGGCCAGAACTCCATATGGCCATTATAGCCATGTCGAGCAAGCCCGCTATAACAACTGCGAAGCCGAATCCGGGTCGGGATGGAACTGTACTTCCGTCATGGCGTGCCCGATTTCGCGGTTCTTCATAAACTGTTCCCACACAAAACCGGTGCGCAGATTCTCCGCCATCAGCATCGTGATGCCCTGATCGATGCCCAGAATATCCGGCGCAAACCAGTTGGCCTTGGGCTGCAGCGCATCCACAAACCCATACCGCGTATACGCCTTGTCGTTAAACTGCTCCTTCATGCTCAGCAGCACGTGCGTGCATTCCGCGGGAAGAAAGACCAGCGACCCGCCAGCAGCACAGGGCACCAGCGTGCCGTCCAGCGGTCCCATCGCCGGAGGCCCTCCCCACACCCGGTAGCCGTCACGCGAATCCGAAGCGGAGATGCCCCACAAATTCTGATCGAACCACGGAAACCGCCGGCTCTCCGTCAGGCACCATAGCTGGTGCGCCCGCGTCGCCGCCATCGAATTCGTGAAGTAGTTCGCGTGCAGGTCGGCGACGTTGCGGAAATCGCACCAGGCGTGCGCGTACTGGTGAATGAAGAGCGGGGCCACGCCGCTGATGTAGTCCAGCCCCCCGAACTGCACTACCGGCCGCTGCAGATTGTTCCAGTTCGCGGCCGTGATCGAGTGCGTCGGCGAACCGATAGCCAGCAGATACATGGTCAGCAGCTCGGAGTAAATATCCCAGCGATGCTTCAGAAACCCCTGGTCCGGCAGCCAGCCCATCGAGAGCGTTTCTCCGCCATTCAGCATCCAGTCCCAGTCGACGCGGCGATAGAACGTCGTCGCCAGGCCTTCGATGCGCGCATTGCCGGCGAAATACTGGCGGCAGGTCAGCACGCCGCACAGCAATAGCGCCGTGTCGATCGACGACAGCTCGCTGCCGAACATCCTCTGCCCGCTCTCCATGTCGATAAAGTGATAGAGAAACCCGTGCTCGTGCGGGCAGTCTTCCAGCAAAAATGCCAGCGTCTTCTCCACCCGCTGCTCGCAGTCGAACGCACGCAGATAATTGCGCTTGTGCGCAATGCAAAGCGCGGTGAGACCAAACCCCGTCGCCGCAATACTCGAAACCCGGCTGACCGAAAGCCCCGCAACCGGCGCGCGATCCCGCACCATGCCGGTCCGCGGACTGGCCTCGTTATAGAAAAAATCCGCCCCCCGGCCCTCCAGATCGTCCAGCAGCGTCTCTGCAGCGGTCGTGATCTGGGTCAGAGGCCGATTAATGAATACGCCGGGCGGGTGCGGATATTGCTGCGCGGCCTGCGATTCCGGCTTCGGTTCCTGCCCCGGCTTTACCTTCGGCGCCTGCGACTGATTCTGCGCAAAGACCGACGACCCCAGCGCCAGCGCGCCCGCAGCGCCTGCCCGCTTCAACATCTCTCTGCGCGTTATGGAGGATGGAGCCAAAATTAAGGTCGGTCTTGACTTTCGAGGGTTGCGGCTCTTCGGGAGATAGACGCGCACGCCCCATCCTGAAGATGCCATCGGATCGGGCAACGATCCTTCTGACAATTTAAAGGACGCGGAGAGTAAAAGAACAATCCCACCTGCGGGTAAAGCAAATCGCGGCGCGCGAACTTGCACCCTGCGCCCACTCTCCCGCATCCAGTATGATCGGAGGGCGCAAACGGCGCGGGCCTGAGCTCGCTCCTCGAGCATTACCCGCGCGACCCCTCATCGCCACCAAATTCAAACCGCGCAAGGAGGAATGACTTGGCATTCGAACTTCCACCTCTTCCCTATGACTACTCGGCACTGGAACCCACCATCGACACCGAGACCATGCACCTGCACCACGACAAACATCATCAGACCTATGTCACCAATCTCAACGGAGCCATCGAAAAGCATCCCGACCTCGGCAAACATTCTGCCGAAGACCTCCTCCGCAACCTGAACAGCGTGCCCGAAGATGTCCGCACCGTGGTCCGAAATAACGGCGGCGGCCACCTGAACCACAGCATGTTCTGGGCCATCATGAAGCCGGGTGGCGGCGGCGAGCCCACAGGTGCGATCGAAGAGCAAATCAAAAAGGACTTCGGCAGCTTCGAAGATTTCAAAAAGCAGTTCAACGAAACCACCGCGAAGCAGTTCGGTTCCGGCTGGGGCTGGCTCGTCTGGGAGGGCAAGCTGAAAATCGTTACAACGCCTAACCAGGACAGCCCGCTCTCCCAGGGACATTTCCCCATCCTCGGCAACGATATCTGGGAGCACGCCTATTACCTCAAATACCAGAACCGTCGCCCCGAATATCTCGCCGCGTGGTGGAACGTCGTCAACTGGGCCGAGATCAACAAGCGCTTCGAGCAGGCAAAGAAGTAAATACGGGAAAAATCGGCCAGTGATAAGGCGGCCAGTGGCCCGGATAAAACCCTGTCCGTTTCGTCCCTGGCTGCTAGCCGCTTCTTTCCGGTGCCGCAGCTTTTGTCTAAAAATTGTGTCTAATGGGCAGAGGAAGGTCTCTCGAAACCATGCGTTTTTCCCTGCTTTCTGTCCTGGTTCCCCTCGTCTTCGCCGGAGCCGTCTTCGCGCAGGTCCCGGCAGTCCCCGCCGGCGACTCTCATTTCACCATCGTCGAAGCCAATGACGGCAAGACCGTCGGGTCCGCGGACTGCTCGGTTGCGGCCGCTCCCGGCAGCTATCAGATCACCTCGCACGGCGATCTGAAGATGCCGAAGTTCACCTACACCTTCTCCAACGAAAACCGCCTCGATGGCGCTCTCAATATCGTCCACGACAGGCTCACCGGCACAGTGAACGGCGCGCAGGTCACCTTCACCATGGGCTC
>Ga0181525_10002131_pt1 | contig 16440 bp, 13 predicted proteins | sample PEATcosm2014_Bin_48_FD_121100 | JGI IMG/M metagenome (GOLD analysis project Ga0181525, IMG submission 121100) | Peatland microbial communities from MTU Mesocosm Facility, Houghton, MI, USA - PEATcosm2014_Bin06_10_metaG | ecosystem: Environmental > Terrestrial > Soil > Wetlands > Peat | place...
ACGGGCACTAGCACCTCAAGCTAGCGCGTCTGCCTATTCCGCCACCCGGACGCCCGACGCGCGGTACGCATCGGCTGGCTTACCTTAGCAAACCGATCGGCCTCAAGCGAAGCCCCAATCCCGGTCCCGGCGGCGCGGCAGACGGACGGCAGGCCCGGGTGCGACGATAGGACGATGGCAGCGAACGATGTGAGCGCACAGGACGAGGTCATCGACATCTGCCGTGACCTGATCCGGATCGATACCTCCAACTACGGCGACCACTCCGGCCCCGGCGAACGCGAGGCGGCCGAATACGTCGCCGCTCTCCTTGCCGACGCCGACCTCGAGCCCGTGGTCCTCGAATCGCACCCGAAGCGCACCAGCCTGGTGGCCCGCATCGCCGGACGAGACAAAGAACGCTCCGCCCTCCTCGTCCACGGTCACCTCGACGTCGTCCCCGCCAACGCGCCGGACTGGCGGCACGACCCGTTCTCAGGAGAGATCGCCGACGGGTGCGTCTGGGGCCGCGGCGCGATCGACATGAAGGACATGGACGCGATGATGCTGGCCGTGGTTCGCCAGCGGCTGCGGGAGAACCGCCCGCCGCAAAGGGACATCGTGCTGGCGTTCACCGCCGACGAGGAGGCAGGCGGCAAGTGGGGAGCGCGCTGGCTGGTCGACAACCACCCAAACCTGTTCGAGGGCGTCACCGAGGCGGTCGGCGAGGTGGGCGGCTTCAGCCTCAGCCTCGCGGGCCAGCGCCTCTATCTTCTGCAGACGGCGGAGAAGGGCATCGCGTGGCTGCGGCTGACCGCGCATGGCACCGCGGGCCACGGCTCGATGGTGCAGCCGGACAACGCGGTGACCGAACTGGCCGAGGCGGTCGCCCGGCTGGGCCGGCATGAGTGGCCGACCCGGCTGATCCCCTCGGTCGAGGCCTTCCTTGACGGGGTCTGCGACGCGCTCGACATCGAGTTCGTCCCGGGCGACCCGGGCCTGGCGCTCGGCAAGATCGGCCCGATATCGCGGATCATCGGCGCGACGCTGCGGAACACGGCCAACCCGACCGTGCTGAAGGCCGGATATAAGGTCAACGTCGTCCCGCAGACCGCGACCGCGGAGGTGGACTGCCGCTTCCTGCCCGGCTACGAGGAGGACTTCTTCGCCGAACTCGACCGGGTGCTCGGCCCGAACGTGACCCGCGAGACCATCATCACCGACGTCGCCCTGCAGACGACCCCGGACGGCGACCTGTACGACGCGATGACCAGCGCGCTCGTCGCGGAGGACCCCGATGCGCGGATAGTTCCTTACTGCATGTCCGGCGGGACGGACGCCAAGTCCTTCAGCAGGCTCGGCATCAGGTGCTTCGGCTTCGCCCCCCTGCAGCTGCCGCCCGACCTGGACTTCTCCGGCATGTTCCACGGCATCGACGAGCGGGTGCCAACCGACGCGCTGCGCTTCGGCGTCCGCGTCCTGGACCGTTTTCTCGACTGCTGCTAGCGACAAGGACACCGCCACGCGCCGCTAACGTTCAGAATGTGCGGACTGCGCGTATGATTCGCCTTCGGAGGGTAGCCTTCCTGCTGCCGTCGGCGTTGAGCAACAGCCTGGACAGTTCCCAGTCCCCGTACTCGGCGTGTTCGGTCAGTATCCGCAGCGCGGCATCGCGGGCGTCCCGTGACGTGCCGCGCGGCAGGTATACGACAAGGTAGGCATACTCAGACATCGGTCCTATTGTGCTTGAGTTCACCGCTGATTCAACCCGCAGACGCCAGATCTACGGCATAATCCGGCGAATCCGAGGGAACACACCGGCCGGGGCCGGCGGTTTCAAGCTATAGGGCGGTGTGTGACTACGGGGTACCGTAAGCGGAGGCGAGGACGGGAAAAAGCGTGCCAGCAAGGACAGTGACGCCAAAGAAGACGGCGAAGACCGGGGGGAGTACCAAGGCGAGCGCCGCGGCCAACGACGGCCACGGCACCAAGCTCGTCATTGTCGAGTCGCCGTCGAAGGCCCGGACGATCGCCGGCTACCTCGGCCCGGGCTACGTGGTCGAGTCCAGCGTCGGCCACATCCGCGACATGCCCGACAGCGCGGCGGAGATCCCGGCCAAGTACCGGGGCGAGCCGTGGGCCAGGCTCGGCGTCAACGTGGACGACAACTTCGAGCCCCTCTACGTCGTGCACAGCGACAAGCGCCAGCAGGTAGCCAAGCTCAAGAGCCTGCTCAAGGACGCCGACGAACTCCTGCTCGCCACCGATGAGGACCGCGAGGGCGAGGCCATCGCCTGGCACCTGCTCGAGGAACTCAAGCCCAAGGTTCCGCACAGCCGGATGGTCTTCCACGAGATCACTCCGGAGGCGATCGCCCGCGCCATCGCCAATCCCCGTCAGGTAGACGAGGGCTTGGTGGACGCCTACCAGGCGCGGCGGGTGCTTGACCGGCTTTACGGCTACGAGGTTTCCCCCGTGCTGTGGAAGAAGGTCATGCCCAAGCTGTCCGCCGGGCGCGTGCAGTCGGTGGCGACCCGGCTGGTCGTGGACCGGGAGCGCGAGCGGATCGCCTTCCGCGCGGCCAGCTACTCCGACCTCGAGGCCGAGTTCGCCACCAAGGAACACGGGCGCAAGGACGCGGACGAGCCCACCACCTTTACCGCCGGCCTGGTCGCCGTCGACGGCCGCCGGGTGGCCCAGGGCCGCGACTTCGCCCCCACCGGAGAACTCCGCACCAAGGACGTCCTGCACCTCGACGCTGCCGCCGCGACCGGTCTGGCCGAACGCCTGCAGGCAGCCAGCTTCAGCGTGTCCAGCGTGGAGCGCAAGCCGTACAAGCGCTCGCCATACGCCCCGTTCCGCACCACCACCCTGCAGCAGGAGGCCTCCCGCAAGCTGGGCTTCTCGGCCAAGCACACAATGTCCGTGGCGCAGCGGCTGTATGAGAACGGCTACATCACCTATATGCGCACCGACTCGGTGACACTGTCCCAGACCGCGATCAACGCGGCGCGCAAGCAGGCTGCCGAGCTCTACGGAAGCAATTACGTCCCCGATGCCCCCCGCATGTACGCCAGCAAGGTCAAGAACGCGCAGGAGGCGCACGAGGCCATCCGCCCGGCCGGGGATAGCTTCCGTACCCCGGCGCAGGTCGCCAAGGACAGGCTGTCCTCCGACGAACGGCGCCTGTACGAGCTCATCTGGCAGCGCACCGTCGCCTCCCAGATGAAGGACGCCACCGGCGAGTCCGTGTCGGTCCGGGTGGCGGGCACCTCGGCCGCCAGCGAGCGGGCCGAGTTCGGCGCGACCGGCAAGGTGATCAGCTTCTACGGCTTCCTCAAGGCCTACGTCGAGGACGTCGAGGACCCCAGCGTCGACCGCGACGACCGGGAACGCCGCCTGCCGACCCTGGCCGAGGCCGACCCGCTGGACGTGCTCCGGCTGGTCCCGGCCGAGCACGCCACCAGGCCGCCGGCTCGCTACACCGAGGCGTCGCTGGTCAAGGAGCTAGAGGACCGGGAGATCGGGCGACCCTCCACCTACGCCTCGATCATCGGCACCATCCTGGACCGCGGCTACGTGTTCAAGAAGGGCACCGCCCTGGTCCCCTCGTTCCTGGCCTTCGCCGTCGTCACCCTGCTCGAACGGCACTTCGGCCAGCTGGTTGACTACGAGTTCACCGCCCGCATGGAAGATGCCCTGGACGCGATCTCCCGCGGCGAGACCGAGCGGGTGCCGTGGCTGCGCCGGTTCTACTTTGGCGCTGACGACGACACTGAAAATGAACACGGCCTCAAGTCCCTGGTCAGCGACATCGGCGACATCGACGCGCGGGACGTCAGCTCGTTCCCGCTGGCCGGCACCGACATCGTGGTCAGGGTCGGCCGATACGGCCCCTACCTGGAACGCGACGGCCAGCGGGTCAACGTGCCCGAGGATCTCGCCCCGGACGAGCTGACGGAAGCAAAAGCAGAAGAGCTTTTTAATCAACCAAACGGGGACGTGGTGCTCGGCACCGACCCCGGCACCGGCCGGGTGGTAATAGCAAAGGCCGGCCGGTTCGGGCCTTACGTGACCGAGCAACTCGGCGACGACGCTCCGGCCTCGGCCAAGCCGCGCACCGCGTCGCTGCTGAAGTCCATGGCCCTGGACACCGTCACCCTCGACGACGCGCTGCGGCTGCTGACCCTGCCGAGGACGCTCGGCGAGCTGGACGGTGAGCAGGTCACCGTGCAGAACGGCAGGTACGGGCCGTACGTGAAGAAGGGCTCGGACAGCCGGTCGCTTGAGTCGGAGGGCCAGCTTTTCACCCTCACCCTCGCCGAGGCCAAGGAGATGTTCGCCCAGCCCAAGCCGCGCGGCCGCGGCGCCAGGGCGGCTACGCCGCCGCTACGGGAGCTGGGCGAGGACCCCGCGACCGGCAAGCCGATGGTGATCAAGGACGGCAGGTTCGGCCCCTACGTGACCGACGGGGAGACCAACGCGTCGCTGCGCAAGGGCGACGAGGTGGCCTCGATCACGGTCCAGCGGGCGGCCGAACTCCTCGCCGATCGGCGGGTCGCGCCGCCGGCCGCCCGGCGGCGCACGAGCACCACCCGGGCAGCGACAACAAAGAAGAAAGGTGCTACCACGGCCCGTTCGGCATCAAAAAGATCTTGATCTGCAGATACCGACCGCCGCTTGCACTTGTAAGCAAGCCTAAAATTAGGATCATGAACTGGTCCCGTACCGGGCCAGCTGTGCCGATACGCTTTACGCCGTGAACTTCCGCCCCGCCGCTAACAAAAGCGGAGCCGCCAAGGGGGATTCCCCGGACGGCGCCGCGGGGCGCAACCATGCCCGTGGGCAGGGCGTGCTGTCGATCAAGCCGTTCCGGCGGCTGTGGATCGCGCTGTCGCTGTCCAGCCTGGGCGACTGGCTGAGCATCTTCGCGCTGCTCGCGCTCGCGGCGCAGTTGACGCAGAAACACAGCGCCGGGCAGTCGATCACCGCGGCCGCGGCCGCGCAGACGACGGCCGTCGGCGGGGTCTGGGTCGCCACCCTGCTGCCCGCGCTGCTGCTCGGCCCGCTGGCCGGGGCGATCGCCGACCGGCTGGACCGGCGCCGGACGATGATCATCGGCGACATCCTGCGCGGCCTGCTGTTCGTCTCCATCCCCCTGTTCCCCAACCTGACCTGGGTATACGCGGCGAAGTTCCTGGCCGGCGTCGCCTCGCTGTTCTGGAACCCGGCGACCGCGGCCTCGATACCCAACCTGGTGCCGAAGGACAAGCTGGAGCGCGCCAACCAGTTCAGCCTGGTCGGCACCTACGGCACCGCGCCGCTCGCGGCCGGGCTGTTCAGCGTGCTCGCCCTGGTCAGCGAGGCGCTCAGCCGGGCACTTCCGTTCCTCAAGACCGACCCGGTTTCGCTCGCGCTGTACATCAACGCCGCGTCGTATTTCGTCTCCGCGATCACCGTCTACTCCCTGCGCGAGATCCCCAAGCGGCACGCGAGCGGGAAGATCTCCGTCGGGTCGACCGCCAAGGCCATCTGGGAGGGCTGGCGGTTCATCGGCAAGACACCGGTGGTACGCGGCTTGGTGATCGGCATGATCGGCGCGTTCTGCGCGGCCGGGGTTGTCGTCGGGCTCGCCTACCCCTACATCAAGTTCACGCTGAAGGGCGGCAACGCCGGGTTCGGGCTGGTCTTCGCCGCGATCTTCATCGGCATCGCGCTCGGCATGCTGGTCGGCCCGCGTCTGCTCGGCGGCTTGAGCCTGCGGCGGCTGTTCGGGGTCACGATCACCGCCGCGGCCGTGCCGCTCGCGCTGATCGGCCTGGTGCCGAACCTCATCATGATCACGGTCTTCGTAGTCGTGCTCGGCGCGCTGTCCGGCATCGCCTACGCGACCGGGTTCACGATCGTCGGGCTCGAGGTCGACGACGACACCCGCGGCCGGGTCTTCGCCTTCTTCCAGTCGTCGATCCAGGCCATCCTGCTTGTGGTCATCGCCTCGTCGCTGTTCCTTTCCGCCGCGCTGACCAAGCTGATCGGCGATGTGACCGGGTCCGGCGACATACGGTTCGCGCACGTCGTCTACACCTCGGTCGGGCAGAACGTGGTCATCCTGCTCGCCGCGGTCGTGGCCGCGGTCCTCGGGATCAGCTCCTACCGGCAGATGGACGACCGCAAGGGAGTGCCGCTGCGAGAGGACCTGCTGTCCGCCGTCCGCGGCGTGCCGTTCGCCCCGGTGCCCGAGGTGGTGCACGTCAACGGGCACCCGCCGCCTGCGCCGCCGCCGACCGGGCTGCTGATCGCGTTCGAGGGCGGCGAGGGCTCCGGCAAGACGACGCAGGCCAGGCTGGTCTCCATCTGGCTGCGCGAGCTCGGCTACGACGTGGTGACCACGCACGAGCCCGGCGCCACCAAGATCGGCATGCGGCTGCGGGCACTGCTGCTCGACACCGCGCATACCGGCATGTCGCCGCACGCGGAGGCGCTGATGTACGCGGCCGACCGGGCCGAGCACGTCGCCTCGGTGATCGCCCCGGCCCTGGACCGGGGCGCGATCGTCATCACCGACCGGTACGTCGACTCTTCGCTCGCCTACCAGGGCGCGGGGCGCGAGCTGGCGGTCGAGGACATCGCCGCCTTCAACTGGTGGGCGACCGGCGGACGGACCCCCGATCTGACCATCCTGCTGGACATGGATCCGGTGGCCGGGCTGCGGCGCCGGGTGCGTTCGGCGGACCGGCTGGAGGCGGAGCCCGCGGAGTTCCACCACCGGGTCCGCGCCGGGTTCCGCGCGCTCGCCTCGGCGGAGCCGGAGCGGTACCTGGTCCTGGACGCGGACCGCCCGCAGGCCGAGATCACCATCCAGATCGAGGACCGGATCCGCGGCCTGCTGCCCGACCCGGTTCCAGCCGCCGCCGAGGCTTCCACCAGTACCTTCCCGGCGATCACGGAGGAGACCTTGTGAGCGGCGTCTTCGACGACCTCGCCGGGCAGGACGCGGTGGTGGCCCAGCTGTCGAAGGCCGCGGCGGCCGCTTCCGCCTTGCTGGCGGGGGAGCGGCCGGAGCCCGGCGCGATGACGCACGCGTGGCTGTTCACCGGGCCGCCCGGTTCGGGCCGGTCGGTGGCGGCGCGGTCGTTCGCCGCCGCGCTGCTGTGCCCATCCGGCGGCTGCGGTGACTGCGTGTCGTGCCGTCAGGTGCGGGCGGGCACCCACGCCGACCTGATGCTGATCCGCCCCGAGGGGCTGTCTTACGGAGTGAAGCAGACCAGGGACCTGGTGCTGCGCGCGGCCGGCGCGCCCACCAGCGGGCGCTGGCGGGTCGTGCTGTTCGAGGACGCCGACCGGTGCACCGAGCAGGCGGCGAACGCGCTGCTGAAGGCGATCGAGGAGCCCGCGCCGCGGACGGTCTGGTTGCTGTGCGCGCCGTCAGCCGAGGACCTGGTGCTCACGATCAGGTCCCGCTGCCGAGTTGTCACGCTTGTCGTGCCCTCATCGGAGGCAGTGGCTAATGTACTGGTGACGCGGGACGGCATCGATCCCGCGCGGGCGCTGGCCGCGGCTCGCGCGGCGCAGGGACACGTGGGCCGCGCCCGGCGCCTCGCGGTGGATGCCTCGGCCGCGGCGCGACGTGCGGACGTGCTGCGGGTCCCGGTCGAGGCGGTATCCCTTGGCCCGGCGCTGGCCCTGGCCGCCTCGCTGGTGCGAACCGCCGAGGAGGAAGCCAAGGCGGTCACCGAGGAACTGGACGAGCCCGAACGCGACTCGCTGCGCAAGGCCTTCGGCGAGGGTTCCACCGGCAAGGGCGTGGCCAAGGCCATGCGCGGCATGGCCGGCGCCATGAAGGACCTGGAGGACCGCCAGAAGTCCCGCGCCACCCGGGTCAAGCGGGACACCCTGGACCAGGCCCTGCTCGACCTGGCGATCTTCTACCGTGACGTTCTCATGGTCCAGCTAGGCGCCGACGTCGAGCTAGCCAACGCCGACCGCGACGCCGACCTCCGCCGGATCGCCGCCGGCTCATCCCCGGAGTCCACCCTCCGCCGCATCCAGGCCGTCATGCGCTGCCGCGACCGCCTCCCCCTGAACGTCGCCCCGTTGCTGGCCGTAGAGGAAATGACCCTCTCCCTAGCAGAAGCCTGACCGCCCACTGACCCGCATGCCTGGTCGTCCCGCGAACCTCAGGCGTCCGTGGTGTCTCGAATACCTCAGGTGTGTCCAGCCCGGGACCTCCCACCGCTGAGCAGAGGGTAGTGAATGTGCCAATGCATACCGTTTTCGGTACACAACGGCACAATCACTACCTGATGGGCGGCTCACGGGTCGGAGCGTGAGGGGGACTACGGGACGAATGTGGTCCTGGGAGGCGTGTGGCTGAGCGCCAGGTGGGCGGCAGGGTCAGCGGGGGCAGGGAAAGGTGCGGATGGAGAGCGGCGGGCGCAGGCGGCCTTTCTCCAGCGCACCTCTGATCCGATCGATGACCAAGGGAGGCTCCTCGCGGAGTTGCCTAGGAGTGAAGTGAAGCACGCCCATGCCGAGCTTCTCCATGAGGTTGTGGCGGGCTATGGTGTGTTCCCAGGCTTCGGGGGACAGGTGCCACGCTCGGGAGTCGACCTCCACGGCGACCCCGGCGTCCGGCCACCACGCGTCCGGCTTGGCGATGAAGGTATCGCCGTCGTACAGGCTCGGATTGAATAGCGGCATCGGCAATCGTGCCCGCGTGATCAGGTCGCGCAGGTCGCCTTCGGCGGCCGACCGGATGCCTTCGCCGACCTCAGTCAGGACTGACCGGAACCTTGCGGAGTTCCTAACCTGCCCGCTGGTCAGCTCGTCTGCAAGCTGACGCAGCGTACAGCGGCGGAGTTGCACGGCGTCGGCGATGACACCGCGGACGTCACGAAGCGAGTCGAGTTGCCGGGCGGTGTCTGCTACGGCGCGGGCGACGGGAACGAACCGAATAGGTCCACTGGACATAATTCGATCCGGCAGGCGAACCGTACGCTGCACTTGGACAAAGGAGATGCTGCGGCGCCGCCTGCACGCCGGCACCAGGACGTGGATCACAGCCAGGCTCGGCGGCCTGATGCTGTAGTGGAATAGGGCCATCGGGCCGGTGATTACGCTGCCGGGGCCGGCGTAGAGCTGGGCTGCCATCTCCTTTTGGTTCAGGGTGGGTGCTCCGGTGATCGTTAGGTACACGCCGGGCAGCAAGACCTGCCACTGGCCGCCCTGGCGAACGCGGGTGTGCAACATCCTGTCGGTCATGCCGAGGTTGAGCAGTTGCCTGCGCGCGACCACGTTGAGCTGCTTTGCCAGGAGGTCGGGGAGAGCTTTTGGTGCCATGAGGCGAAGCATGGCAGGTGGGTCTGACAACCTTGCGCATTCAAGTAGTTACCGGGACGTGCCGGCTCTTCTCCTACCAGGCCGCCGGCGGGCGATCCGGGCGGCGGGCACCGTAGTCTGGCCTTGTGGGCATGATGATGGCGGTCAGCTTCGAGCGGTACGGGCGGCTGTACTACCTCGACCCGGGGGAGTACTCGCCGGGCATCGGCGACAAGGTGCTGGTGCCCACCGACTCCGGGCCGGAGGTGGCCCAGTGCGTGTGGGCGCCGCAGTGGGTGTCGGAGGACATCGACGGGCTGCCGGTCTGTGAGGGGCTGGCCGACGAGGAGGACCTGGCCCGTGACGAGGAGAACCGGCGGCGGCGGGCCGAGGGGCGGCTGGCCGCGCGCAGGCTGATCCGGGAGCACGAGCTGCCGATGAAGGTCACCGCGGTGGACTACGTCGGGACCGAGAACGTGTTCATCGTGTACTTCAGCGCGCCGCACCGGGTGGACTTCCGGGCGCTGGTCCGCGACCTCGGCGGCCGGCTTCGCGCCCGGGTGGAGCTGCGGCAGATCGGGCCTAGGGACGAGGCGCGGCTGCAGGGCGGGATCGGGCCGTGCGGGCGCGACCTGTGCTGCGCCACGTTCCTCAAGGACTTCGAGCCGGTCTCGGTCCGGATGGCCAAGGACCAGGACCTGCCGGTGAACCCGCTGCGGATCGCCGGGGCGTGCGGGCGGCTGATGTGCTGCCTGAAGTACGAGCACCCGCTCTACCAGGACTTCCGCAAGGACGCGCCGCCGATCGGGTCGGCGGTCACGTCGCCGGCCGGACCGGGGACGGTGGTCGGGCACAACGTGCCGTCGGACACGGTGGTGGTGAAGCTGGCCGCCGACGGGCGGGCGTGCGCGTGCCCGAAGGCCAGCGTGTGCGGGTCGCGGCAGGCGTACGAGGCGACCTACGGTAAGGGGAGGGCGGCGCGGGGGGACCGGTGAGACCGGGACCGGGACGGCGCTGGTCCGCCGTAGTCGGTTCCCTGGCCTTGCTGGCGGCCGGATGCTCGGGCACCGCGGCGGCGGCTCGTCAAGCAGGGCCGACCACGCTGGCCGGGTACTACGCGCAGCGGCTGAGCTGGCATTCCTGTGACAAGGGCTTCCGGTGCGCCACGCTGGCCGTGCCGTTCGACTACAGCAGGCCGGGCGGGCGGCGGTTCACGCTGCCGGTGATCGAGCTGCCCGCGGCCGACCCGTCGGAGCGGATCGGCGCGCTGGTGACCAACCCGGGCGGGCCGGGCGGCTCCGGCGTGCAGTACGTGCTCGGCGCGCGCAGCGAGTTCCCCGCCGCGGTGCGGGCCAGGTTCGACATCGTCGGGTTCGATCCGCGCGGCGTCGGCGGCAGCGTGCCCGCGCTGCACTGCCTGACCGGGCCGCAGCTCGACCAGTACCTGGCCGTCAACGACGAGCCCGCTAACTCGGCGCAGCTGGCGGCGGTGGTGTCGGCGAGCAAGCAGTACGCCGCGCGGTGCGAGGCCGACTCGGGAGCGCTGCTGCCTTACGTGGGGTCGCGCAACGCCGCCCGCGACATGGACGTGCTGCGCGCCGCGCTGGGCGAGGCCAAGCTGACCTATCTGGGCAAGTCGTACGGGACCTACCTCGGTACCTGGTACGCGCAGCTGTTTCCGCACCGGGTGCGGGCGCTGGTGCTTGACGGTGCGGTCGATCCGGACACGGCGTCGCTGGCGGAGGACGTTACGCAGGCGGAGGGGTTCGAGGTCGCGTTCGGCTCGTTCGTGGCATGGTGTGTTCGGTCGGGGAATTGCCCGGTGGGCGCCGGCGACGCGGTAGCGGTGGTGCAGGGGCTGGTCAGCCGGGCCACCGCCACGCCGCTGGCCAATCAGCTGAACGACGGTCAGGTCGCGGACGGCGCGATCGTGCTGGGCGGCGTGGCTTCCGCGCTTTACAGCCCGTCCTACTGGCCCGACCTGCGCACCGGGCTGGCCAACGCGCTCGCGGGCGACGGCACCGTCATGGTCGAGCTGGCCAACCTGCTGTTCGAGCGGAACCCCAACGGGACCTACAGCAACCTCGCGGACGCCGACACCGCGATCAGCTGCCTGGACCGGCCGTGGCCGCGGTCCCTCGCCGCGTGGCAGTCGGCGGCCGCCGCGGCCGGGCGGGCCGCCCCGTTGTTCGGCGTCTCGTTCGTCTGGGGCAGCCTGGCCTGCGCGTACTGGCCGGTGCCGTCGTACCCGCTGCCCGAGATCCGGGCGGCGGGCGCGCCGCCGATCCTCGTCGTCGGCACCCTGCGCGACCCCGCCACGCCGTACCGGGAGGCGCAGGCGCTGGCGGGCGACCTGTCCTCCGGGGTGCTGCTCGGCTGGAACGGCGACGGGCACACCGCCTACGGCGAGGGCAGCGCCTGCGTGGACACGATCGTGAACGACTACCTGATCAACCTGACCGTGCCGCGCAGCGGGATGGTCTGCCAGTGAGCTCCGCCGTGTAACGGAGAGCCGCCGCGCGGGACTGAAGGTACGCATGCCTTGCACCCACGTGAGGAGAGAGATGAGAATCCCGAATCGCGCCGCGCCGCACTCGCTGAAACGCATGAGGCCGGGCCTGATGCTGCTCAGCCTCGCGGCGGCGGCGGCCGCGGCTCTGGCTGTCCCCGCATCCGCGTCCGCATCTAGCTTTCCGTCCCCGGTGGTCGGCTACACCTACCTCGACGGCAACACCGCCGCGGCCAATACGATCGACGGGTTCGCCCGGCACGCCGATGGCTCGCTCACCCCGCTCGCCGGCTCACCGTTCAGCGCTGGCGGCGCGGGCCTGGGCACGGGCCTGGCCTCTCAGGGCGCGATCCAGGTAACCCCGGATGGCAGGTACTTGCTGGCTGTCGACGCCGGCAGTAATCAGATCTCGGTCCTGCGCATCACCGCGAACGGCGCGCCGGTGCTTGTCGGCCAGCCGGTATCCTCCGGCGGGATCACGCCGGTGAGCCTCGCGGTCTCCCCGTTCGGCCTGGTCTACGTAGCGAACCAGGGCAACGGCGGCAGCGGCTACTCGGGCTTCCGGCTGAGTTTCGGCGGCAGCCTGACCCCGATCGCAGGCTCGACGGTCACCGTCCCTGACGGCTCCGGCCTGGGCGACGTCTTCTTCAACGCCTTCGGCAACCACCTCATCGGCACCCGCACCGGCACTTCGCTGATCGACAGCTTCGTGGTGCTGCCCGACGGCCATCTGCTCGCGGCCCAGGGCTCTCCCTTCACCGGACAGGGCCTCGGCCAGCTCGGCGCCGAGTTCTCACCGGTCAACCCCTCGCTGCTGTTCGTCAGCAACGCGCACAACGGCGCCGGCCTCGGGACCGTCTCTGCCTACCGGGACGGCTTGTTCGGCCAGCTCAACTCGATCGGATCCTCGCCCTACGCCGACGGGCAAACCGCGCCGTGCTGGGTGGAGATCAGCCATGACGGCAGGTACCTGTTCACCGTCAACACCGGCTCGGGCAACATCTCCAGCTATTCCATCAATCCGGACGGCTCCCTCGTCCTGATCGGCAGCTTCGCCATCAAGGGCGGCGGAGCCGACATCGACGCCCGCCTGTCGCCGGACGGCAGGTACCTGCTGGTCGACGGCTCTGGCATGCATTTCGTGTCCGTGTTCGCCGTCCACGGCGGAACCCTCACCGAGGTGACCAGCTCACCGACCCCGCTGCCTGCCGGGGTCACCTCATCCGCCGGAATTGTCAACACCTAGGAAGGACAAGCCGGCCGCAAGCCAGCTGCCCCGGGCCCGCGCAGGCGGGCGGGCCCGGGGCTGGCTCCAGCCGCCAAGACGGTCGGCTTACCCTATTCTGCCTGTGATGGATTCCGACGGGAAGCTGCTGCTCCGGCTGCGTTCGGGCGATGAGAGCGCGTTCGTCAGCCTGGTCGAGCGCTATCACGAGCCGATGCTGCAACTGGCAGCCTCGTTCGTGCCGAGCCGGGCGGTCGCCGAGGAAGTCGTTCAGGACACCTGGCTGGCGATGCTACGCGGCCTTTCCGGTTTCGAGGGGCGCTCGTCGCTGAAGACCTGGCTGTTTCGTATTCTTGTCAACCGGGCCCGCACCACCGGCGCCCGGGAACAGCGCAGCGTCCCCGTCGCGGACCCCGAGCCGGCGGTCGATCCGTCGCGATTTGACGCGTCTGGCGGCTGGGCGGAGCCGCCCGAGCACTGGATCGAGGCGGCCGAGGGCCGTGTGGAGGCGGGTAAACTCGCCGACCGTATCCGCGCCTGGATCGATGAGCTGCCTGCCCGCCAGCGCGAAGTGGTATTCCTGCGCGACGTCGAGGGGATGAGCAGCCAAGAGGTCTGTGCGGTGCTCGCGCTCAGCGATGTGAATCAGCGGGTGCTGCTGCACCGTGGGCGGAACAGGCTCAGGCAGCTGTTCGAGGATGAGTTCCGGGAGGTGCGATGAGGCTGCTGCGCCGTCGTGACCTCGTCTGCCAGCAGGTGGTGGAGCTGGTGACGGATTACCTGGAGGGGGCGCTGAGCTTGTCGGCGAGGCGCCGCTTCGAGGCCCACCTGGTCGGCTGCCCGCACTGTACCGAGTACCTGGCGCAGATGCGCGAGACCATCAGGGTAACCGGGCGTCTGACGCCCGAAGACCTGACTCCGCGGATGCGGGAGGATCTGGTGGACCTGTACCGGCGCTGGCAGTCCGAGCAGAACTGAGTCTTCGGCCGCCCATCGCGACCGCGCCGAGGACCGCCGCCGCCGGGATCAGGGTGAGCTGCGGGAGCTGGTAGCGCCAGTCGAAGGTGGCGAACGCGGCCGGGGGGATCAGCACGAGGATGGCGCCGGCGGTAAATAGCAGGCACGCGTTCCTTTGCGTTCCGCGGCGGCGGCCGGTCACGACGGCGACTAGGCCTACCACCAGCCCGGCCGCGAAGACCGGGCCGGGGACGTAGAGCCATCGCCCATAGTCGGTGAGGACTCTGGCGAGGCCCGGCGTTACGGCTGGGGCGCCGAAGCCGAGCGCGCGCAGCGAGGCGTCGGCCTGCGGGTCGGGCAGGATGTAGGTGTGAAACTGCAGGTAGGCCGGTGAGTAGTGTTCGGGGCCGGCGCCGCGCACCGGCGAGAAGCCGTAGATGAAGTCGCGGCCGACCGCATCGGCGTAGGCCAGCGGCTGGTGGCGCAGGATCCGCAGGCTGAAGTCGAGGACCACCGAGTCCCTGGACATGGCGGGCGGCGGGTGGAAGGTCCACTGCGGGGACTGGGGATCCCAGGTGTAGAAGTCGGCGTTGCGTTCGGCCAGCGGCTGGGTGGGGCATAGCGGCTTCTCGTAGGCGGGCAGCTTCAGCCCGTTGCAGGAGGCGAAGTCGGCGACCCGGCCGTAGATGAACGCTCCGCTGAACGTGGTGAAGCCGGCCTCGCCGTGGCCGGCGTAGAACCAGCCGAGATAGCCGGCCACCGGGATGAGGAAGCATCCGGCCAGGGCGGCCAGCCGCCTGGCCATCAGCCGCCACGGCCTGACCGCGACGATCAGGTACAGCGCGGCCGGCACGATCATGATCAGCTCTTCGTCCCGGAAGGTGACCGCCAGGCCGAGGAGCAGGCCGCTCGCTGTTACCGGACGCCAGCCGGGCTTGGCGTCCCGCGGCTCGTCCCGCGGCTCGTCCCGGGGCTCGTCCCGCGGCCAGACGAGGATGGCGAGGGCGGCGGCGAGCAGGAACACGGTCCAGGTATCGGTCAGCACGTACTGCTCGAGCGCCAGCTGCAGCGGGTCGAACAGCACCGGGATGGTGGCCAGCGCCGCGAGCCACGGCCTGGCTCTGAACCTGACCAGGACGGCGTAGACGATCGCGGCTGTGGCCAGTCCCACTAGGTGCTGAGCCAGCGGAATGAGCCAGATGGCGTGCAGCAGGATGGCGGGGATGATCAGCACCGAATACCCGCTCTGGCGCAGCGCGTCGACGGTCCACCGCCCGTCGGCGAAGGCGTGCGCGTACTGCAGGTACCGGACGCTGTCGGGGAAGATGAGCGCCGGGTGGTAGGCCGCGAAGACTATGCCGCGGAGCGCGGCCCCTCCTGCGAGAAGCGTCGCGAACAGCCAGTGCCGGCGGAGTGTCAGGCTCCTAGCGGCGCCGCGGCCCAGCCGGTCCAGCGCTCGACCGTTACCGCCAGCACCGGACCCGTCGGCGGGGCCTGCCGGTACTGCCGGTAGCGGCTGGTCAGCAGCCGGATCGGTTCCGCCATCGGCCGCCGGTCCGCCAGGATCGCCGCCCTGCCATCGGCGCGAACCCACCACAGCGTTTCCCAATCGTCGGAGTACTCGTCGGCGAGCATGGTCACCCATGGGTTCTCGCCGACGTTGCGCAGCCGCTTCAGGGCGGTGCTGGTCTTCGGCTTCTGGTCGACGGCGGTGTAGATCATGTCGCCGTCGACGGCAAACGTGACTACCACGATATGCGGCCGTCCCCGCCCGTCGGCGGTGCCCAGCCGCACCACCGGCACCCCGGCGAACCTCGCCCGCGCCTCGCCCTCGGCAAGCCTCACCATGAGATGGTACGGTCCCTGCACAGCGGCGGCTTCCGGTAGACTCGTCGGGTCGCCCAGCGCCACGCCCCGTTAGCTCATTCGGCAGAGCATTCCCCTCGTAAGGGAAAGGTGCACGGTTCGAATCCGTGACGGGGCTCAAGAAAAGAGCCATCGGTTTACCCGTTTATCTCGTGCCAGTCTCCGATGTGCCCGAGGGTAGCGCAAATCTGCGGATAGACGCACCGATGAACAATCAGGCAAAGCGAATTCGCTGGGCGAAAGACTACCTCATTCCGACCTGATCCAACCTGCTCGCCGGACCATCCCAGGGTGGGGAGGCCAGAATGCGCCGGCAATCGATGGCTGCCGAGGATCGATCTGGCCGCCGACCTGGAAGGCGGTGGCTCGGTGGTCTTCCTGGAATTCGCCGCACCGGTGGATCATCCGGTCGTGAAGCAGTTCGCCGAGCAATGGCGGGCCAGGGCGGACGATCCGGAATTCCAGGAGGTACGCCGGGTAGCGCAGCGGATCCATGCGGAATACCGGAATTCGACACCCTGGTGGGGACGGTGCGACCTGGACGACGAGCACATCTTCAGGGCAGCCGACCGGCCGGTGCTGCTCG
>Ga0181525_10002132_pt1 | contig 16425 bp, 14 predicted proteins | sample PEATcosm2014_Bin_48_FD_121100 | JGI IMG/M metagenome (GOLD analysis project Ga0181525, IMG submission 121100) | Peatland microbial communities from MTU Mesocosm Facility, Houghton, MI, USA - PEATcosm2014_Bin06_10_metaG | ecosystem: Environmental > Terrestrial > Soil > Wetlands > Peat | place...
AGTGAGACGCGCCCTCTCTCCGTCGGGCGCAACCGGAGCGTCTAATCTGGCGCACCCGAGCCTACTGGATCGGCGCCGGAAGCGGTCTCGGAAGCGCACCGATCGTCGCTATGCTGGCTGTCTTGTGACCAGTTGGTAGGTGCCCACGTGAATTCGCTGCTGTCCACCCATTCGATTGATGTCGTGTCCACCGATCAGCATACCGTAAAGCCTTGGTTTGCGAGTCACACGGAATTCTCGCCCGACGTCGCCGATTTCGCGCCACAAGGCTGTGAACTCATCGGTGGGCGTGTCGATGTTCTGCAGCATCAGCGCGTCGCGGTGCTTGTCTATCAGCACGGCCTTCATGTCATCAGCGTCTTCAGCTGGGCGGGCAGACAACGCGGCCTCCCCTTAACGGCGACTCGCAACGGCTACCGTCTGATGTTCTGGGCTTCCGGAGACCTTGAGTATTGTACCGTCTCGGATACCAGCCGAGAGGAATTAGTTGGGCTAGCGCGGCTGCTGCAAGATCTGGGCGCCAGGAATGCGCAGGAATAAGTTGATCCACAGTCGGGAATAAAGCGAGACCATCGGAAGTCTTATCTCCTGAAACACCCATTAGGAGACGGGCGTGTCGGATGAAAAAGTACTGCACTCGCGTCGCAGCGCCCTCAAGTGCCTAGCGCAGGGCGGGGCGGGCACGCTGTTCGTACTTGCGGGGGGCGTGTTCACGCCGTTGGACTGGCTTAGCCGCCGCGTACGGCACCAAACTGGAGCCTGACTTTGATGACTTTGGGACAGCATCGACGCTTCTTCGCGCCGGCCGGTATGGTGGTCCTGTGCGCGGTCGCCGCCGACTATGAATCCAGAGCGGCGTCGCCTGACTCGGGTCAGATCGTCATGAAAAACTATATGTTTGCTCATCACCACACACGTGTCGTACTGACGATCATTGAGCAATTGCGAAACCGCTCAATTGCGCTGCGTACCCATGGGCTTGACGCACCGAATCTCGGGGACCCCAAGAATATTGCAGCGCGCGCACAACACTATGCCGCGCTGTGCATCGATTGTCACCTGGCTCCCGGAGTAACGAAATCCGAGATTCGCGCGGGACTCTATCCTCACCCGCCTAACCTCGCCGAAGAGGATGTCGACGATGCCCAAAGGGCATTCTGGATCATCAAGCACGGTATCAAGATGAGCGCCATGCCCGCCTGGGGCAAGACGTTCAACGATGCCGCTATCTGGGAAATCGTCGCATTTGTCCGGCAGATGCCCATGATTACTGCGGAGAGCTATCAGCAGCTCACGACCCAATGACTATTCACTCGAGGCATTGCCCCATGCGGGCCATCACCTGCATATTAATAGTTTCGCTCGCGGCGCCTGGCATTGCGCTTGCGGCGGGAGATGTCGCGACACGCACCACTGGCCCACAGGGCTCCGCCGGTACTGGACACTTCAGCGGCTGGATCGACGCGACAATGCTCGCCATCCCGGCTCGCCTGTTGCATTTTGGTGTCGGGGCGCGTGGGCGTGGGACGGGCCTGAAGTCGATCTGCTTTTGGCTACGGCGCCACTCAACTATTCGGCGCGCTTGTTGAATGCGGTGCCCTGCGTCTTTGCGGGCGATGATGAGGACGCGTGGCACGGTGCGCGCCGCGTCCACAATACGGTGTCCTGACGGCTTCCAGAGGGACCCATCATTTTATTTGTTCGTATAACGAACCAGTATTGCGACTCTGGGTACTAACGTGGGATTGAAAGACACTTCATTTTACTCACTCACGGATAGTACCCATGAACATACAGAGATTGATCACCCCTATTGCATCGCCTCATCTGGCGATGGGAGTTATTTGCGCCCTCTCCGTCACGGCATGCGGCGGCGGCGGCGGCAGCAGCACGGTCAACAGCGGCGGCGGTCAGATGCAGCAGCAAACGACCACGGCCTTAAACGACACAGCTCTGGTAGCGAGCAATACTGGCGTCGTTGCCTCAGCGGCGACCATAGACGCCAACCTGTCCAATCCCTGGGGATTGGTGACAGCCCCGGGCTTACCCTTCTGGGTCGCCGACAACAACAGTAATGTGGCGACCTTGTATAGCGGCAAAGGCGTCATTCAGACGGCGGAAGTCACCGGCTCGAACGATGTGGGAATCTCCATTCCTGCCTCTGCGGCCGGCGTGGCAGCCAATCCAACGGGCCAAGTCTACAATGGCACGGGGGGCTTTTTGATCCCAACCAGCAGCGGTAACGAGCCGGCGCTGTTCGTCTTTGCCGGCGAGGGGGGGACCGTCGCCGCCTGGGCGATGGATAGCGGTGCCACGGCGGTCACCGTGTACGATGACGGAGTGGTGAACGGCGCCGCTCACGCCGTGTACAAGGGGCTCGCACTGGGCACCGTCAATGGTGCAACGTTTCTCTATGCCACCGACCTGCACAACAACAAGATCGATGTGTTCGATACCAACTTCGCCAAGCCCGCTGCCATGCAAGGGAAATTCGTCGACCCGACGATGCCCGCCGGTTTCGTGCCTTTTGGTATTGCGGCATTGAAGGATCAGTTGTATGTGACATACGCCATGCAGGATGGCGCGATGCACGATGAAGTTACTGGCGCTGCTTTGGGTTACGTTGACATATTTGATTTCAGCGGCAACCTGGTGAGCCGCTTTGCGTCGGCAGGAGCGCTCAATGCCCCCTGGGGAATCGCGCTGGCACCCGCCGGATTCGGCTCACTGGAAGGTGATGTGCTGATCGGCAATTTTGGCGATGGCAAGATCAATGTGTTCGAGCCCAATGGTTCCTCCGTGGCAACCTCGATGGGCGCCCTGACGGATACCAATGGTCAGACTCTCGCGTTTCCGGGTCTTTGGTCCCTAGTGTTCGGAGACGGCGATTCTGATAAGCCCCTGACGACGCTGTTCTACACGGCCGGCTTTGCCGACCAGACGGACGGCGTCTTGGGCAGTATCACAACCGCGTCTGCGACGAGCCCGGCGCCAGCGCCAGCGCCGGCTCCTGGATACTGAACAGGAAGGACTAGTCGCCAAGAAAGAGCCTAGCCCCGCAGCGCACCTGCGGGGCTAGGCAGATGGTGCGAGTTCTAATGCCTCCAGTTCAGAACACACCTGCGGCGATGCAACGGCTCAACTTGGATCCTAAGTCACGCTGGAACCTGTTCCAGTTTGAAGTACACCGTAGCCTAGCGCCGTCATCGCGGCGATAAGTCGGCCGCGTGCTCGGGCAAGCCGCGACATGCCTGTGCCTATCGATACACTGCTCATCTCGGCGATTTGTCTGTAGTTGAGGTCGTGAATTTCGCGCAGCACCAGCGCTTCCCGAAAAGGTATAGGTAGCGCATCGATCGCTGCCCGGAGCCGCGTGGCGCGATCTTGCGTCATCAGTTCAATTCCAGGCCGTTGGATTCATGCGCGCTGCATTGCTGCTCCTCGATGGCGTCGAGATCATCGACGAATACCAGTGCCGCGACGCGGTTTCTTTGCAGCCAAGAGTAGGCGGTGTGCCGCACGATGGTCAGCACCCAAGCGCGCGCGCGTTACCGTGGGTGAAGCTGCCGATACCGCGGTACGCGCGCAGGCAGGCTTCCTGCACGACATCCTCAGAATCAGCGGGGCTTCCTGTGAGCCAGCGAGCCAGCGTATAGGCATCGGAAAGATGCGGCAGCACGACGCTATTCAAACGCTCGCGATGATCCGATGGCAAGCTCTCTTCCGGAGCGAGTCTGATCCGCGTCGCCGATAAGTTGGCGTCGGATTCGCCTTGATCTGGCGGATCAGCTGGCTGGCCGCGATCGGCCTCGTCGGCGCGCTCGTCGTGGTCCTGCGACAGGGCTGGAGCGCCGATCGGGAGACAAAGGTGCCGGCGGAGGAGGTGGCGGCAGTCGAGCACTCACACACAGCAGCTTCGAATGCGCATATGGCTGAACTGGCCGCACTTGAAGCGTCACAGGCCGCAAGCGTGGGGCGCGTATGAGTGCCTCTGAAGAAGCTGTTGGGAGCATGGCGAGCATCCCGCTGTCGCTGCGCGGTCCGGCCCCGGTCAGGGTGGTTGCAGGGTTTGGTTTCTGACTCTTTCTATTGTCCGACATCATCATTTTCTCGGCTCTCTTTGCGACCTATTCCGTGCTGTCAGGCTCGACGGCGGGCGGCCCGAGGGCGATCGAGCTGTTCGACAAGCGCCATGTGTTTCTGGAGACGATGTGCCTGCTGGCATCCAGCGTGACGTGTGGATTTGGGGTACTCGCCGTCAATCGCACGGACTCGCGGGCATTGCTCTTCTGGATGGTAGTCACCTTCGTGCTCGGAGCCTGCTTCCTGACGATGGAGGCGGGAGAGTTTACGAGCATGGTCGCGGCGGGTGCGGGCCCCGCGCGCAGCGCCTTCTTGTCGGCCTTTTTTACGTTAGTCGGGGCACACGGTTTGCACGTCAGCATGGGGCTTGTCTGGCTGATCGTGATGCTTTTGCAGGTGGCGACGCCGGGCTTTCAGCCCATGGTCAGCCGGCGTTTTTTTGCTTCAGCCTGTTCTGGCATGCGCTGGACATCGTCTGGATTGGCGTGTTCACGATTGTCTATCTGGGAGCGCGATAGTGGAGTCGCAAAGACAATCCCGCGCCCAGGGACAAGCGCCCGGCCCGGATCCGCATGAGCAACATGGTGCTCGCAGCTACCTCATCGGACTGATGTACGCAGTGGTTCTGACCCTGGCGTCATTCTGGGCCGCCACCTCATCGTTCGTATACGCACCGGCGGTGCCGGTACTCCTGGCGGTGCTCGCCATCGCGCAGATGGGCGTGCAGCTGGCGTTCTTTCTCCATATCTCGAGCGCTCCTGATCACGCGAACAGCGTCCTGGCCCTGACTTCCGGCCTGTTCGTCTCCGGCCTCGTCATTGCGGGCTCACTGATGATCATGTCGAACCTCAACCATCACATGTTGCCGATGGATGAGCTCATGAAGATGCAGCGATAGCTGACCATCCCAATGGCGAGTTATCTTCTACAGGCCGCGCCGTAGGGTCACGTTCGACGGCATCGTCGAGCGTTTGAAGCAACACGTCGGCTGACCGGGGGGAACGCCTGCGCAGCTAATATTAAAACTGCTTCCTCAAACTGTTACACTGGATCTCACATAGGCCGAGCCGGTATGCAAAGAAAATCGTTGTAGAATCAGTAGTGACCTTCTGGGTCGATGGGATCCCGTCGTCCACCCTACCTCTAACGGAAAGACCCGCCATAGCACATTTATTATGACTAAGCGTGTTGGCCGCCGGAAATTCCTACGCAGTAGTGCGGGCGCTCTGGCTGCCACGGCACTGGGCTTCCCGCCGTGGTCGCGCAGCGCCGCCGTTCAGGCGGCGCCAGTGCCCAACTTACCCATCGATCATGTCGACAAACCGCAAAAGATGCCGCCCGCGCCGGTGGCGCGGGTCGAGGTTGTCAAGGACACCTACTTTGGCGAGACCCTGAGTGACTCGTATCGCTGGATGGAAGACAGCAAGGATCCCGATTGGCTGCCGTTTCTCCAGGGAGAGAACGCTCATGCTCGAGCCATTCTCGATGATCTGCCCGGCCGTGCCGGTTTCCTAAAGCGCATAAAGCAGCTTAGCGGTGAGACAGCCATAACCTACCGTGTGCAGCGGGCCGGCGGTCTCACCTTCTTTGCACAGCGCCCGGCGGGTGCCGACAACTTCAAGCTTTTCGTGCGAGACGCCAAGGGTAGGGATCGCACACTGATCGACCCGACTCTGTTGAGCGATGCCGAAAGTCACATGTCGCTCGATTGGTGGAACGCCTCGCCCAATGGGAGTTACGTTGCCTACGGATTGTCAAAGGACGGCAGCGAGGACTCTTTACTTCATATCCTCGACGTCGCCGAGGGCAAGGATCTACCCGAGCGCATTGCCGATACTGAAGACGCCAACCCACAATGGCTCGACGACGGCAGCGGCTTCTTCTATACGCAGCTGACCGGCAAGGTTGCCACCCCCGAACGATATCTGGACGCGCAGGCGCGCTTCCATCGCGTCGGCGCAGATCCGCAATCCGATCGCGTCCTGATGAAGCGTGGTCAGGTGGGAGGCATTGATTTCGAAAAGATACAAGTTCCCTCGATCTTTACCTTCCGCGGAGCACGTTATGCAGTACTAAGCCTAAAGGACGTACGGGAAGAGGTTCGCATCTACATTGCTCCCGTGGCGGACGCCGCAACCGGGATTGTAAAATGGACGGCCGTCGCAAACTTTGAGGATGTTGTAACCGACCTGGATATTTGCGGCGATGATCTTTATCTGCTGGTCAACAAGTCGACCCCGCGCGGCAAGCTCGTCAAGACTTCCGTCAATGCGCCAGACCTCGCCGGCGCAATCACAGTTGTGCCGCAAGGAGCCGCTGTCATAGAAGGCCTGACGCGTGCTCGCGACGGTCTGTATATGCGAATTCAAGACGGCGGCATCCATCGTCTGCGCCGCCTGGCCGGCGACAAGATCAGCGACATCCCCTTGCCATTTAATGGCACGATCGTCGGTCCCTTCGCCAATCCGGATGAAGACGGGGTGCTCATGTCGCTCACAGGCTGGCTGAGTCCCGCAGCGCTCTATTCGGTCAGCTCGGCGGGTGCGCTCGCTGATACCGGGATCACACCGCGGCCCCATATCGATGTCAGCGCCTACGAGACCAGACGCTTCTTCGCCACTGCCAAGGACGACGTCAAGATTCCGTACACGTTAATCTATCGCAAAGGACTGAGATTCGATGGCGCTGCGCCCACCTGGATTTCAGCCTACGGCTCTTACGGTATCGCCGCGTATATGCCTGCCTTCGCCGGCAGGACGCTCGCGCTGGTGGATGCCGGCTTCATCGTGGGATACGCCAATGTGCGCGGCGGCGGCGAGTATGGCCGCGAATGGCACAAAGCCGGACAGCTGGAGAACAAGCCCAACACGTGGCGTGATCTCATCGCGGTATGCGAGGAACTCATCGCCAGGAAGTACACCTCCGCCGCGCATCTCGCCATCGGCGGCCGCTCCGCCGGCGGCATCACCGTCGGTCGCGCGCTCACCGAGCGGCCCGATCTGTTCGCCGCGGTCATCGACGGCGTCGGCTGGTCCAATCCGTTGCGCTATGTGGCCGAACAGGACGGCTACGGCGAGGAACCCGAATGGGGTGCGATTTCAGAAGCCGCTGGTTATCGCGCACTCAAATCCATCGACAGTTATCAGGCCGTCAAGGATGGTACCGCCTATCCCGCTGTGCTGCTCACGACCGGCGTAACCGATCCGCGTGTCGCTCCATTTCACGTCGCAAAAATGACCGCAAGGCTGCAAGCGGCCACCAGTTCCGGAAAGCCCATTCTCCTCCGTGTCGATTTCGATGCTGGTCATGGCATTGGTTCAACGCGCTCCCAGGGCGATCGCGAAGCCGCCGATACCTACGCCTTTTTGCTGTGGCAATTGAAGGATCAAACGTCCTCATGAGCAAAGCAGTCAAAAATCCCTGGGCGGAATATCTGTCATGAGAGCAGCAACGACGTCGCATGACCGCCGGAGTCCCATCCACCCCATCCTCTGACCTCACCTCGGCGTCATGCACCAAATCACGATTCTTGGAGCCTCCGGCTTTATCGGACGCCATCTCGCAGCCCATCTCCGCGATCGCGGGGATATCGTGATTGAGGGCCAGCTGCGTGACGTGACGTCGGCAGCGAAGCAGTGCAAAGGATCCGATATTGTCGTGAACCTTGCGGGAGCGCCAGCGGCGAGGCGTTGGACTGCCGCTTGTAAAGAGGAAATTCGCAGCTCGCGTGTCGACGCGCCGCGCGCGCTCATCCAGGAACTAGGTATTCTCCCCGCGGGGACGCGGCCAAAGGCTTACATCTCAGCGTCGGCCGTCGGCTACTACGGCACATCGTTCACCGCCACGTTCACTGAATCCAGTCCTCCAGGAAATGATTTTCTGGCCGATGTCTGCGTAGGCTGCGAACGCGAAGCGAATCTTGCGACCGCATATGGGCTTCGCGTTGCGATCGTTCGGACCGGGATCGTGCTCGGACCTGATGGCGGAGTGCTCAAACCGCTACTGCCGGTGTTCAAAGCCGGGATGGGCGGCAGAATCGCCTCAGGCAAGCAGTGGGTATCATGGATTCACATCGACGATCAGGTCGGGATTTATGCCGCGGCGATTGATGGAGCGCAGGGCGTTCTGAACGCGACGGCTCCGGTCCCAGTCACCAATGCCGAATTTACGGCGTCGCTGGCTCGCGCGTTGCATCGTTGGCACTTTCTGCCCACGCCCGCAATCGCGCTCCAGGCCGTGTTTGGCGAAGGTGCCCGGATGATGACCGAGGGACAGAGAGTTCTACCGGTTCGGACGCAAGCAGTGGGCTACCAATTTAAGTTTCCTCATATCGAGGAGGCATTGACGAGCATGTTCCGGCGGTAGAAGAACGCTTTGGCCGAGCTTGTCTCTTGCCAGGCGCCTATTGCTCCAGTTTCTTATCCTCTCGTTTGGCTTTTTCCATGGCTTCCGGCTCCAGCTCTTCGGCGGAGCGGTTTAGTCGAATGAAGATGCCCCACGCCGCCAGAAGCGCCGAGGCACCAAACAGAACGCTGGCTGCGGCGGGTAATTGTGAGACGTTATCGTGCACAGCCCCGAATGTGGCGACCAGACCTTCGATCGAGAAGGCAACGATAAGCACCACCATGAACCGCGACAGAAATCGGCGCACCCGGGTCGGGCCGCTGACATGCGCTTCGCGTATTACTTCTTCCTCGGCGATGGTTTGAGCAATCTGAAGCGCGACGACTGCGCCGGCGAGGTAGCCGATCGCCTCAATAACTTGCTGAGCCGCAGCCTGGCCTAACCCGGCGGCCACGCCGATCCAGGCCTGATGCACGGCAAGTACGATCAGGACCAGGGCCGCGCACGCAAACAGCGCGGCCATCACGGCGTGCAGGAAGGAGATCAAGCGCATCATGGTCGCGTAATCGACTCAAGCTGGGCCTAGTTGGGTGGCTTGGTGCGAGAGAGTGTCAGCGACGCCTGTTGCGCAAAGTTTACGATCCGGGTATTCATCATCGCATCGGAGACAGGGTCGTCGGCGATGGCTTTGCAGTAGGCGGTGCTCAGCGCTTCGAGCACCTGCGCGGATGATGCGGTGGGCACCGCGGCACGATAATTCGCGACTGCTTGGGCCATTTTCTCTCGATCAGCGGCCGCTTGCTTCAGCATGTCGGCGCCCAGTGCCAGCGCCGGCTTGATGACGCTCTCGTTCAGATCAGGACACAGCAGTGCATGCGTCTCGCTTTTCGGCGTGGGCGTATTCGCACGCAATGTCTGCACCGACCAGGGCGTCGCATTCGGGGGTGCACTGTTGCCCCAGGCGGTGCGCACGTAGTTTGTAACGTCCGCAATCTGATCATCGTTCAGTACGCCGGCAAACGATGCCATCGCACCCCAGGCGCCGTGGGCCGGGAAGCCCACCAGGATTGACATCACTACGTTGTACGGCTCGCTGGCAGTGACAGCGTCGTTTCCTGCCAGAGCCGGTACACTCTCTCCAATGCCCTTGCCATTGATTTGATGACAGCCGCTGCACTGATCCTGGTAGACCCTCATTCCAGCCGCCAGCCGCTCGTATTTGACCGGGGTCGGGTGCTCTGGTCCGGCATTGCCGGGCTGATCCTTGAGATAGTCGACCATCGCCCGAATATCCGCAACCGTAAGGTAGCGCAAACTATCCTGGACGACTTCCTGCATCGGACCAACCGCCTTGGTGTTGTCCGGCAAGACACCCGATTTGAGAAATACTTCGAGTTCCTTTGGACTGCGCTTCGAGACCGTGGATAGCGGATCGCCGCTGATGTCGGGCGCATACCAGCCTTCGATCTGCGCGCCTGTGAGCTGATGCTGCTGCTCGAGACTCTGCGCCACGTTGCGAGGCGTATGGCAATCGGTGCAATGCCCGAGTACCTCTACCAGATAAGCCCCGCGGTTCCAGGCGGCAGTCTTGCCCGCAACCGGTACAAACGCGCCTGGCTTGAAATAGAGGCTTTGCCACACGGCCAATCCTTCGCGAATATCGAGAGGAAACGGCAGGGTAGTGGGTGGCACCTGGTTTTTAACGGGCGCACGGCTGTGAATGTAGGCCCATAGGGCATCCAGGTCCGCTGCCGTCATTTTCGTATAGCTGTCATACGGCATCGCCGGATAGAGATAGGTACCGTCTTTGCGTTGCCCGCGGCGCAATGCGCGCTCAAAGTCGGATTTGCTCCAACTGCCGATGCCAGTTTGAGGGTCGGGAGTAATGTTCGACCCATAGATGGTGCCGAACGCAGATTTCAGGGGAGTGCCGCCAGCGAATGGCTGGCCACCCGGTGCGGTGTGACAGGAGCCGCAATCTGCGGCACGGGCGATGTATTCCCCCCGCCGCTCCAGGGTCTGATCACGTGCCAGCACTGGAAGAGACGACATCCAGATCAATAGTGCGCTGAACAGGCACTCTGATATTCCACGAGTCAGCCGCTGCATGCTTGCGATGATTGACTGCGCGCTATCTACGCGGCGTCGGTCGGTGTCTCATTTGCTCGTAAGACGAAGCGCCCGAGCGATTGGCTTAGGGACTAGTCGCGACTCAGTCAATACAAACGTGGCCGCGATCCGCGCATAAGAACCTGCTCACGAGGGTCGGGTGGGTGGCTGCAAACCTCCACGCGATTCTGCCGGTTACCGTTCAAGTTGATCTTCTGCTCCTTTAGATGTACTGTACAGTACAGTTCAGTAAGGTGACCGATGCCTGCACCGCACGCTGCACCCCGCTTCCCCGATCTTCTTATCTACCGCGGCTACGCTGCGCCGGTTCGAATTGAAGGGGATGTCTACGATCTGGAGGTCTATGGGGAGATCCCAGCCGCGCTCAATGGGGTATATGTCCGCGCGAGTGCCGATCCCCAATACCCTCCGCGTCTTGGCTCCGACATCTTCCTCAACGGCGATGGCATGGCGCACATGGTCCGAATCGAGAACGGCCACGCAGATCTGAAAATGCGCTATGTGCGGACCGAGAAATTCAAGCTCGAGCGGGCCGCGCGACGGGCGTTATTCGGGGCTTACCGAAATCCGTTTACTGACGATCCATGCGTTCAGGGCAAGAACCGCGGCACGGCGAATACGGCTATGTGCTGGCACGCGGGCCGGCTGCTCGCGCTCAAGGAGGATTCTCAGCCGATGGAGTTGGATCCGGTCACGCTCGAGACGCGCGGGTCCTACGATTTCGACGGCCGCCTTCTAAGCAAGACCTTTACGGCACACCCAAAGATCGACCCCGTCAGTGGGGAGATGATGGCGTTTGCTTACAACACGCCGGGTCAGACCAGCAAGGAAATCGAGATCTATTGGATCTCCCGGGACGGGCAGCTGGCGCGTACCGAGCGCTTCGAGGCCCCGTACGCTTCCATGGTGCACGACTGGCACGTGTCGGAGAACTACCTGGCTTTCGTTCTCTACCCGATGGTGAATGATTGGGATCGTGTCAGGCAGGGTTTACCGTTCTTCCATTGGGACTCGACTCTGCCCACTGTGATCGCCGTCATCCCACGCCAGCGAGGCGTGGCGGGCATCCGCTGGTTCACCAGCCCGATCACTGGAATGGCCACGCATTCCTTCAACGCCTGGGAGCAAGGCACGCGATTGCACCTGGAACAGTTTTTCACCGGCTCGGGGTGGCTCTCGCAGTTTCCCGATATTCGCAACGTCGATGGCAAGGAGCTGCCACCCTACGCCGAACGCTGGACGTTCGATCTGGACAATCCTGCGGATGTCTTTGCCGCAACTCGGATGTTTCCCCAAATTGGCGAGATGCCGATGATCGATCAGCGCTTCTCGATGCGGCGCGCCCGGCATTTTTACTTTGGAACCCATAACACCGATCTGGGACCGATGCTCGAATGGGGCCCGAAAGGTCCTCCTTTTACCTGCCTCGGCCACTACGATGAATCCTGTGACCGGCTGGCCTTCTACTATGCGGGCGCCCAGTCCGCGCCAGAGGAGCCGCTGTTCGTGCCGGCAGGACCCGCCGCTCCTGAGGGACATGGGTGGCTTTTGAGTATGGTTGGTCGGAGGGCCGAGAACCGCACCGATCTGGTGATCCTTGATGCTCAGAATATTGCCGCAGGCCCAGTAGCCACCGTCCGCATGCCATGCCGGCTGCATGAGGGCTTCCATGGCACCTGGATCGACCAGGAGTCCCTTGAACACGCTTAGGACACAAAACAGCGAGGCGTCGATGCCTCCGCGATCGCGCCGCAAGCATGCGCAGATTTTAACCGCTGCTGCACGACTGTTCCGTGAGCACGGCTATGGCGCCACCAGTATGGATGCGGTAGCGCTGGCAGCTGGCGTCAGCAAAGTTACGATCTACGCCCACTTTGCGGACAAACAAACGCTATTCGCGGCAATCGTGGCCTCCGAAGACGCCGAGCGCACGCGTAGCTGGAGCGAAGGATTTGAAGCCGCAGGCGAGCTGCGCGCTCGTCTACTGCGTCTGGGTCGCGCGGTGCTCGATCTGCTGCTTGCGCCGGAGACCATTGCGACCCATCGCATGGTCACGGCCGAGGCCACCCGGTTCCCGGAGATAGGGCGCGCTTACTACGAGAATGGCGCCGCGCGGCTGCTGCAGCGGCTGGAGGAGATCTTCAGCCTGGCGATGGCAGCAGGCGAGCTGCGCCGGGCGCATCCGCGCCGCGCGGCGGAGCAATTCGTCGGACTGCTCAGGGGCGATCTGCAATTGCGGTCGATGCTTGGCGTCGAGGCGGACGTTGCTCAGACAACGCTCGACACGGTTCTGCGAAGCGGAGTGGATACGTTTTATCGAGCCTACGGACTGGATCAGGGTCGGGGGACATTGCGGACTTAGGAGGACTCAATATCTGGCGGGAGCTTTAACTTGTCGACAATTCGGCAGAGCTCGGACAGGGATGAGGCCTTGATCTTCCGCATCGCGTTGCTGCGGTGTACCTTCACCGTGGTTTCCGTGATGCCCAGCTCTGCGGCAATCTGCTTGTTGAGTCGACCCGCGGCGACCTGAATCAAAATCGCCCGCTCGCGTGCCGTTAGCAAGTCAAAGCGAGCACGAAGTGCGCTGACTACCGCCTTATCCTCTCGTCGCGCACGGTCTCTGGCGAGCCCGACGTTGACCGCGTCCAGTAGATCCTGGTCCCGGAACGGCTTTGTGAGGAACTCGATGGCACCCGCCTTCATTGCCCGCACACTCATCGGAATGTCGCCATACCCGGTCATGAAAACGATCGGGAGCGCGACGGCTGCCGTTGCCAGCTCACGCTGAAAATCGAGCCCGCTCTGACCTGGCAATCGGACATCCAGAACCAGGCAAGTGGCGCAGTCGGCGGGTTCGGATTCGAGAAACTCCGCGATGGAGGCAAATTGCTCGGAACGCAGACCCACGGATCGCATCAGTCGCGCCAGCGAAGCGCGAAGTTCCGAATCATCGTCGATCACTACGACGCAGGCGTCTGATTCCGGCACGGCCTTGGCTCGCGATTGAAGCTCGGTGGAAAAGCGCATGCGGCCCTCGCGCATCCTTTATTGTGTTGATCTTAGCCCTAGCGAAGTCGCTTGGACATATGCGAGCAGGTTTCTTCAGGAGTTGATCTTCTAAACCAAGGTTTAGGGTGCCTGGACGTTTACAGCGTCATGCTTGATCGCCATAAGCGCAGTCCCGGAGGCGGTGTTTGTCAGGCCGATCACTAGTCTCGATCGTCGATGACGATCCGTCATTCGGCAACTCCATGCGAAGGCTGCTACGGTCGCTGGACTACTCCGTCGCGATCTTCCCCTCGGGGGCACAATTCCTTAAGTCTCCGCAGCTTGCGGATACCGCGTGCCTGGTTGCCGACATTCACATGCCTGAAATGACGGGGGTAGAACTTTACGAGCAACTGGTCGAGCGTGGGCACGCCATTCCGACAATCCTGGTGACGGCGTATCCTGATGAGCAAACCAGGGAACGCATGCTGAATCGAGGCGTGGAATGCTACCTTCGCAAGCCGCTGGAGGAGGCGGCGCTGATCGACTGTCTTCGATCCGCGGTCGCGCGCGGCAGGGCGAGTCACGATGCACCATGAACCCGTACTAACCTTCTGACTTTCATGCTCGGCAACGGAGCTTGAGCGATGAGTCCATCCGCTCGGTCGGACGCAAGTGTCCGAAATGACTCCATCGAAGTGCTGTGGGAAGACACCGAACGTGTCTTTTGTAGACTGCCCTGGAAGGATGCTGAAGCCCATAGGCATGCGTTCGTTCCGATGCCCGGCGGCACCGAGCATCCCACCCCCGAAAGCATCAAACGCCTCGCGCAGGAATACGAGCTTAAGGATCATCTAGAAGGTGCATGGGCACTGCGGCCACTGAAATTGGTGCGCGAACCTGGCCGTACGATGTTGATCGTCGAATACGCAGGAGGCCAGCCCTTGACCCAACTCATCGGCGAACCGATGGAAATGAGGCGATTTCTGCCTCTCGCGGTGTCTCTGTCGGTCGCACTCGGCCGGCTTCATGGGCGCGGAGTCATCCATAAGGACATAAAGCCTGCGAATGTGATCGTAGATCCGGTGAAGCCGCACGTCTGGCTGACGGGCTTCGGGATTGCATCGCGGCTTCCGCGAGAGCGACAACTTCCCGAACCTCCTGAGGTTCTCGCGGGTACCCTGGCGTACATGGCGCCCGAACAGACCGGCCGCGTCAATCGCTCGATTGACTCCCGGTCCGACCTCTATTCACTCGGCATCACATTCTACGAAATGCTTACCGGCAGCTTGCCGTTCGCGGCGTCCGACCCCATGGACTGGGTCCACTGCCACATCGCCAGGCAGCCGCCCCTTCCGAGCGAGCGAGTGACTGGCGTCCCTGCGTCGGTCTGTGCCATCACGATGAAGCTGCTTTCCAAGACGGCCGAGGAGCGCTATCAGACAGTAGCAGGGGTCGAGAGAGACCTTCGACGCTGCCTCGGCGAATGGGAGGCGCAGGGATACATCCGCGATTTTGCCCCTGGCAGTCAAGACACCCCGGACCGCCTCATGATCCCCGAGAGGCTCTACGGACGAGACGGTGAGATCGACACGCTACTAACCGCATTCGATCGAATCGTCCGCGGTGGCCGACCCGAGCTGGTGCTTGTCTCCGGCTATTCCGGCATTGGCAAATCGGCTGTCGTGAACGAGCTGCATAAGCCGCTGGTCCCACCCCGGGGGTTATTCGCATCCGGAAAGTTCGACCAGTATAAGCGCGACATTCCGTACGCGACGCTGGCGCAAGCCTTTCAGAGCCTGATCAGGCCTCTACTCGGAAAGCGCGAAGAAGAGTTGCAAAAGTGGCGAGCGGCACTCCGGGAAGCGCTGGATCCCAATGGATTGCTCATCGTCGATCTCGTACCCGAACTAAAGCACGTCATAGGGGAGCAGCCGCCGGTGCCGGAGCTCCCGCCGCAGGAGGCCCAGCGTCGATTTCAGCTGGTCTTTAGGCGGTTCATCGGCGTGTTTGCGCGCCCGGAACATCCGCTGGCGCTGTTTCTCGATGACCTGCAATGGTTGGACGCGGCGACACTCGATCTTCTCGAATACCTGCTGACCCGTGACGACCTGCAACACCTCTTGCTGATTGGCGCGTATCGGGACAACGAGGTGAGTGCAACGCACCCGCTGATACGAAAGCTGGATGCGATCCGCCATGCGGGAGCGATAGTCGAAGACATCGTTCTGGCGCCCCTCAGCCGGAACGACCTGCGTCAGATGCTGATGGACTCTCTTCGCTGTGACTTGGAGCGGGCCACTCCACTCGCGAACCTGATTCACCACAAAACGACGGGCAATCCGTTTTTTGCCATCCAGTTCATCGGTGCGCTGGCAGAAGAGAGACTGCTCAGCTTCGACTACGCTGAGGGCGGCTGGGTTTGGGATCTGGATCGAATACACACCAAGGGCTACACCGACAACGTGGTCGAACTCATGGTCGGAAAGTTAAGCCGCCTGCCACCGGACACCCAGGAGGCGCTCAGGCAGTTCGCCTGCATGGGAAACAGCGCCGAGTTTGAGATGCTGTCGATGGCTTATGAAAAGCCAACCGAGGAGCTGCATGAGCACCTTTGGGAAGCCGTACGCGCCGGACTCCTATCCCGTTCCGACGATTCGTATCGATTCCTCCATGATCGTGTGCAGGAAGCCGCCTATTCGATGATTCCACAGCAGCTGCGGCCCGCGGTACATCTGCGCATCGGGATGCTTCTGGCCGGGCACACGCCGGCAGCGAAGCGCGACGAGGCAATATTTGAGATCGTGAATCAGCTCAATCGCGGCTCTCAATTACTCACGTCGCATGAGGACCGTGAACGCGTCGCCGAGCTGAACC